>Ga0209184_1001031_pt1 | contig 21370 bp, 19 predicted proteins | sample EN8Hudsemesocosm_2_FD_184627 | JGI IMG/M metagenome (GOLD analysis project Ga0209184, IMG submission 184627) | Methane-oxidizing microbial communities from mesocosms in the Hudson Canyon - EN8C Hudson Canyon (SPAdes) (version 2) | ecosystem: Environmental > Aquatic > Marine > Cold seeps | place... | reverse complement strand
CCAGAAAGAAATTGGGGCATCAAAGGCACTTGGGTTATGCCTGCATATTCAATAATTTCACGGGTTTGATGTAAATCCATGCCAAAGTTTTCTTTACCAATAGTAAAGGTTAAAAATTGACTGGTTTTACTCTGACTTTCGCTTGTTCCAGTATTTTGCATGCTGTTTACTCTGTTGGGGAATTTTGATTGCTATTTTCGTTACTGCTTATGAGACTCTTAGTTAAATGGGTTTCATCGCCTATGGCTAATTCAATTAATTGTGGCACATCTAAAATAAATGCAATGTCACCATTACCAAGTAAACTAGAGCCACCAATGCCTTTAAGTGCTTTAAATATAGGCCCTAAAGGTTTTACAACGGTTTGAATTTCACCATTAAGTTTATCTACAGCGATACCTGCCATTTCGCCACCAAACTGTACAATTACTAACTCTGTGCTGTGACGTTTACTATTTTCTTTATCTCTATTTGTTTCTTGTTTCATTGATGGCGTTAAATTGAATATTTCTTCCATGTTTAAATAGGGGATCATATCGCCACGTAAATTTATGCAATGTCGACCCTCTATATCTATATGAGCATCTAAATCGATACATTCTATTATGGTTGCTTGAGGAATAATAAAGTGAGTGTTATGACTTTCAACATGAAAACCATCAATAATAGCTAAGGTTAGCGGTAAGCGAATTTTGAAGGTTGAGCCTTGTCCCGTTTCGCTGCTTATTTCAATATTGCCTTGCAATGCTTCAACATTTCGTTTCACTACATCCATGCCAACACCACGACCTGAGAGGTTGGTTATTTCCTGTGCGGTAGAAAAACCGGGATGAAAAATCAGATGAAAAAGTTCATTGTCGGTCATTACTGTTTCGGTGTTAATAATGCCTTTATCAATGGCTTTTTCTCGTACACGTTCTTTGTCAATACCATTGCCATCATCACTAATGGCAAGAATTATATGTCCGGCATCATGATAGGCTGCAAGTTTTAATTGCCCTTTAGTGGGTTTTCCAGCTGCTTGCCTTTGTTCTATAGATTCAAGCCCGTGATCCATCGCATTACGAACAATATGTGTTAATGGGTCTGCAAGCTTTTCAACCATGAGCCTGTCTAACTCGGTATCAGCGCCTTCAATAATGAGCTCTATGTCTTTACCTAACTCTTGTGCAGTATCTCTGACCAAGCGTTTAAATTTTTGGAAAGTTCCCCCAATAGGCACCATCCTTAAACTAAGTGCTGCGTCTCGAATTTGCTCGGTAAAATCTTCAAAATCATCAACTGCTTCAACTAATGAGGGGTCGCCACTTTTTTTAGCTAGCAAGTCAATACGTTGTTGGTTAATGACTAACTCTCCAATGAGATTTATAAGATTATCTAAACGGTCAGAATCAACTCTGATTTGCTTGCTTTCGGATGCTGCATTTTGGCTTTGTTTTTGTTTGTTAAGTGCCGCATTAACAACTTTTTCAGGCACTGTACTCTGTTGAGTTAATACTTCACCAAGCAGTTGTTTATCCTCATGTTCAGAGTTTTGTCGTGTTTGATTTTGCTGCGTCAGTGATTGCTCCAGAGAGTTTTGTGTTAATGCGCCACAGCGTACCAAAATTTCACCTAAACGTTCTTTACTTTCAGGTAGATTTTCGATTAGGTTAATATAATCATCAATTTTTGTGTCAGGTGGTAAAATAACTATGTCTGAATCATCTTGCACAAACATAAAGGTATTTTCTATTGTGGCTAAATCAGCGTTCGACTGTAATGCAATTTCATAGGCTAGATATAGGTTTTCTGGATCAAAGTCAGCTAAATCAGGAAAATTATCAGTTAGGCACTCTATATGTTTGATTTCGCCTAAACTGGCCAGAAACTTAATAAAAGAGAGTGGATCCATGCCATTTCTCAGACAATCGTTGGAAAGCCTTAGGGAGATATGCCAGCATTTCTTGTCATCTATTGCCTCTTGTATGTTTGTAAGTGGCTGAGTAAGCTCTGTGGAATCCTCTTCTGTTTCTCTGCTATTAAGGTCTTCATTAGTCCAAGGTGACAGCGCTATTAATAATGACTTACCCGTTTGTTGTAGCTCAGTTTCATCTTGAAAATCATCCAAAGAGAAACTGACCAAGCTTTCCATATGATCACGACACTTGAATAAAATATTAATTAAATCATGATCTAGCGTGATTTCATTATCTCTAGCGCGATCTAATACGTTTTCGACTACATGAGTGAAACTGACAATGTGATCTAAACCAAAGATACCTGCTGAGCCTTTGATAGTATGAGCTGAGCGAAAAATATCATTGAGCATGTCATCATTACATTCACCCTCATCAATTTGTAATAGTACACTCTCCATCGACTCTAAGTGTTCTTGAGCTTCAACATAAAATGTTTGTAGTGCAGCATCTAAACTCATAATTGTGGCTCTATGTTTTTAATACTTGGGCTGAAACAACTTTCTAAATTAAATAACTTTACGTAATCTCTGATAACATCATTTATACTTGATACTTCATATTCGCCACTTTGTTTGGTAATTTCTTTAAACAATATAAGAAGAATCTGCATACCAGCAGTGTCAATTTCACTAACAGACGATAGTTTGATAATAACCTTGGGTTTCAACTTTATTTTTTGCAAATGTTCTTGATATATTTCCATGGCGCAAAAGATAGTTAGCTCACCCGAAAAAGTTATTTCAGTTGAGTTATTGCGCTTTTGCGTTATTTTTATTTTTGCCATGGTGGTTCTATCTCTGTGGTATTAAGTTAACATCGCTACTGCTTGTAACATTTGATCAGGCTTAAAAGGCTTAACCATCCATGCCTTTGCGCCAATTGCTTTTCCTTGTTGCTTCATATCATCTGACCCTTCAGTGGTCAGCATGATGATGGGGGTAAATTTATATGCTGGCATTTGTTTTATCGCTTTCACCATATCAATACCGCCCATATTTGGCATATTGACATCAGAAATAATTAAATGAACTTTTTTGCCATCGAGTTTGCTTAAGCCATCTTTGCCATCAACAGCTTCAATAACATCATGACCAGCACCTTTTAAAGTGATGGATACAACTTGTCTGATACTGGCAGAGTCATCAACTATTAATATTGTTTTACTCATTGATACATACTTCCTTTATGGTTTTGTATTTTTTATTGGTATTTTCAAAATTGCGACTAAAAAAACGTCATTTCTTCATCACTACTTTCTTGCTGCTGCCCCTTGCCATCGTGTACGGCAACTTGCTCTAAAGTTGTATATGTCTTTTTAATATTATTAAGCCAATTATCGATATCGAGCGGCACTACAGGATTTTTTTGGTGAAGGCTATCGAGGCACTGCTGATAATTAGGGGCTAGCTTGAGCATGTCATCATGGACATGTCCTAGAATTTGGCTAACTCTGTCTTGAAACTGTAATGACACTAGTACTTCATCGATAGCCAGTTGTACTGCAGCATTTTCTTGTTCAAGCTGGTTAGCTGAAAGGATGATTTTATTACCTGATTCGCTGTAGTCTTGTACAACTTGCGCTATGGTTTTTTCTGCATTATTGATTAGTATGCTGTCTTGCTCGGTAAATTCTTTTGTTTTCGTTAAGGTGCTTTGCAAAGTTGCATTCACTTGCTCTATGGTTTGCGTTATTTTAGCGCCGGTTTCACCTGAGCGCGTTGATAAGGTTCTTACTTCATCAGCCACTACGGCAAAACCTCGACCCGCTTCACCTGCACGTGCTGCTTCTATCGCGGCATTTAAGGCTAATAAATTGGTCTGTGAAGCAATTCCTGCTACTTCTGCACCCATTTTTGATAAGTCTTCAGCAATAACGGTAAGTTTGTTAATTTCTTCAAGTAGCTGATCACGACCCGACATAGCACTATTTAGTGATTGTATTATTTGGTTTAGCTCTTTATCGGCATGAGCAATAATTTGAGTTAATCCCGTTTCACCTGCCATATCTCCAGAGGTTTCTTTAGATGTTTGAATTGCTTCAACGAGCTGATTTCTGATTAGTGCAAAGGTTGTTGATAATTGATTGATACTGTCATCACCTTGACTTCGAGCCAGTTGAGTTTGTCCTGCCCATACGGTGAAAATTTGATGAGCTAAGTCTATATGTTGCGCTACAGCTTCTTGGTTCTGCTCTGCTTCAAGGTCATTTTCTTTAACCGTTTCACTGGTTAGTGTAGTGACTTCTTTTAGTAAGTTTTGATAGAAAATATAGAATGCAATAATGCTAGCAAGGGAGAGTAAACTTAATGAAACCTTTAATATAATGCTCATCTCTGCCATGACAAGAGAGATAAGCAAGCAGATAACAAGGACTATAAAACTGCCAATAAGTTTTTGATGGTTTTTTGAAAACATTCATTTTCCTAGTTATTTTTCATTTTTCATTTTACGTTGATAAAAGAAAAAGTTGTTTTCATAAAGCGTAGACAGTGAATTGAAAATTAACAAGAAAAAACAAGATAATTATTTAGTAGGGGGAGTTTTTTTAAAGGCAATAAAAAGCCCATCATGAAAATGGGCTTAGCCTGTACTGATTATGTAGCCAAACGTCTTCTAAGTGCTTGAACAAACAGTTTGAAAATTTAGTTATTAATCTTTAATTTCAGCATTGTGATAAACATTTTGTACGTCATCACAATCATCTAACATAGCAATGAACTTTTCAAAGTTAGCTAAATCTTCTTCACCTTCAATATCAATATAAGTTTGCGGAACCCAGGTGATTTCTTCAACTTCTAAGTCAAACTCAGGCATAGAGTTAGCAAACTCTGTTTTAATTTTGAAAAACTCAGTATGTGGTGCATAAACGGTAATAATACCGTCTTCTAATTCAACGTCAGATATGTCAAGGTCAGCCATCATTAAGTTCTCTAAAACGGCTTCGTCATCTTCACCTTTAAAAGCGAATATCGCTTGGTGATCAAACATATGTGATACGGTGCCAGAAGAGCCAACTTTTGAATGTGTTTTAGTAAAACATTGGCGAACATCTTTAATAGTACGGTTACCGTTATCGGTTAAGCAATCAATGATTACCATACAATTACCAGGACCAAAACCTTCATAGCGAGCTTCTACAAAATCTTCACCACCTGCACCAGATGCTTTTTTAATAGCATTATCAATTACATGTGTAGGCACTTGGTCCTTCTTCGCTTTATCAATTAAACCTCGTAAAGCGAGGTTGCCGTCGGGATCTACGCCACCATTTTTAGCACAAACGTAAATCGCTTTACCGTACTTTGAATAAACTTTGGTTTTTGCTCCGGCGGTTTTCGCCATGGATAATTTACGGTTTTGGTAAGCTCTGCCCATTATTCTGCTTCTCATTTAGTATAAACAATAATGAGCTAGATTCTATCAGGGGTAATAGGTTGTTGACTAGTACTAGCTCTTAACTATTGCGCAATTTATTGATTCATTTCAATGATGATAAATCGAACTATATTGCTAATACCCATTTTAGTGGAGTTAAACTATTTAAATTAGTTTTTGTTATCGGCCTAATTCTTAGGGAATGCTACAATACGCCAATACTTACTTAAAGCTTTCGGAAACGCCCTATTTATGAATTGTCAAAGCCCAACCAATAATAAAGTTCCTGATATATCTGTCGTTATTGAATTTTTAAAAACGCTGCAAGACCAAATTTGTCATGCTTTAGAGCAAGCTGACGGTAGCGGAAAATTTATTGAAGATAACTGGAAACGCAAGGAAGGTGGGGGTGGTCGCACTAGAGTTGTGACTAACGGCTCGGTAATAGAGCAGGGCGGAGTCAATTTTTCAGTTGTTTCAGGCGATAAGTTACCTCCTTCAGCAACAGCCCATAGGCCAGAATTAGCAGGCCGGACATGGCAAGCTTGTGGCGTTTCTTTGGTGATTCATCCTAAAAACCCTCATATTCCAACATCTCACGCGAATGTACGTTTTTTTATTGCTGAAAAAGAAGGAGAGGAGCCTGTCTGGTGGTTTGGTGGAGGATTTGATTTAACGCCTTTTTATCCTGTAGATGAAGATGTATTACACTGGCATCAAGTAGCACATGATTTATCTCAACCATTCGGTGAACAAGTTTACGATGATTATAAAAAGTGGTGTGATGAATATTTCTATCTAAAACACCGAGATGAAACCCGAGGTATTGGTGGTTTATTTTTTGATGACTTAAACCAGTGGGAATTTGATACTTGCTTAAATTATATTAAAGCGGTTGGAGAAGGTTTTATTGATGCTTACATCCCTATAATGAACCGTCGTAAAAATGATGAATACACCGAGCAACAAAGACAATTTCAATTATATCGTCGTGGTCGTTATGTTGAATTTAACCTAGTATTTGACCGAGGCACTTTATTTGGCTTGCAATCAGGTGGCAGAACCGAATCTATATTGATGTCGATGCCACCATTAGCGCGCTGGGAGTATAATTTTCAAGCCGATGAAAACAGTAATGAAGCAAAATTGAATCACTACTTAGTCCCACGTGACTGGCTGACGAAATTGCCAGCCACTAAGTAAGATTCTTGTTGGGCAAATCACTCCCATCTGAATGCAGGATAGGTTGGCAAGTCTAATGGCGCTGATGATCCTGTATCAACATTGGTTTTTGCTTGAGCCATTAACGCTTGAATATCGTCTTGAATACGATAGCGTAAATCATGCACTTGCTCCCACGTATTAGAAAATTCATCTGAAGCTTTTTTATCATCGCTTTCCATATACTGTTGTAACAATGGACCAATAACTCCATAAGCTTCTTTTAGCCTTACTGCTTGTTGTTGCTCGAACTTATTGATCTGGCTTAAATAAGTCTGCATTGCTTGATTAGTTTCAACGAGTTCATTGCTGTTTAATGCGCTGTTGTTTGATGAAAAAGCATTAAAATATTCTACATATTCAGTCAAAGGCACTTTGTCAGCGTTAAGCCATTTCTGCATGCTTGATCTATTTAAAACTTTCGCAGAATTAGGATCTACCACCATCACCGTTGGTGTGCCGTAATAAACGGGTAAGTTAAATTTCTTGACAACATCAAAGCCTTTTTCTAAATAGCCAACATCAATAAAGAGCACTTGATAATTATCGATAAGTATTTGTTGCATTTCTGGCGTTGAAAAGTTTTTGGCTAGGCCTTTACTGTCATGACACCACTGTGCGCCAAGCACCAACAATGCTTTTTTGTTCTGAATTTTAGCGATTGTTAATGTTTGTTCAACTTGCTCTGAAAGGTTAATTACTGGCGAAAAAACATATTCAGGTAGTACGTCTATTTCTGCTGAGGTTTTATGATCATTTTCTTTTGTTTGAGCACAAGAGAAAGTGATGAGCATGGTGAAGATTATCAGTAACTTATTTCTTATAGAGTTGGGAGTTATAACGTTAGGGCGGATGAAGTGATTTAGCATTAAATTTCCATTACAAAGTTAAAATCTATGGCAATATAATAATGACAACGTATCAAACTTCTATCAAGATATGATGTTTTTATGGTGTAACCAAAGGTTCAAGCGGTTGCTCCATTAATAGTAAACCACCAAAGATGAAGGTTTCAGACTCCCTGAAACTCGCATCTTGTGATGGCTTGGGTACATATTACTGTTTTATACCTTCAATATATAAGTTTAATTGAACATTATTAGAAGCTGGACCTAAGTTCATTTTAATCGCGAAATCAGTTAACGCGATAGTAGTCGTTCCGCTAAAACCAATACGGTAACCGCCCCATGGATCTTTACCTTCACCAACAGTTTGAGCATCAATAATAATATCTTTGCTAACACCGTGCAGGGTTAACGTGCCTGCTATTGCTAATTTACCATTACCTTTATCAGTAACTGAATTACTGATAAATTTAGCATTAGCGAATGCGCTTACATCAAGGAAGTCATCACTTTTTAAATGCTTGTCACGCTCAGCATGGTTTGAGTTTACACTGCTAGTATCAATATTTACTTCAATTTTAGATGCTGAAATATTTGATGCATCATAACTAAAACTACCACCGAATTTGTCAAAACGACCTGTTAACCAGCTATAACCTAAGTGCTGTATTTTAAAGTTAATTGAAGCATGTGCACCTTTAGTATCAATAATATAGTCAGCAGCATTTGCTGTTGGCATGAAGGTGGCTGCGACAAGCGCGGATGTTAGTGCTAATCTAGTTAACTGTTTTTTCATTTGTGTTCTCCATTTTTTGGCGTTTGCCAATTATTCTGTTTAAGGTGTTATCTTTATCTATAAAGTGGTGCTTTAGCGCTGCTAGCGCATGTAATGTTGCAAGTGTTATTAATAGATAAGCCAACCATTTATGGGCAAGGCCAGCGATATCTTCTTGGTTTTCAATAATAGAGCCAAATGAGGGTATTGTAATAAGTTCAAATACTTCAATCCCTCGTCCATCAGCAGTTGAAATTAAATAACCCGTTATCATGATGATAAATATCAGCAGATAAAGTAATGAGTGAATTATTTTTCCCGCTTTTTTCTCTAATGAACTATGGCTCGGTAAATGATCGGGCGTAACCTGTTTAGTGCGCCATATCAGCCTAAGTATCATTAAACTAAAAAATACGAGACCAATGCTTTTGTGTAGTTCAGGTGCTGTTTTGTACCACGAATGATAATAGGTTAAATCGACCATATAGTAACCTAGGCCAAACAAACCAAAAATACTCAGTGCGGATAACCAGTGAAAAAAAATACTGGCATAACCATAATTTGAATCCGTGTTGTTCAATGCTTTTACTCCAAGATTTTCTTTATTTTAAGTTACATTCATTTGTTGAAAAACAGTATGACTATCATTTTACTTAATTAATATTTATGCTTTATTTATAACTTGTTAATTTTTACTTAACTAAATTTGTGGTATTTTAATACTCTATCATTTCTTTATAAGAAAACAGATGACTATTGAGCAATTAAAAATGCTAGTACAGGTAGCTGATTTAGGTAGCCTTAAAGCCGCCAGTGAAACCCTTTATAAAACTCAACCTGCCATTAGCCAAGGTATTAAGCAGCTAGAGACACAATTAGGCTTGCAGTTATTCAGCAGACAGGGCTACCGTTTGCTATTAACGGATAACGGCAAACAAATTTACCAACATGCATTACGTTTACTTAATGAAGCAAAGCATATAAAGCAATTAGCCTCCTTTTTAACGGCAGGAAATGAAGCTACTGTCACCATAGCAATTGAAGCTTCTTATGATTTAAAAAGAATATTGCCTGTGCTTGAAATGATACGACATGAATTTCCGCACACGCAGGTTATTTTAAAGCAAGAATACATCAATGGTGCTTTAGAGGCGGTGAAGTCAGAGCAGGCCGATCTTGCGTTAACAACAATAGAGAACTTGGCGCTACAATCAGGCGATTATGAAGCCAATAAACTCTATCAAGGGTGTTTATATAATGTTGCTGCACCAGCGTTATTGCAACGTCATCCTAAGTTAACATCTGTTGAAGAATTGAAAGATGAATATCAAATCGTCGTGCAAGACTCAGGGCAAAGCAGTCAGGGAGTTAATTATAGTGTTCAAACAGGGCAGCGATGTTGGTACGTTAATGATTTTAGCACCAAGAAAACATTAATTATGAGTGGTATGGGGTGGGGACGTTTACCTGAGTACATGATTGAAAATGAGCTAGATTCAAAAGCACTTGTCGACATCAATTTAAATGATTTTGATACCCATGTAGCGTTAAATTATCAAGTGATAAAACTGAAATCTCGATTACTTGGCCCAGTAGCAAGTATGTTGTGGGAAAATATGGGCTTTGTTGAGAATAACTAACAATGTGATAGGCAAGGTTAAGAATACTGCGATGTTTACTTTTGTGTTTAATACACTGGAGTGATTAAAATTGGATTACGTCTAAAGTTACTGACTGTCCAAAACTTTACCGCTTTGTTAGACGGTTTTGGACAGTCAATTTTAGTTTGCCTTGTTAGCATCGCCATAAGATGCTTATGGGGCAAATTTAATTGCTGATTGTTGAGATCAGATCAGGGTTTATAACGAGATTTCTTACACCATGAGCATGATCTTCTTTGAAGGTATTTCCGGTACACCATTTACCCACACTATCGATATTAACTTTAGCTACATTAGGACGCACATTCCATGTAACTTGAAATGGAGAGCCTTTTTCATTGTACCCTGGACCCGTGGTTGATCCTGCATACTGAATAGGTGAACCTGTATTGCTTGGAATATTAATCGCTTGATGCAATCCATTCGTTTTTCCGTGTTTGGTTAGATTAGTAAAATCAAGCGCATTTTTGTCATTAACAAGAACATATACCTGTGTTTCAACACGCAACTGAGGGTTTTTTATCGCATCACTTAAACACGAACCTAATGTAGGGCCGGGATTGATTTGAGCAGTTGAGTGTACATAGTGAACTTCAATGGTATCACCAGCACTTAAAGCGCCATGCTTACTTGGACAAATTTCATGTCCGGCTGATTTAAGCTCTGAAGCATTCAATTTACCGGAGTATTTGTAACCACTTTGATACCCATGCCCGTCTCCATTACCTGCATATTTGGTAAACTGCCCACCTTTATGTTCAGCATTCTTATGGAAATGAATATTGCAAAGGTTCATTTGTGAAGATTGAGGCGCTATACCAAATAATCGTGAGTTGCTACCTGTTATTGCGTCAATATCTCGAGGGGATTGAGGACCAAAGCCTTTATTCTTAGTATTTGCCTCAAGATTGGCTCTTTGTTTAGCTATAACTTTATCTGAGACTTCTTTATGCACACCATGACTGTTCTCTTTTGCGCTAACATGCATGGGTAATAGTATTGCTAAAGCGATTATTATTTTTTTCATGTTTTCAATTCCTATTTGAAGTTTGGTATATCAAAATGATTCAGAAAATCATTGTTCTTTTTATAGTACTAAATGCATATTATGGAGATATTTTCAATAATATCCAATATTTAGAAATATTTTTGAGGATAATGACAGTAATGCGAACAAAGTTATCAATGTTCTTGAATTTAGTAATGTTCACTTTCGTATCAAAGTGAATATAAATTTGGCTATTATTCTTCGTTGAATTAGGCCTTCTTTGTGAGCAATTAATCGGTGTGATTAGAATAAATCAGATATCTTAAATTGTCAGAATTGATATGAGCTACATAAACAAAGTTTTTAAGCTTGTTTTTTATTAGAGGACGCCAATGCTTGTTCAATAGTTGATTGTAGCAAAGCAATTTTTTGCTTGTTTTCTTTTTGCTCTGTTTTTAACTTTTGCTTAGCTTTTAATAAATCATTGGCTAGGTTTAATGCAGTCATCAACAAGGCTTGCTCTGGACTGGCAATAGACTTACTGTTGTGTGCTGTAGTTAGACGGTCGCTTAGTTCGGCGGCAGCACTTAATAAAGCGCTTTCTTGCCCGATAGGGCAAGCCACTTTTAGTTTACGGTCAATCACATTGATTTCAACAGTACGTTGAGTCATTTTGTATAATTTCCAAGCGTATTTAACAACATAGCACAAATTTATGCATATACTTGCACTATAACTGTGCTGATCTTGCGATGCAAGTAAATGGCAATTTTTCTCATGCCTTTTAACTACGGCAATGTTAGGATAGCGCCATTAGTTTTCTTAATTTAAAGCGATTCGTCATGACTCAAGCTTCAACCCAAAACTCTCTTTATGGTAAAAAATTAGACTTTGCTAGCGCACAAGCCAATATTACCACTGAAAATATCAAAGCCCATGCCAGTGAAATTCATGGTGTATTAACAGGTTTGATTTGTGCAGGTTTTCCTCTTGAAGATCAAAGTTATTTAGCCATGCTAAATGACTTGTTTAATAATGGAGAAGGTTTTCCTAAAAAGATTAAATCGACAGTTAAACAAATGTTTAGTGAACTATGGACTGACATTCTTGATGATGCATATAGTTTTCAATTAATGCTACCCGACGACGATGATTCTATTGTTGAGCGAGGGCATGCTTTAGGCGCTTGGGTTCAAGGTTTTAATTTAGGCTTTGGCCTACAACAAAAAGACAGCCCAGTAGTATCCGAAGAAGTTAAAGAAGTGCTTACTGACTTTGCTGAAATCGCTAATTTGTCTGATGATATGGAAGAAGATGAGGCGACAGAGCAGGCCTATTTTGAAATAAGTGAGTATGTACGTATCTCAGCATTATTGTGTTTTAGTGAGTTAGCCTCATTGCCTACTAAGTCGGGCGACAATGACCAAAAAAACAGCACCATACATTAGAGCTTATTATAACAGCATCAGTTTATCTGACAGAAGTAGAGAATATGACAGCAAAAGATAAAAAGTTACCGGGTTTATCAAGTTTACCGATGAGCGAGTTTAAAGATCATCGAGAGAGTTTTTTTGCCAAAATGTCAGACAACTCTATTGCATTTTTCTGTGCTGCTCATGAAGTCACCCGTAGTAATGATACAGAGTATAATTTCTGCCAAAATAAAAGCTTTTATTACTTAACAGGCTTTAATGAGCCTGATGCATTATTGGTATTGCTTAAACGGGATAAAACAGAGCAAGCCATCTTGTTTTCTTTACCAAAAGATAAAACTCAAGAAGTATGGCACGGACGAAGAGTCGGACAAGATCGAGCATGTCAGGAATATGGTTTTGATCAATGTTTTACTCTTAATGAACAAAAAGAACTCATCTCTCAATATTTGAATGGCTTAACGCAAGTTTATTTTGCTTTTGATGACAAGCAACTCACCCAAGATGTATTTGATTTATTAGCACAAGTTAGAGCATCTGTTCGCCAAGGCTCAAAAGTGCCTACTAAATTAGTTGATGCTAGCCCACTGATTAATGAGCAGCGCTTAATTAAAAATGCTAATGAAATAGAGTTGATGCGCCAAGCGAATTATATTTCATGTTTAGCGCATAAAAGAGCGATGCAAAAAACTAAAGCAGGTTTGTTTGAATACCAAATAGAAAATGAAATATTACACGAGTTTACCCGTCATGGTGCTCGTAATGCTGCTTATGCCACGATAGTTGCAGGCGGTGATAATGCTAATATTTTACATTATACCGACAACAGCGAACCGCTTATTGATAACGACTTGCTGCTTATTGATGCTGGTGGCGAGTTATCGGGATATGCGGCAGATATCACCCGAACTTTTCCAATTAGTGGCAAATTTTCCACACCGCAAAAGGCTCTGTATCAACTGGTACTTGATGCTAAATCTCAAGTTATTGCAGCAATTAAACCGGGTGTTAGTTTTGCTAAGTTAAACGACATTGCGAATGAATGCTTAACTAACGGCTTATTTGATTTAGACATTTTATCAGGTGACTTAACTAAACTAGTAAAAGAAAAAGCCTGTAAGAAATACTTCATTCACGGCTTAGGTCATTGGCTTGGCTTAGATGTTCATGATGTTGGTGATTACCATGTTAACGAAGAAAAAGCGCAATTACGTGAATTTGTTCCAGGCATGGTATTAACCATTGAGCCCGGTCTTTATATGTCACTTGACGATATGGAGTTAGATTCACAGTGGCGGGGTATCGGCATTCGTATTGAAGATAATATTGTTGTTACGAGAAATGGCTGTGAAAATTTGACCTGTTATTGTCCTGAAACTATTGCGGATATTGAAGCGCTGATGCAGCGAAAAGTGAAAGATCATGACGATGGATAAAAACTCACCGTCTTTAAATGCACAGTGTTTCGATATTATCATCTCTGGTGGTGGCCTTTCAGGTAGCTTAATGGCATTAAGCTTAGCTGACTTGAAAAAGGCTGATGGGTGTTTGCTGTCAATTGCTATTGTTGAAGCAACAAAGCCAACAACAACTACAGATCAAGATAATGCCAAGCCATTGTTTGATGATCGCGTTTTGGCACTATCTCATGGTAGTGCATCTTATCTTAAAGAAATGGGTGTGTGGCAACATTTATCAAATGAAGCTTGTGCCATTGAAAAAATAGATATATCTGACAGAGGGCATTACGCAAAAGCGCGTTTAGAAGCGCAAGAACACGGCGTATCTGCCTTAGGTTATGTTATTGAAATGGCATTAATTGGCAAAGCGCAGTTAAAAGAATTAGCAAATAAAAGCAATGTTCAGTGGTTTAGTCCAAATCGTATTATTGATATTGACTGGCACGTTAATGATAAAAGCAATGATCATAAAAATAGAGTTGAGGTAAAGCTCGATTCAGAGCAAACCTTACAGGCAAACTTATTATTAGCGTGTGATGGCGCTAACTCTCCATGTCGTCAATTAGCAGGCATAAATATTAGCCAAAGTGATTATCAACAGGTGGCCTTAATTGCCAATGTTGCGACTAAAAATCCCCATAACAATAAAGCATTCGAGCGCTTTACTGAATATGGCCCCTTAGCTATGCTGCCACTTTCCAAGCTGAATGGAGATAGTCGTTGTTCACTGGTGTGGACTATGCCGCCTGAGCAAAGTAAACAAATATTAGCTTTAAATGATAGTGAATTTAAACAGCAACTCGAGCTTGCTTTTGGAAGTTGGCTTGGTGCTATTACCCAAGTGGGCAAACGTGACGTTTATCCACTAGTTTTATTACAAGCCCAACAGCAAACATTTCATCGTATGGCGCTGATTGGTAATGCCTCACATACTATTCACCCTATTGCTGGTCAAGGATTCAATTTAGGCTTGAGAGATGTACAGCAAATGAGTGTTCTTATTGAGAAAGCTTTGAATGAAAGTACTGATGCGGATACGGATATAGGCAGCTTTGCTTTACTTAATGAATACGCACAAAAACGTCAGTTAGATCAGAAACAAGTCATTGAACTCACTGATTCGTTAGTAACGTTGTTTGCCAATGATCTGTTGCCGTTAGTAGTGGGTAGAAATATTGGTTTAAAAGTGATGAATTATTTATCTCCGCTAAAAAATACCTTAGTTAATAAGTTGATGGGTTATTAACTTAAGGCAATAATTTAAAGGGGTGATTTAAAACTTGATTTAAAAAGTTAAGTCAATAAGTCACTGCCTGAAAAAGATAAGAGAAAAAAATGCAAAAATTTGATGTGTTAATTGTTGGTGCTGGCATGGTTGGTTTAACACTTGCGCTTGCATTAAGAAAAACGAGTAACTTAACGATTGCTATTGCTGACACTTTACCTGTTTCTGAGTTAACTGATGAGCCAGAAGTGAGAGTAAGTGCAATTAACGTCGCTAGCCAAACCATATTTGAACACTTGGACGTTTGGTCTTCCATAATTACCCAACGTGCCCAAGCATATCAGCATATGCATATTTGGGATAAAGCAGGGGTAGGCAAATTAGATTTCTCTGTTAGCGACCTTGATGTGTTTCCTAAAAATGAACATTTAGGGTGGATAATTGAGAACAAAGTTATCCGTAATGTTTTATGGAATAAGGCACAAGCGGATGAGGGGATAAGTTTTTTTACTCAAACTAAGTTAGCCAACATTGCCGTTGGAGACAGCGAAGTTTTTGCTAGTTTTGAAACGCCTTTAGCTAATAACATGCAGGCCCCACTTATTGCCAAGCTAGTAGTAGGAGCCGATGGCGCTAATTCTTGGTTACGCAAACAAATGGATATGGCAATGATCAGCCGAGATTATGATCATCATGCTATAGTCGCCACAGTTAAATGCCCACAAGGGCACAAAAATACGGCATGGCAAGTTTTTTTGCCTAGTGGCCCTTTAGCTTTTTTGCCTGTTTTTCCAGAAAGTGGTGATACTTGCTCAATTGTTTACTCAACTTCACCAGAGGAAGCAAAGCGCTTAACAGAACTATCTCCTGTTGATTTTTCAAAAGAGTTAACGGCGGCTAGTGACGGTAAGTTAGGTGCTATTGAATTAATCAGTGATCGTTTTACTTACCCGCTAACAATGCGTTTAGCACAAGATTTTGTCAAAGAGCGCATGGTGCTAATTGGTGATGCAGCCCATACTATTCACCCACTTGCAGGGCAGGGCGTAAACCTAGGTTTATTAGATGCCGTTTCATTAGCTCAAACTTTATCTGATTCAGCATCCTCACAAAGTAAAGACGAGCTAAACATTGCCGATCAAAAAAGGTTAAAAGCTTTTGCCCGTTATCGGAAAAGTGAAGCGATTGAAATGATTGCGGCTATGGAAACAATTAAACAAACTTTTTCGATAAAACAGCCGGGTTTTAAAATGCTCCGAGGAATCGGAATGAGTTTGCTTGATAATTTCAAGCCAGCCAAAAAACTTCTAATAGAACAAGCGCTTGGTTTGAAAAGTGAGTTACCTGAATTCTCACAAAAGAAACTGAATTAGCATATTCTCTTTCTGGTTTAAATTAGTCGTAAATAAATAAATAAAATTAATCGCGACTATTTCCCTAATTAGCGTAGCAGGTTAAGCATAAATTTTAAAAAGACGTATTTTGCGAAATTTAATTCTGAATTTATTCGTAAGTTGGTTTTTAATTTGTGTAAGGTGTTGTGTTTTTGTTGAATAAGCAGAGTTCAACGGCTATAATTAGCCGCGAATTTGATGAGCTTCTTGACTTCTTTAGGTATGACTTATGACAAATAAAACAGTATTACATGCAAAACACTTAGCCTCTGGCGCTAAAATGGTTGATTTTTACGGCTGGGAAATGCCAATTAACTATGGCTCTCAAATAGAAGAGCATAATGCTGTTCGTCAAAATGCAGGCATGTTTGACGTTTCTCACATGACTATTGTTGATGTGCAAGGCCCTGATGCTAAAGCTTTTTTACGTCGCTTAGTTATTAATGATGTTGCTAAATTAACGGTTGCAGGTAAAGCGCTTTACACTGGTATGTTAAATGAAAGTGGCGGTGTGATTGATGATTTGATCATATATTTCTTCTCTGAAACTAATTACCGTTTAGTGGTTAATTCAGCCACACGTGAAAAAGATCTTGCTTGGATGACAAAACAATTAACCGGTTTTGATGTCACTATTACCGAACGTCCTGAATTTGGCATGATTGCCGTTCAAGGCCCTGAAGCAAAAGCGAAAGTAGCTAATTTATTAACACCAGCACAAATTGTTGCTGTTGAAGGTATGAAGCCATTTTTTGGTGTGCAAGTGGGTGATTTATTTATCGCAACTACGGGTTATACAGGTGAAGATGGTTACGAGATTATTGTACCTGATAATGCCGCTGAAGACTTTTGGCAAAAACTAATTGACGCAGGTGTTGCTCCTTGTGGTTTAGGCGCACGTGATACATTGCGTCTAGAAGCTGGCATGAACTTGTATGGCTTAGATATGGATGAAACTGTATCACCAATAGCTGCAAACATGGCGTGGACCATTAGCTGGGAACCAACGGAACGTAACTTTATCGGTCGTGATGTTTTAACTGCACAAAAAGCAGCGGGCGACCAACCTAAACTTGTTGGTTTAGTGTTAGAAGAAAAAGGTGTTTTACGATCTCATCAAGTTGTAGTTACTGAATTTGGTAATGGTGAGATCACTTCAGGCACATTCTCTCCAACATTAGGTCACAGTGTTGCATTAGCACGTGTACCTCGTAGTGTAAAAGTTGGTGACACAGTAGAAGTTGAAATGCGTAAAAAACTAGTTAAAGTACAAGTCACTAAGCCGAGTTTTGTTCGTAACGGCAAAAAGGTTTTTTAAACAGTCATCAGACTAATATTTGTACTAGTATTATTTATTAGCTTTTGTGCTATAAAGATTAAACAAATTAAAAATTTAACAAATAGGAAAAATAAAAATGAGCAATATTCCTTCAGAATTAAAATATGCAACTTCACATGAATGGGTACGCAACGAAGGTGACGGTACTGTTACTGTTGGTATTACTGAGCATGCGCAAGACTTATTAGGTGATATGGTGTTTGTTGAATTACCTGATGTTGGCGATGAAGTTAGCACAGGCGATGATATTTGTGTTGCTGAATCTGTAAAAGCAGCTTCAGACATTTACGCGCCAGTTTCTGGTCAAGTAGTTGAAGTAAACGAAGAACTTGAAGATTCACCTGAGTTAGTTAACTCTGATGCCTTTGGTGACGGCTGGTTATTCAAAATTAAATTGGATGATGCTGGTGAGTTAGAAAATTTACTAGATGCGGAAGGTTATAAGAACTCAATTGATGACGAGTAGTGTTTCTACACATCTCAAATTAAGTCACTTTGTGACTTGAAAAATCAATGATTAAGCCTCTTTCTTCTTATAAGGACATGAGGCTTTCTTTTATTTTATATTTGTAAAATTATTTAAGTGAAATTGTTATGACTTCTCAATCATCTGTTAACTCTCTTTCTCCTTTGTCGTTGGCACAACTAGAGCAAACGCAAGACTTTATTCGTCGCCACATCGGCCCAAGTGAAGCGCAAACTCAGGTCATGCTTAATGACATTGGTGCAGAATCAATTGATGCATTAATTGATGAAATTGTACCAAACGATATTCGTTTATCAGAGTTACCGGCAATTGGTGACAGTAAAACAGAAGTTCAAGCATTAGCTGATTTAAAGGCTGTTGCTAACTTAAATAAAGTAAATACCTCGTATATTGGTTTAGGTTACTACGGTACATTAACACCCAATGTTATTACCCGTAACGTACTAGAAAATCCCGGTTGGTATACGGCTTATACGCCATATCAGCCTGAAATTGCACAAGGACGTTTAGAATCTTTACTTAACTATCAGCAAATGTGTATTGACCTTACCGGTTTACCGCTTGCAAGTGCATCATTATTAGATGAAGGCACTGCCGCAGCTGAAGCAATGGCATTAGCTAAACGTGTTTCTAAAAATAAAAAATCAAACCTATTTTTTATCTCTAATGATGTCTTCCCACAAACTATTGATGTTGTTAAACAGCGTGCCGACATGTTTGGTTTTGATGTGGTTATTGCTCCCGCAAATGAAGCTAAAGAGCACGATATTTTTGGTGCATTAATTCAATACCCAAGCGCGACCGGTGAAGTATCAGACATTAGCGACTTAATTGAAAATATTCATGCCAAAAAGGGTATCGTTGCTGTTGCTGCCGATATTATGAGTTTAGTGTTATTAAAAGCGCCGGGAGAATTAGGGGCCGATGCTGTTATTGGCTCTAGCCAACGTTTTGGTGTACCTATGGGCTACGGTGGTCCACATGCCGCATTTTTCACAACAAGTGATAAATACAAACGCTCATTACCGGGCAGAATTATCGGTGTTTCTAAAGATACTCGCGGTAACAATGCACTACGTATGGCAATGCAAACTCGTGAGCAACACATTCGCCGTGAAAAAGCCAACTCAAACATTTGTACTGCACAAGTTTTATTAGCCAATATGGCTGCATTTTACGCGGTTTATCATGGCCCTCAAGGCTTGAAAACTATTGCTAATCGTATTCATCGTTTCGCTGATATTTTAGCCACAGGTACCAGAGTAAAAGGTTTATCGCCTGTTCATGATAGCTATTTTGATACCGTAACTTTTAATGTTGATAACAAGAGTGAAATTATTGAACGTGCGCTTATCTCTGGTGTAAACCTAAGGAATGATGTTGATGGTCAAGTCAGTATTTCACTTGATGAAACCACTACAAGAGCGGATGTTGCACAATTATTTACTATTTTATTAGGTGCGGACCATGGTTTAGATGTAGCCGGGCTTGATGCGCAAATAATGACGCAAGGCTCAACCTCTATTCCACAGGCACTTGCTCGCGAATCTGAAATATTAACGCACCCGGTATTTAATTCGTATCATAGCGAAACTGAAATGCTTCGCTATATTAAACGACTTGAAAACAAAGATTTAGCCTTAAATCATTCAATGATTTCACTTGGCTCTTGTACCATGAAGTTAAATGCAACCGCGCAAATGATGCCAGTAACTTGGCCAGAGTTTGCCAACATGCACCCATTTGCACCGCAAGACCAAGCATTGGGCTACAAGAAAATGATTGACGAGTTAGCTGACTGGTTAGTTGAACTAACTGGTTACGACAAAGTATCAATGCAACCTAACTCGGGTGCACAAGGTGAATATGCGGGCCTTATCGCTATTCATAAATACCACGAAAGCCGTGGTGACTCGCATCGTAACATTTGTTTAATTCCAGCGTCAGCACACGGAACTAATCCAGCATCGGCACAAATGGTTGGTATGAAAGTAGTGGTTGTTGCTTGTGACAAGCAAGGCAACGTTGACATGGAAGATTTAACCGCGAAAGCAGAAGAGTTGGCTGATAGCCTTTCATGTATCATGATCACATATCCTTCAACCCACGGTGTTTATGAAACGACTATTGCCAAAATTTGTAACATCATTCATGATAACGGCGGTCAAGTTTACCTTGATGGTGCAAACATGAATGCACAAGTTGGTATTACTTCTCCTGGCTTTATTGGCGCGGATGTATCACACCTTAACTTGCACAAAACTTTCGCTATTCCACATGGTGGTGGTGGCCCAGGTATGGGACCTATAGGTGTTAAATCTCACCTTTCACCATTCTTACCTGATCATGCTTTGGTAAACATTGGCGAAGAAACAAAAGGTAATGGCGCTGTGTCAGCAGCACCTTTTGGTAGCGCAGGCATCTTATGTATTTCATACCTTTATATTGCTTTATTAGGTAAAGAAGGCGTAACCGCTGCAACTAAATATGCGATTACCAATGCCAACTACTTAGCAAATAAGTTAAGTCAGCATTACCCAATTTTATACACAGATCCAAATGGGCGTGTTGCACATGAGTGTATCGTTGATTTACGTCCAATTAAAGAAGCGTGTGGCGTCACTGAAATGGATATCGCTAAACGATTAATTGATTACGGTTTCCATTCACCCACTATGTCATTCCCTGTTGCTGGCACACTAATGATTGAGCCAACTGAATCTGAATCTAAAGTTGAATTAGACCGTTTCATTGAGGCTATGGTTTGTATTCGTGACGAAGTACGTAAAGTGGAATCAGGCGAGTGGACTTTGGAAAACAACCCATTGCATCATGCGCCACATACTTTAGCTGACATTACCGATGCAAATTGGGATAGAGCCTACTCTGTAAGTGAAGCTGTATTCCCAGTACCGAGTGTGGCAATTGATAAATTCTGGCCAACAGTTAATCGTATTGATGATGTTTATGGGGATCGTAATTTGGTTTGTAGTTGCCCACCGGTTGAGAGTTATAAAGACTAATTTTTCGTTGTCAGTGATGATCTCCAATTAAAATTGTGAGCGATGCAATTAAGTTTGTGAGTGCAATTAAAATTGTGAGTAATAAATAGTAAAAAGCGAATCAGAAATGATTCGCTTTTTTTGTAAATAGGAAATAGTAATTCAACTTACTTATATTTAAATGGATCTATCTCACTTCGGGGC
>Ga0209184_1001028_pt1 | contig 21437 bp, 17 predicted proteins | sample EN8Hudsemesocosm_2_FD_184627 | JGI IMG/M metagenome (GOLD analysis project Ga0209184, IMG submission 184627) | Methane-oxidizing microbial communities from mesocosms in the Hudson Canyon - EN8C Hudson Canyon (SPAdes) (version 2) | ecosystem: Environmental > Aquatic > Marine > Cold seeps | place... | reverse complement strand
CTTCAAAAAGTACAACGACAACTACGGCCATATACAGGGGGATCAGTGTTTACGCCAAGTGGCGCAAGCGTTAAAACAAGCCCTCAAGCGCCCCATTGACGTACTGGCCCGTTATGGGGGAGAGGAATTTGTCGTGATATTACCCGACACCGCCACCACGGGCGCTTTAAAGGTGGCACAACGCTTTATTGAAGCCATGTTAGAGGCCAACATCCCCCACGAATATTCAGATTGCCAACCCCATGTGACCCTAAGCATCGGCCTAGCCCATGCCGATTTGGACAATGAGACCAGCAAACAGGTGTTAGAACGTGCCGACAAGGCCCTGTATCAAGCCAAAGAGTCGGGGCGTAACTGTGTACGCTATTAGAGTTAGCTATATGAAGGAGCGTGTATGTCTCTGCAAATACAGGATTTAACGGTATTGCTCATTGAGCCCTCCGCTACCCAGAGTAAAATTATCAAACAAGTACTGCTGGATGAAGGCATAGATAAGCTGGACGTGCTCAAAAATGGTCAACAAGCACTTGAATACGTGAAATCCAGCCACCCCGACCTACTCATTAGCGCGATGTACTTTGACGACATGACCGCCATCGAACTGGTGCAGACCATTCGCAGGCAATCACACAGCCAAGACATTAACTTCATGCTGATCTCCAGTGAAACCAGTTTTGCCATGCTTGACCCCATTAAACAAGCCGGGGTACTGGCAGTGTTGCCCAAGCCGTTTGATCGCAGAGATTTTCGTACCGCCCTGCGCTCGGCCCGAGATACTCTAGAGGTATCGAGCCTGGCGCTTAAAAATTTGGACATGGATAATTTAAAAGGTCTAGTGGTGGATGACTCTAAGACGGCTCGCCGCCATATATCAAAACTATTGAAGGCCTGCGGAATTGAAGATTGCTTACAGGCTGAAAACGGCCGCCAAGCTATTGAGGTACTGCATCAGGGAAGTGTTGATTTTATTATCACCGATTACAACATGCCGGAAATGAATGGCCAGGAATTGGCCGAATATTTAACGGGCTCGGAATTTTCCTACATACCCGTGCTTATGGTCACCAGCGAATCCGACAACAGCCGTTTAAGCGCCGTGCGCCAGGCCGGGGTTTGTGCGCTGTTCGACAAAACCATAGACCCGGCGTCCTTAAGATCCACCTTGAGCAACATGCTGGAAAATTAATGGCCAGCAATAGAGTGGCTATGGGTTAACTTTCTCGATCATTAATTGACAGGCACTTTGTTTGCTCTGTGCTTCCACCATCAAGGTTTTTTTGTCCGCAGTGATTAACATTAATTGCGGCGGCAACCAACGCAAAAAATACCCCTTTTGCATTTTTTGCTCCAACTGCTCACAGGAAGGAGCTGGCCACCATTGATAAACCAAAGCTGCCCCCAGAAAAACCAGGGTAGCCGTACCAACAGGCAGCAGAGACTTACGATTAGGATCAATCATTGTGTTTGGCCGCCGCTTGTAAAATAGCCGGTTGCGCATAGGTTTGAATAACCTGCTGATACACGGGCTCAGGCAAGTGGCCATATTTTTTCTGCCACATGGCATCGTCTCCCTTATTGCTTCCACTCACCAGTGCCTGGGCTTGTAGGTGATTATCAAACAAGTCGTAATGACTATGAATTTCATGGTCAATGGCATCACTCCACTGATCGGCCATATTACTACCCTGTGACAAAGGCGCTGAGAAATGCACCGACACTCGCCCTTTTTTACCTTTAATGCCTTTAATAATGCTTAAAAAATCTTCATCTTTTGATTTTTCGTAATGGCCGTGGCGGCGTTGTGCATCCAACTCACGAGCCTTATCTTCATCACAAGGGTCCCATTCATAACTGATGGATACCGGCACCAGCTTTAGGTAGTCCATACTTTCCTTAAATTCCCAGCCCGCCTTGCGCCCAGCCATGTGTAACATTTTAAGCACGGCGGTATCGGTCATATCCTTGCCGTCTTTGGCACGCCCTTCTTTTTGCGCAATCCAAATACTTTGTCCGGTCTTAATGCTGTGGTGAATGTACGATGACAACTTATTCACCGCGGCCAATTTATCTTTGCGGGTGCCAGGTGAGCGCTGTACTACAAAACTTTTATTTAAACGCATGAGCTTGGCCACAAATTGGCGCTCTAATAAATTATCACCTATGGCAATTTTACAAGTAGCGTGCCCTGCGCTTAATAGGGCGTAATTCACCAGCATAGGGTCCATGGCAATGTCCCGGTGATTACTGATAAACACATAGGGCCTATTTTTATCCAGGTTTTCCAGGCCCGTCACTTTAAACTCAGTGACGGTTCTGTCCATGAGCGAACGCACAAACGGCGCTAACTTATTTTGCATAGATTGCACACTGTGCACGTTTTTAAATTGACGCATCATGGTTTTTTTAATGCGCCCTTGAATAAGGCCGGGAAAAATCCGTTGCAAGCGCGGGAATTTTTGCAAAGCTAAAAACTGCAAAAACTCACTGTCTTTCAGCAGTGACAGTAAAACATCATTTACTTCATGATCGGCATAGGCGCGAATATCATCAAAATCTTGTTTCATACTATTTTTTACTACTTTTCATAAATTGCTCAGACCAATAACTTGCTTGTGCCTCATCCACCGACACCCCCCACAAGCCATCTGTATAGGCTTCTTTTAATTTTAAGGCCGCCATTATATGACCTTGATTAGCTGCTTTTTTATATAAGGCCAAAATATCTTCATCGTTATGTATTAAACCCAAGGTTTCATCACGCATGGCCTGCGCTAACATGAATTGTGCCTCTGGCTTGCCCAAGTCAGCGGCTGAGCGTAAATACTTCATGCCAGCCAGGCGCGAAGAAATTCCCTCTCCACGATGGGTTAATATTTGCCCTGCCATCAACAACGCCTGACCATGGCCTGCATTCGCCGCACGTTGCAGGCAATTCATTGAAAAATCATGCAGCCGTTTTTGCCAACGCCCCATGCCACGGCTAAAAATGAACGCTCCTAAAGCGTATTGTATCTTGGCCAATATTTCGCTTTTCAATTTAATGGGAGACGCCATTTTATAGCCTTACAAAACACTGGTTTTTATACATTTACGCTTATGGGACAATACGAGCCGTCCCCTATTTCAACACCCTTAACTTTACTAAGGACTCCATTTTATGTCCGTTGACTCTTGGCAACCGGTACAAGCCCCAACCACTATGGATGAGGCAGATCTCAAACAATTAACGGAATTAGCACACAGCTATACGCCTGACTCTGACCTTACCGCACAATTGAGTTGGATTCAGCCATTAGCGCAGATAGACAACAAGATTTGGGCATTGAGCGTACAAAATTTGGCTCAACAGCCTTTAATTGATTTAATTCGAATGTTAACCCAGCTGGAAGAGCAACAGGGCTGGAACTTGGCCGAAAAATCTCCGGTTATCGCTCTGTTTAAGCAACTGCGTAAAATAGCGGGCATCGATAAACCTTTGGTACAGTGGGTGAAAGCCCACAGCGACAATAAGTTTTTACCCTTTGGCCCTTTGCTTTAATGCGGGGTTTCAAGCACTGCTCTGGCGCTGATGCAGATCGCTGCCCAGCACCGACTCCAGCGTGTTTTGTAGCTCCAAACGATTCACCGGCTTAGTAAGAAAAGCATCCATACCGGCGGCAAAGCAGGCTTCTTCTATTTCTTTTTGGGCATTGGCGGTTAGCGCAATAATGGGCACATAACGCCCCCCTAGCTGGCGAATATTGCGGGTGGCCTCTATGCCATCCATCACCGGCATTTGTATGTCCATGATAATGCCCACAAACTCTCCTGCTTCGTAAGCCTGCACCCCTTCTAAACCATTGTTAGCAATGGTTACCTGGTAATCCATTTTTTCGAGGGTTTTTCGCACCACTAATTGATTGGTAAGGTTATCCTCCACCAATAACAGATGCCCTTGTGAGGCTTTTTCAGCTTTAGTGTCCTGACTGCTTGATGTGGCTGGCTTAGTAAGTGTTTCATAGTCTCGCAGTCTTTTGCATAAAGCTTCCCGTCGCAGGGGTTTGGTTAACGACACCCCTTGAACTAGGTTCATGTCGTAGTCAGCCCCCAACCACCACAGCCACTTTTCCTGAACATTATTAACATGATCACTCACCAATAGATTGTGGGGCGGTAAGTGAGCGTTTTTCTCAAGTTGATGAGCCTCAATGCCCAGGGTTTGAAAAAAGCCCCTAAACCACAACTCCAAATCATTATCCTTAAGGGCCAGGTAGATCCCCCTATCTTGCCATTGAGGGAATTCGACCACCGCATCACAGGTTTTTAACGGCAGGGTAAACCAAAACTCGGCCCCTTCATTAGGCTCGCTTTGAACACTGATCACGCCTCCCATCACCTCCACTAAGTTGCGGCAAATAGACAGCCCCAACCCAGTGCCGCCGTGGGCATGGGCGGTGCTGGCGTTGGCTTGGCGAAACACATCAAAAATATGAGCTTGCTGCTCCACTGGGATACCCATGCCAGTATCCTTAATGGAGATCTTTAACAAGCGCTGCTGCGACACATTTTGCATGCTAATCATGACCTCCACCGAGCCCTGAGAGGTAAACTTCACCGCATTACTCAGCAGGTTATACAGCACTTGTCGCAGGCGAAAGGCATCCACATGGATCATTCTGGGCACATTACTGGCCAGCCTAACGTGCAAGTGGATATGCTTCTGGGATGCCTGGGGCAAATACAAGGCTTCCAGATCATCAAGTATGTGCCACAGACTAGTGTCGGCCTCATCCAGCTCTATGTGACCGGCCCCTGATTTAGACAAATCCAGAATATCATCCACGATACGCCTAAGGTGCTCCACACTGGAAAGCAAGGGTGTCGTGTATTGCGATACTTCGCCGGGCTCACTGGCGTCGCTAATAAGGCTAATCATGCCTTGAATGCCATTTAACGGCGTGCGAATCTCATGGCTCATGTTGGCCAAAAAGCGAGATTGCGCCTGAGCGTTTTCTTCAGCTTGTTTTTTGGCCTGATTTAAAATGTTCTCGGCTTCTTTGTGGTGGCTAATGTCTGTGGTAATCACTAAGGCGCGGGGTTCGGTTGCACTTGAATCCGTTAACGGCACGATGCGGTTGCTTAAATAGGTAGTGCCAGCGGGTAGGCTAATTTGAAGTTGGTAGTGGCTATCTTTGCCTGTGGTTAAGGCGTTCTTCAACTGCTCTCGAAATAACTGACCATCACTTTCGTTTAAATAATCAAAGCTACTGGTGCCCAACACTTTTTCAAGCGGCATCTCACTGCTGATCACCTGATTTAGGGCACAAATTTTACCCTGGGCGTCCACTTCGGTAAGAATATCCGGCACATGATTCCACAGCACACTGAGTTTGTGTTGCGCGCGCAGCAGGCGCCGATTAGTCGCCCACAGGTACGAAACAGCCAGTATTAATGCCGACACTAGCCCCAAGCCTGCCCATAGTAACCAAGAAGCCTGAGCTGGGGTTTGCACTTCCACCACCGAATAGCCAAGACTTACGCTTGAATATCCGCACAAATACCCACACAACAGGACCAGCCAATACCTCATAATGCCCCTCTCTCCCTCATGCCAGTATAGCCAGCCTGAGCCAAATATCTTCCATGACGCTTTGTTAATGCCTAAAGCCTGGTTAGCAACGTTACAATTGCCCCGCCTAACCCACCCTTATAATTCACTTTAAGTTTAATACACTGTACTTACATGGACTATAGTTATTAGAAATCGTGTCCAAACGGGTAACCATGTCGCGTATTCTGGTGGTAGATGACATCCCTGCCAATGTTGAAATTTTAAGCATTCATCTTAATGATGAAGGCTATCAGGTGGTTGAAGCCTTAAGCGGTAAACAGGCCCTGTCTATTTTGCAACTGTCTAGCGAAGACGGCGAAGAGGAAATTGACCTCATCCTGCTGGATGTGATGATGCCCATCATGAGCGGCCTTGAGGTGTTGGCACAGATTAAAAAGGACCCTCAGACTCAAAATATTCCGGTTATTCTGGTAACCGCCAACGCCGACGAGCATAACGTCGCCGAAGGCCTGGATATGGGAGCCTTCGACTACATCATCAAACCCTATAGTTTACTGGTATTGCTGGCCAGAGTGCGCACAGCCTTAAGGGAAAAAGAGCGCCAGGACTTACTTGAAAAATGGGCTACCACCGACCCGCTCACCGAACATTTTAATCGCCGCCACTTTTTTGAAATGGCCCATCGAGAGCTGGACCGCAGCAATCGCCTGCATAGCCCGCTGTCATTCATCATGTTGGACATAGATAATTTTAAGAAGGTAAATGACCAATACGGCCACCTGGTGGGTGATATCGTGCTGGTTCGTCTGGCCAAAATTTTAAGACAGCAGCTGCGCAGTGTGGACCTGTGTTGCCGTTATGGGGGGGAAGAATTTGTACTGTGTTTGCCCGATACTCACCTGGAGGGGGCCAAAGACGTGGCGGAACGTATTCGATTGGCCATATTGCAAGAAACCATTCGATCAAGCGATGATCAGAGCTTTTCTATCAGCATTAGCTTAGGGGTCGCCGACAGCCAGGACGACCAGAGCGTAGAGGGCATTCTTAAGCGGGCCGATACGGCTCTGTACCAAGCCAAGGACGGTGGGCGCAACCAAACTCGGCTTGCCTAGGCACCAGCATCCCCAGTGTTTCGTCCATCACTACAAGCCCCGTCATTATTTAGGTACAATGCATTGAATTTTTTTGTAAATCCAGAGTCAGAATCTTGAAGAAACAACAAGCCTACAACCGTATTGCCAAAGCCACCATCAAAGCGCTCAACGAACAAGCCGAGATGGGTAAGGTCAACGAACTCACCACTGAGGCCGTTTATCTGGCCATAGACAAGGCGTTCAACAAAGAATACCGCACCATGTTTGAACGTTTGGAGCAGGTAACTACGGCACTGGAGTTTGTGGCCAAAGGCCAAGACTTAGAAAAAGAACAATTAATTAGCCTGGCTCAAAACAGCCTTAGCCAAAAGTAATAAAGCGGCCTTTACCATTAAACACAAAATAAAGGCCTGCAAAAATAAAAACAGACATTAAGGATATGTATGCCCGCTCGCAATCGCACGTTTTTTGTTGCCGTAATCTTGGCGATTGTTTTTAGTTTTGCTCGCACGGTGATGTCGCCACAACCCATCACCAGCAGCAACGATGAAAAACAATATAAATATTTGCAATTGAGTAATCAGCTTAGGGTTCTGTTAATTTCCGACCCTAAAGCCGATCACGGAGCAGCCAGTCTGGATGTGAATGCCGGTAGCCTGCAAGACCCTGAGCTGCGCCCAGGCCTTGCACACTTTTTAGAACACATGCTGTTTTTGGGCACTAAGTCTTACCCTGTGGCCGGAGACTACCAGGCATTCATTAGCCAGCACGGTGGCAGCCACAACGCATTCACCGCCGCCGAACATACCAACTATTTTTTTGAAGTGGACCATGAGCAACTACAAGGGGCGCTGGACCGCTTCAGTCGTTTTTTCTACGAGCCGTTATTCACCGAGGATTATGTACAGCGAGAAAAAGAAGCGGTTAATGGTGAATACAAATCCAAGTACCAGGATGATTACCGCCGCATTCAATACGTTTTAAAGTCGTTAATGAACACCGAACACCCGGCCAGCCATTTTGCCACCGGCAACTTGCAAACCCTAAGCGACAATGACTCCAGTAAAGTACGTGATGACTTGCTGGCGTTTTATGAAAAATATTACAGCGCCAACCTCATGACCCTAACGGTTTATGGCTCACAAGATTTAGAAACCCTAGAGCAATGGGTAACACCCTTGTTTGACCCTATTGAAAACCGTGAGTCGGTTATTGCCGATTACCCAAGCCAGTTATTCCCATCACTGCCACTGGACATTCAAATACAACCTGTAAAACAGCTTTATAACTTAAGCTTTACCTTCCCGCTTAACCAAGCGTTAAATTACTACGAGAAAAAACCCAGCCAATACATGGGCCATATTTTAGGCCACGAAGGAGAAGGCAGTTTACTGGCTTGGCTCAAACAAAAAGGTTGGGCAGAAGGCCTGAGCGCCGGCTTACACAGTAAGATGCGCAACAATGGCGCCTTTCAGTTAAACATCAGCCTTAGCCAAACTGGCTTACAACACGTGGACGACATCAGCGAACAGGTATTTGCCTACATTCAATTATTGCAGCAAGAAGGCCCACAAGAATGGGTATTTGATGAACTCAAGCAACTGGCTACCATGGAGTTTACGTTTTTACAGGGGCAAAACCCCTCAAGCCTAGTGCAAGGTTTAAGCATGAGCATGCACGAATATTCGGTGCAAGACACCTTGCAAGGTCCTTACCTGTGGAAGGGCTTTGACAAAGGGTTAATCCAAAGCCTGCTGAACAAACTTACACCCAAAAATGTGGTGCGCACTTTAATTGCTCCCTCGGTGCAGGGCGAACAAAATGAAACCTGGTTTAACGCCCCTTACAATAAGTCCAAGTTGTCAGAGACACTGGTTACAAAATGGCAAGACGCACAACTGGCGCCAGGATTATCCTTGCCCGTGCCTAACCCATTTATTAGCGATGAGTTTGCGATTTTAGAAACCAACAACCTGGACATTGAAACAGCCAAACCTAAACAATTGGCACAACAACCTGGCCTGGATATCTGGCACCTGCAAGACGTGAGTTTTAAAGCCCCGCAAAGCAGTATTTTTATTAGCCTGCGCTCGCCACTACCTCAGTTAAGCGCCCACAATCAGGTTTTAATCAGTGCTTGGGTAGGTTTGCTAAACGATCACCTTAATAGCTTTAGCTATCCCGCTTCTTTGGCCGGACAAAATTACAGCTTATATAGCCACATGCGCGGCATAGGCATTCGCCTGTACGGTTACCGTGACAAGCAAGACGTGGTACTGGAAAAAGTAGTGGATGCCATTTTGGCGTTTGAACCCAATGAACAACAGTGGCAACAAACTCAGCAAGAAATGGTACGGGCCTATCAAAATGCACTGAAGCAAAAGCCTTACAAGCGTACTATTACTCAATTAAACCAGATGATGCTGCAACCCAGTTTTAGCGAAGCACAATTACTGGGCGCCATTGAAAGTGCTAAGCGTTCTGACGTACTGGCCATCAAGCAGCAGTTTTTCAAAGCGCTGCACCTAGTGATGCTGGGCCACGGCAACATTGATGAACAACAGTTACTGGTCAGCAGCCAATTAATGCAAAACAAGATATTAGATGCCAGCACCCCTGTGGTGGTGAAGCGTAAAGAAGTGACTCAGCTGGCGGTTAAATTAACCGAGCAGCAGGTAGTGGCCGAACACGCCGACAGTGCGTTTACCCTTTATTTTCAGGCGCAGGACGACAGCACAAAAGAGCGCGCCACCCTGGGGCTAATTACCCAAATCATTAAGGCGCCCTATTACACTTACATGCGCACCGAGCGCGAGCATGGCTATATTGTATTTGCCACCGCCTATCCAATGTTGGAACAAGGTGGCATGGCCTTGATTGTGCAATCTCCCAAGACGCCGTCCAACGTCTTAATGAGCGACAGCCAGGCATTTTTAACGGACTTTCTCACCACTCTTGAGAATATGACCGATGAAGAATATGCCGCTCATCAACAGGGGCTAATGAGTAAACTTTTGAAAAAACCGCAAAACCTAAGTGAAAAAACTGGCCGCTTCTGGACAGACATCGACATTGAAAATAGCAACTTCGATACCCTGCAAACCCTGGCTAAGGAAGTGGGGCAATTAAGTAAAAAAGAAATCTTGGCGTACATGCAAAACAATTTGCTGGGTGACGATAAGAAGGCTTTGCTACTAACCTTCGATCAAACCTAACTGACCTATATCGAAGCTGCCAAGTCCTTATGAATTAAGGCATTGGTGGCTAGCCCAGTTTTGTCGGCCACGGGGTGGCCTCGTACGAGTGCACCCCGTGCGCGAAGGTCCACCTCCAACTGCGTCACCACCATCTCCCCTAGCAAAACCTGTACATGTAAACTCTGATTATCAACGTTATTACTCAAGGACTCATCATGCTTAAAGCCCTAACCCTATCCATTACCCTCATACTTGTGAGTGCGTCTTCACTGGCCGATACCATCTGGCTGGATGTGCGCTCTTACGGTGAATTTAAAAATGAAAGCCTAACCGATTCCATCAATATTCCACACACTCAGGTGGCCCAAGAAATCTCAGGGATCACTACAGATAAAAGCGCCAACATTAATGTGTATTGCCGCAGCGGTCACCGCTCTGGAATCGCATTAGAGGTGCTGCAAAAGATGGGATATAACAATGTGAAAAACGTGGGGGGAATCAGTGACGCTCGTAAACTAAAACAAGCCAGGTAACGATAACAAAAAAAGATAAAACCATTGCGAGGTGGCTGGCACCTCGCAAGTTTGAACTATTAAGCCAGTTTAGTGCTGTACTGCTTTAAACTGCCCGCAAAATCCTGCAGCACTCGAATGCCACTTTCTTCCGCTTCTTTGCACCAGAGTTGCATGGCGCTTAACAACTCTTCACTGCTTGAGCTGCGTTTTTTCCACACCAGCAACAACTGCTGTTTCATGTGATAAACCTTTTCCATGATTTCATCGGCCGATACTAGCTCACCTAGTTGATCGCGATACTTGTCGGTTAACAGGCTATCTTCTTTGGCAATAATGCCCTTAGCGCGCTTAAACAATGCTAGGGTAGACTCATCGGCATTTTGTTTCTGTTCGGCCACCACAGGCTTAATTACATTTTTATAAAACTTGGCCATGATTTGAAAGCGGTTGTTGGCGGCTGCCAGGGCCGAATCAAAATCCAGCTCTAGTTTATTGTCATCCACATGCACCACAGGGCCGCGACGTACATTTTTCACCAGACCTAAGATTTCAAAAGTACGAATATACATCCAGCCAATATCAAACTCCCATTTTTTCACTGACAATTTAGCCGAGTTTGGGTAAGTATGATGATTGTTATGCAGCTCTTCGCCGCCAATCCAGATGGCCAATGGGGTAATATTTCGTGACGCATCGCTGCACTCAAAATTACGGTAACCAATCGCATGGCCAATACCATTAATAACGCCCGCCGCATGAAACGGCATCCACATCATTTGCACCGCCCACACGGTAATACCAATCGGGCCCAACAATACAATGTTAACCGCTAACATTAAGAAAATGCCCAGCATTTTGTATTTTTGGTAGAGGTTTTTTTCTATCCAATCATCTGGGCATCCCTTGCTGTAACGCTTGATGGTTTCTTCATTTTCAATTTCATCGGCATACAGCTCCGCACCGGAAAGCAATACGGTTTTTAACCCTTTCACCACGGGAGAGTGTGGGTCGTCTGCGGTTTCACATTTAGCGTGATGTTTTCTGTGCACACTCACCCATTCTTTGGTGATTGTGGAAATGGTAAACCAGCCCACAAACCGAAAAAAGTGTGCCAATGCCGGATGCATATCCATGGCACGATGGGCCTGGCAACGGTGTAAATACACGGTTACACAGACAATAGAAATGTGTGTTAACACTAATGTGTAGGCTAGGGTTTGCCACCCTGTTAATTGCCATAAACCTTGTTCAAACATAGCTTTTACCTCTACAACTTATTCTTATATTTAAAACGTTACTCGGCTTCAATGCCTACGATCAACCAAGCGCCGTCGGCCGCTTTATGCAAGTGCCAAACATCAAAGATGCCGCTTTCCTGGTTGGTTTGATTATCTTTAATAAGCCCGCGAAACAGCACACTTACACTGTGGCCGTCGTCTACACGCTGCGAACGTACCAGCTGAGCTTCTAGGTCAAGGATGTCATTGCTTAACTGACCCTGCTCGTTACTGCGCTCTTGAGTTAGTTGCTGCAACAGGCTTGGGTGTACGTATTCTTCAATGATGCTTAAATCGCCACTGTCCCAGGCTTTATTCACTAAACGGAAATGCTCCAGGGCACCGTCTTCAAAGCCTTTCACATCAAAATCGTTAGGCAGTTCAAACGGAACATCGTCGGCACCACTTGAGGCACCGGGCATGGCTTGTTCGTTGTGAGGCATTCTGGCTTGTGGCTGGCCCATTCCCGGGCCTGCACCAGCATACTGAGGGCGCTGCTTACGGCGGCTGCCAGCAAACAGTTTAAACAATACAAAGGCCAATACACCAAAGATGATCATATCCATCATTTGCAGGCCTTCAAAGGCGCCACTGCCCATCAAGTAGGCCAATGCACCACCGGCCAGTAGGCCACCCATTAGACCGCCCATCATGCCTGAGCGTGGGCGTTGTGCCGCGCCACTTTTGTTAAAATCTTGTTTTTGGCCGGCTTGTTTTTGACCAAAGGCAGGGCTGGATTTTTTGAAGGGACTGGTTTTAAAGGATTTACCAAAACCACCACTGCCAAAACGCTTCTTGGCCTCGGCATGATCAGCAAAGGAAATGGATAATAAAACGGCTAAACACAGGCTAAATAGGGTTTTCATAGTAATGCTCAGAATAACGATATGACATGTTATCCTGAGCCACCGTTAAGTCAACCTTAGATGGCAAAATAGTAAACAAGTGTTCACTCAAATTTTCAGCTAAAAACAGGCTGTTACCCCCGCCGTTACTGCTCTAAAGCTTAAAAGAGGTAGGCACTGGCCAGGCCAAATATCACACTGTTATCGCTTTTTACTAAGGGGCTATCTTCATAAACAGCACCCTTTATATTTACGTATCGCATAAAGCCCGCCACTAGCCAATCGGACCATAAAACGGCGGTGCTGTATCCCAACTGCCACCCCCCATAACCGCCACTGCCTTTGTATTGCGCACGGTTAGCGGTGGCAAACTTAGACTCCACTCCGTAAACATAGTCATGGTAGCTGTCACTGGCAGAGCGCAAGCCTAAGGCCAACTGAGGGCGCACTTGATATTGGTTAATCATATAACCCCGTCGCCATACAATGCGCGGGTTAAAGCTCACCCCACGGTCGGTTGCCTGGGTAAAGTCGGTGCTCATGGCCCCCCTAATGGGCAATTCCAAAAACATGGCATTTTCTTCGCTGCGAGTGCCTAAAAAGTAGTAATGCAGGGCGGGCCCCAACTCTACAATAAAGTCCAGATCATCCATGCCCTGACGGGCCTGACTTTTATCACTATCGATTCTAATGGAGCCCCCCAAGCTTAATTCCAGACTCCAGTTACCACTGCGCCACAGTTTGGTTTGAATAAGGTTACGGTCAATGTTCAAAGTTTCACTGCGGTAGCGTAAATAGGGAAAGGGTAAATAGTATTGCTCGGCTTCACTGCTGCCAATGTAGTGCGGCACGTTTAAGATGGACATGCCCAAGCCCACCTCTAGGTTGGCCTTGGCCTGACTGGATATCAGTAGAATGGCAACTGCCATGATGCGAATAAACATGTGCACTCCTTGAATAGGTTGCACAAATTGTCGTGCGTAAGGATAAAGGTAAGTGCAAATTAAAACACATTTAACGCGCAGCTGCTCGTAGACGAGGCATTATGGGCAGCAGACTCCATGAATGGAAATCTGCCGCCAACTGGTACCTTAGCGCCTATTTAAGGGCAGTGGAAAGGTTGGTATGAGCTTATCTGGGCTTTTTCTTTTTGGTTGGGTTTTTCGGTAACCCGGTGTGCTGAGTCTTAGCGTGAAATGATTTTTTATTGCCCAGTTTATTTTTTGGCACAAACTTTTTGTTAGCACGGCGAGCGTCTTTTTCACGGCCGGTTTCTGGCGGCACTAAGTGTACGGCACCACGGCCAATCAAATGGGACTTGCCCATTTTTGTTAAAGCCTTACGCAATAACGGCCAACTTTCGGGGTCGTGATAACGCAAGAATGCTTTGTGCAAGGCACGCTGCTCTTTATTTTTGGCAGCAAATACCGGTTCGATATTTTTGGCTTTAATGGGCTTAAGCGGATTGCGCTCGGTGGCGTACATCGTACTGGCAGTGGCCATGGGAGACGGATAAAAATTTTGAACCTGGTCTATTTTGAAGCTGTTTTCTTTTAACCACAGCGCTAGGTTCAACATATCTTTATCGGTACTGCCCGGGTGAGCACTGATAAAATACGGAATTAAATACTGTTTTTTACCGGCGGCCTTGGAATATTTTTCAAACAGTTTTTTGAATTTTTCGTAGGTATCCATACCCGGCTTCATCATCTTGCTTAACGGCCCTTCTTCCGAGTGCTCGGGGGCAATTTTAAGATATCCACCCACATGATGGGTTACCAATTCCTTCACGTATTCAGGGTCTTCCATGGCCAGGTCGTAACGTAAACCCGAGGCAATGGCGATGTGTTTCACGCCGTTAATATCACGGGCCTTACGATATAAAGCCGTTGTGTGTTTGTGGTCGGTTCCTAAGCTGCTGCAAATATTTGGGTATACACAACTTGGGCGGCGACAGCTTTCTTCAATCTTTTTATCTTTGCAATTTAGGCGATACATGTTGGCGGTGGGGCCACCTAAATCACTGATAGTACCGGTAAAACCCGGGGTTTTATCACGTATATTTTCAATTTCGGTAAGAATAGATTTTTCCGAGCGGCTTTGAATAATGCGCCCTTCATGTTCTGTGATTGAACAAAAAGTACAACCGCCAAAACAGCCGCGCATAATATTTACACTAAAACGAATCATCTCGTAAGCGGGGATTTTTGCTTTGCCGTAAGACGGGTGTGGTACTCGTTGATAGTTGTGCTCGAACACTGAATCTAGTTCATTGGTGCTTAGCGGAATTGGTGGCGGGTTTACCCAAATATCATTACGGCCATGGGCCTGCACCAACGGGCGCGCATTGCCCGGGTTGGTTTCTTTATGAAATACCCGGTCCATGTGGGCATATAACGCTGTATCGTTTTTCACTTGCTCTAACGATGGCAAGCGAATGTAACTGGTTTTAGGATTCGTTTTACGCATTTGCAAGTGCGGCACAATTTGCACCACAGAAGAATTGTCAGCCTTTAATTCAAGCTGCGCCTTTTTTTCCTCCTCGTCGATCATTTGGTACGGATTAAGGTGGGCCTTAGTGCGCCCAGGTTGATCAAGTTCGGTGGAATCGATTTCGGTCCACTGTTTTTGGTCTTCTGAGCCATTAATATTGGGCAAGGTTTTGCACAAAAATGCGGTGCCGCGTACATCTTGAATCTCGGTGATTTTTTCACCTGCCGCCAAGCGGTGGGCTACATCAATTAGGGCACGTTCAGCGTTGCCGTAAAACAGCATGTCGGCGGTACTATCAAGCAAGACAGAGCCACGGATTCTGTCTTGCCAGTAATCGTAATGGGATAAACGGCGCAGGCTGGCTTCTATGCCACCCACAATAATGGGCACTTGCTTTTTATAAGCTTCACGGAGTTTTTGGGTATAAACCGTGACCGCACGATCGGGGCGTTTACCGCCAATGTTGCCCGGGGTGTAGGCATCGTCGTGACGAATACGACGGTCGGCGGTGTAGCGATTAATGAGGCTATCCATGTTGCCTGCCGATACGCCAAAAAACAGTTTAGGCTCGCCCAGCACTTTAAAACTGTTGGGGTCGGTCCAGTCTGGCTGACAAATCAACCCCACCCGAAAGCCCTGTGCTTCAAGGGTTCTACCAATTACCGCCATGCCAAAACTGGGGTGATCTACGTAGGCATCGCCACACACAATAATCACATCACACTGATCCCAACCCAATTTGGCCATCTCTTTACGGGACATGGGCAAAAACGGCGCAGGCTTCACATCACTACGATAGCGGGTGTAGCTGTTTAGCTGGGGAGCAGCTTGTGATGCATGAAGCGGCGTTTGGGGGGTTGGCATAGGATTGGGGGTATTCTGATGGCAATATTGGACGCATTATACGTTTTCCTTAGGGTTTTAAAAACCCTAAGGAAATAGAGGGTATAGGCCAGGCCCGTTAATGGGCATATATCCACAACTGAGTATTATGGGTATCTAGGTCATTAATGTGAAAGGCCCCTATGCTGCCGGTTTCGGGGTTGCCTATGTAAAAATTATTGATGGCAATGTCGGCGTGAAAATCTATGTTCATGTGCAGGGCCTGAACGGTATCCCCACTGGATAACTTATGATCAACGGTTTCCATTAAAAAATTATCCAAGGTGGCTGGCCCCACGGTGTCTTCAATGCCATCGCCGGTGGTATCCATGCCTTGGTACACCATTAGGCCTTGAATACCCATTTCAAAATCACCTTTATAAATAGCCAGCTTCTCCATGCGCAATACAAATTGAATGTCCATGCGCATGGAGGTATTACCGCCGCCAATGCCGGGAATAGAGATAATATCTTCAAGGCCACCGCCATGGGCATTAGTTAAATCGGTGAAACCTGAGCCATCAGCCGTGCCGCCTTCAAGGGGCATCATGCGTATTTTCCAGGGGTAAAAGTTGCCGTTTTGGGTATTAAAGCCATCATCTACACTTGCCAAATTAAGGTTAAACAGGCTATTTACCTCGGTTAAATAGTCGTCACTTACAAAGTTGCTGATGTCTTCCAGCAGCAACCCCCAACCTGCCCCGGCTTCCAGTTCTTTACCAAAATAAATATCATTTACGATTACATCTATGCCATTGCCCTGGTCGTCACCCAGCCTATCTATGGTAATTAGGGTGCCCGCTTGTGGGTCGGCCTGAATAAATAAGCCATGAATTTGCGCTAAATCGGCGGGTTGAAAGGGCGTATTACTTCTGACTTGTTCGCGGGTAATTGGGCTGGCGCTACTGCCAATATGCACACCGCTTAAAATAAGAGCACCGGCTTGGCCGTTTGGCCCCACGCCGTCATCATCGAAATAGGTGATGGAATCGATATCGGCCTGAATATCCAGGTCTACCTCGACCCCGGCCTCCGTAATATTAAAGCCTGCCTCTTCCAGAATGGGGATGCCTGAAAACTCTAATTGGGCGGTGGTTTGCTGTAACTCGTATTCGTTCATGGCCTGCATTTGGCCATATACACTGCTGCTTGCGAACAGCGCCGCGGACACGGCACTGCGAAAAGACAAATTCCATCTCATAGCCACTTACTTCCTGCTAATCCTTATGCGTATATTTAGATTAGTTAGAACAGGAGGAAATGGGGGCTTTAGGAATAAAAGAGTTTAAAGAGGCCTAGGGTATATGCGCTTTTCTCACGTCAAACAAAACTTAAGTACCATTACTTCTCCTAATTGGACATCCATCATAGTGGCTTGCCTGCATGGTGCCTGCTTGGACATCCATCATAGTAAAAGACCATAGATCAGAACCAAGGCCGAACAGACTTGCCTCTATAAATAATAATTTATTACCTCAACTGGTAACAGTGGTGTGATTTGTTAATAACGGAGGAAAAACAGAAGTGAATAAGCGCAGGCAATTCTCAAGACACACTTGATAAATACGATAAATCTAAGATCAAATTTTTAGTGGAACATACGCTTGCAAGTAGCGAGACCTGGCGGCCGCTGATATTTAAATTGTTCACAGGCATGGCGCAGGTTTTTCTCTCGCCCCACAAATGAGCTAAAGCAACCCTCAAAGCCCCCTGCCATTTCTAGCCACTTATCTTCATCTATGTCTAAACGCTGCAGAATTTTTTCGGCATTTTCACCTATACGACCGCGCTTATCTTCCCTACTCTTATTTCGTAAGACGCGCCCTGTGCAGTCAACTAAATCAATATAATCACTCAATCGCATTTGAATACCCTGCGGCTGATTTTTCTGAGGGTTGCCTACAAATGGAAGTAGTGTTTTTTCTTGCTGATTTATATGGTTAGGCCGATTACTTTTTTTAGCCTTTTCACACCGTTTTTTTATGGAGGTATGGGCCGATTTCTCGGGTATTTTTGCCATTTTTGCGCGAACAGGATTTAAATCTACATAAGCCATACAAGCTAATAATGCTGCCTCGTCTAGCAATGCTTGTGACTTAAAACGCCCTTCCCAAAAACGACCAGTGCATTCATCCTCAAAGTTGGCTTCACGCGCAATCGCCTCGTTTAAGACACGCATAAACCAGCTAATATCCTGTAGGCGAGCACGCCATTTATCAATTACCTCTTGAAAAGCCAGCATTTCAACAGCTGAAAGGCTGCCATTTTTCAAGAAGTTTTGGGACATTAAAGTGCCACTAAATAACTGATGCCAGCGTTCTACCACTTCAAGATCTGACCAGGATTTTGCACGCTTTACATTGATATGCAATACAGCATGGTAGTGGTTACTCATGATGGCATAGGCTGCTACATCAATGGCAAAAACATTGGGAAGCTGTAATAAACGATCTTCAAGCCACCCGCGACGATGTTCATAGCTAGCACCTGTTCGCGAATCACTCCCACATAAGAATGCCCGACGAACGCATCGCGCTACGCAATGGTAATAAGGGGTACTTTCTACCGCAACTAGAGACTTTCGAGGCTTTGGCATTACAAAGAACCAGGTTAAATTATGATAATTTAACCTTAGACGATGATTTTCATTTAGCCACTATGATGGGTGTCTGGTTAGTGACTACTATGATGGGTGTCTGGTTAGTATCGAGTGTTTGTGTTTAGCCACTATGATGGGTGTCTAGTTAGTGGCCGTGTCCTCTGTAGTTGCAATACGAATGTACCAAAAAAATACAAGCTCAGTATACACACAGGTAAAAGCAAAGCTTTTATGGATAATCTATACGAAGTCAAGCTGCCTCATCGACTGCGATTTTGCTATAATTTTGACCAATTATTCTAATTATAATCACAATAATACTCCCAAATAATAAGAAGCAGAAAATGGCATTTTTAAAAAAGCTCACTCCATTCACACTACCGCTTTTATTAGCAGCTTGTGGTAATGATGATTTAGACCCCAACTCAATTAATGCACCAGATGTTTATGAGTTTGCCAGCCAAACCGTTCCTTCAGCCGCTACCTCTGTTGACTATAAGGAAGCCACTACTCGGTTAATTTTAATCAATGAATTAAAACACCTAATAGGCTCAGACTACTTGCAAAACTACGGTAATGGTAAAACCGATTCCCAGGTCGTTAGTTTGTTAAATAGAATTTACCAAATTGGTACTAAGTCAGATAATGACAACTTGAATGATGGCAATTTGTATGACCTTTATGACCCAGATGAAATTGAAGAATCAGGCGCCACCCCCATTAAAGGGTTTACTTTAAAATCTGAACTGCCTTTGTTGCAAACTCATTTTTCTAATTTGACCGCAGATATAAACCTACAAGATAAAGTGCCAGGATTTTCAACCGACTTACTTCACAAAGATGTTGAGGATAAAGCAGATTTTATTGGCTGGACAATTACAGGTAACGTTGATGACAATACACTTCCAGATGCCATGGTTCAGCAGTGGTTTCAAATAGTTGCTGAGTTAGCTGTGGATGGAGATGACAATACTAAATTCATTAAAAATGGTATTAATTATCAACAGTTGATTAGTACGTTTTTACTTGGCGCAATATCTTACGGACAGGCCACCAATCAGCATTTATACAGCAATATAAACAGCGACAATTCAATTGATGCTAACGATATAGGCTATACAGATCTTCAGCACCACTGGGATTTGGCATTTGGTTATTACGGTGCAGCCAAACATTTAACCCTACTCACTAAAGAGCAAGTCATTGCGCAGCCTGATCATAACTACACAGGCGATAGTATTGATCTATTTTCTGAATTAAATTTCGATTTCCCTATCAATGCGGCTTTGCGTGATCAATCCATGGTATTAGCAGACACAGAATACGCAAGCAATACCATTAATGCTTTTTTAAATGGCCGCCAAATTATAGGCAACAATATTCAAACAGCTAACAGTGACCATGTTAGCTATGCAAATTTGGTAATAGAAAACTGGGAATTAAGCTTGGCGGCCACCATCATTCACTATTTAAATGAAACCCGAATAGACTTAGCCGTGTACCAGATATTCCCATTATCACCTGAGAATTATGCCCATAGCTGGGCAACCCTTAAGGGCTTATCACTAGCATTACAATTCAACCCTCAATCTACCTTGAGCTACGATCAGTTACTGGAGATACACACCGCTTTAAAAACTACTCCTAGAATTTACAATGACCCAGTAAGTAAACCACAAGATGAATTAAAACGTATTACCACTTACTCCAATGATATTTATGAAATAGGTAACATAATTGGCGATACACTGTTTCCTGGAAAAAGTATAAGAGACTGGTAAGCAACTAAATTTCCATTCCTTAAGGCCACTTGAACAACTGGCTTTAAGGAACTAGAAGTTACAATTATTTATACACAACAAATCTATTACCTAAGCCACCTTGCGACAACTCTCCCCACCTGAAACACCTAAAACAAACAAAGTATACTCATGGAAATCTATAGCGCGCCAACTTTAAAGAAGTAGTACCTTCATGGTACACCATCATCAGCCCCACCCCAGCTCCTCTGAATCATGCGTTCAGCAACCCCATTTACATTACCCAATAATTAGTGCAGTTACACCGTTACAGAAACTCAAACTAAACAACAACCATAACAAACTAACAACAAGTATTTTCCCCAAAAAAAAAGCCAACCCGAAGGTTGGCTTTCACTTAATGCTAAGCAATAAGCTAGGTCAAATTAGTGACCATAGATTTTCAAGTTAGTACCAGACATATTTAGATCGTCGATAGCAACGTTACCAATGCTAGCGCCGCCCAATAGAACGTCCATAGATACGTCAATGTTGAAGTCTACAAGGTTAACTTCAAGAGCATTAGCGATATTTACAGTAGTACCTGCATCAAGATCGAAGTAGCTAGTGGCTGCAGTCGCAACATTCAAGCTTACGAACGCCATGTTGCTAACATTGTTTGGTGAACCACCTAAAGCAGTAGCTAAGTAGGTACGCTCTGTACCTTCAGCAACAGTTGCCATTAGAACAGCATCACCAGCAGCAGCTGTTTCAGCAACACCACGTGAAGCACCAGCATCAGCAGTAACAGCGTTGTCACCAGCAATAACAGCATCAGCATCAGTAGAACCAGCTAACTTAGCAGCATCATATGCAACTTGGTAGATACCCGCATCTACAGAATCACCAACGGCAGTTACAGCAGCGGCTTGCTGAGTGGTTACTTCAGCACCAATTAAAAGGTCTAAAGTAGCAACATCGGCAATAGCACCACCACTACCGATTACTAGCCCTTGCTTAACATCAGCTTGGTAAGCGCTAGAAGAACCCAGTAAAGGAGCGCTGTCCTGGCCTACTTTAAGGTTACGTACACCCAAACCAATTACGTCAACGTCCAAGCTACCTGTGGTCACTTCGAAGAAGGCTTCAACAGAAATCAAATCGTTGTGCTTAGTTAGGCCATCACCATCAATTTTGATGTCGATAGGACCAAGGTTACCCGCGATTTGGATGTTAGAAGCAATG
>Ga0209184_1001027_pt1 | contig 21532 bp, 19 predicted proteins | sample EN8Hudsemesocosm_2_FD_184627 | JGI IMG/M metagenome (GOLD analysis project Ga0209184, IMG submission 184627) | Methane-oxidizing microbial communities from mesocosms in the Hudson Canyon - EN8C Hudson Canyon (SPAdes) (version 2) | ecosystem: Environmental > Aquatic > Marine > Cold seeps | place... | reverse complement strand
ATATAACAGCTTATTAGACGAACAAATGAAGGTTTTTCCCATTTTTTTTAATCATCTAAATTTCTTATAATTCAATAAATATACTTTACTACTTCCTATAGTTCAATCAGTTATGTTCATAGAATAATTCATTATTGTTGTTTAAAACCATTAAATTCCCTATTTGCGGTGGAAAGGGGGAATTACAGCTATACTGTATATAAAAACATACTCACATTAAAAAGGATTTAAAATGGGATCACTATTTTTAACGCATGTAAAAGAGCAAATGTGGACAATGCGTTATGCTAAAAGAACAACTCAAACCTATTTATATTGGATTAAGGCCTATATTAACTTTTGTGATAAAAAGCATCCCGCAGGCTGTCATGACCAAGAAGTTGAATTATTTCTTAGCTATTTAACAAATCAACTTAATCTTGCCCCAAAAACCCAAGCGTTAGCACTTAATGCAATTTCATTCCTCTATAAGCATGTTTTAAAAAAACCGCTCAGCTTAGACCTTAATTTCAACAAGAGTCTAAATCAACCCAAGCTCCCTGAAGTGTTAACCATTGAAGAAGTTAAAAAACTATTAAACGCACTTGATAGCAATTATATGCTGCCATGTCAGTTAATGTACGGAAGTGGTTTGCGCTTAATGGAAACTATGCGTCTACGAGTACAAGACATTGATTTTGATTATTTATCATTACAAATTTTGCATGGAAAAGGCGGAAAACACCGAAGAGTAACATTAGCAAAAGAGTTAATCGAACCATTAAAACAACAAATAGAAGCTGTTAAGTTACATTTTAATCAAGATATAAAAAATAGCGATTATCAAGGGGTTTGGTTACCTTATGCATTAAACAGAAAATATCCTTTTGCTGCTAAAGAGTTGGGGTGGCATTACTTGTTTCCATCAAAACGTCTAAGTGTCGATCCTGAAACATCCTTTATAAGAAGGCATCACATTAATGAAACATCGCTCAGAAAAACTGTAAAGCTAGCGGCAAAACAAGCGGACATTAATAAACGAGTCACCTGCCATACGTTAAGGCATTCATTCGCCACGCACTTATTACAACGAGGTGCAGACATTCGCACAGTACAAGAGCAATTAGGACATAGTGACTTACGTACAACCCAAATTTATACTCATGTTATTGAACACGGAGCCAATGGTGTACGAAGCCCCTTATCTGATTTGATATAAGCTGATTTTATTTCAAATAAATATTGTTATACTCACCCTACATAACAGAATATTACTTATTTGAATGAAATTTACAATAGGCTTTAGAGCAGTTAAGCATGAAGATTTAGATTTTTTGCTAACCCTAAGAAAAAAATCAATGTCTAAACATTTAGCTGATGCGAAAATAAAACTAACAAACGAACAGCATCTTGAGCGAATAAAAGAGCACTACTATGATTCACATATCATTTTACGTGATCGTAAGCCTATTGGTTTGCTAAAGCTTGGTGTTGTTTCACTTAAAGGTACAAAGAAAAGCCTGCATATTAGGCAATTACAAATTTTGCCTGAGTATCAAGGGCAGGGTATTGGCAGTAAAGTGTTAGCGGTCGTAAAGAAAAGGGCATTACAACTTCAGTTGCCTATAACCCTAAATGTATTATTAAAAAACCCTGCTAGAGGGCTTTATTTACGTCATGGATTTCAGATTGAAGGAAAGAACAAACTAGAGTTTCAAATGCGCTGTCCACTTGAGGTAATCGCAGCTTAATTTATACGCTACAGGAAAAATTAATAAATTAGCCCTTCATCTTTTATCTTATTTGCATCAATACGTGATGGTGTAACCGTTCCGTTAACTAAAGGCTCTGTAGCAATGGCAAGCGCTTCTATGACTTTGTGCAGTGAAGGTAAATCTAATGAGGATAGATCATCACTTACTTGGTGGTAATGCTCATCTTTGTCTAACTGAGTGCTACTAAAGCTATGCGCTGGCACGCCTAATCTTGCTAGGGTTGCGTTATCAGATCTATAAAATAAACCTTGTTCAGGGTAGGGGTCTTTGTGTATTTTTTTATCCGATTTTGCTAACACTAGGTTTAATTGTTCACCTAAGTTTGATCGCTCCATACCCGTCATCCAAACAGTGCCAGCACCAAATTTAGAGGGTTTTCCAATCATTTCAATATTAATCATTGCGGTGATTTTGTTAGGATCTAATTGTTTTGAAAAATATTTTGAACCAAAGCCGCCAATTTCTTCTGCGCTAAAAGCGGCAAACATTAACGTACGAGCATTATTATTTTGCTTGGCATAATATTGTGCAATATTAATAATAGCAGCAGTACCTGACGCATCATCATCGGCGCCATTAAAAATATTATCCCCCGCAGTGTTTTTCATACCTAAATGATCATAATGCGCAGAATAAAGTACCACTTCTTTGGGGGTAGTTTTACCGGGTAAAATTGCAATTACATTTGTGAGTTCACTCTTGCTGATAGTACTTACGGCTGAAACGTTTAAATTCTCAATTTCTTTAGCTGTAGCTTCACAAAGAGCAATAACAATAGTGCCACCTTGAATTTCACTGTTATCTTTTTGAACTAGTTTAGTCAGTCCTTTCCCAAAGTAGTGCTGATAACGTTTGAATAATTCTTTATGTGCGGGGTTTAATAATACTAGATGTTTTCCACCTTGCTTGTTGATACTGCGAAGTGCTGCTCGCATATCATCATCTTTTCCTATGTTGTGAACATTAAAATTACTGGCTTTAACACCATCAGCAATCACCCATGAAACGTTTTCAACAGTGCCGGTCATCGATAAATTTTCAGGGGAAAGTGTTCGACCGTTTAAAACAAAACTAAGCTTTTCTGGGCTGATTTTAGTTACTTGATATTTTTGTAAAAAACCTTGCGCAGAAATACTATCAGCACCGATTAAACCACTTTCTTCGAAGCGACTAGCTATATAGTTTGCTGCTTGGCTGATTTCGGTAGAGAAATTGTCTCTGCCCTTTAAGTCATCACTCGCTAAGTAGGTAACATCTTCAGTCACTTGCACTAAAGATATACTGTTTGGTATTGCAAAAATAAAAGATGAAGCAGTTAAACATGCTGTCAAAAAACTTACTTTCAATAACAAAGGGGGAATCTTTTTAATCATACTTGTCTCGTTGTGTCTTTATTTGTATTTTATTACTGTGTATTGAATCATTGTGCGCTTTTTAACGTTTTTGTTTCTATTAATAGCGACTCATCACCACAGGTAAGCCATAATTGACCATCTTGAATGCTGCATTGAAACTCCATCGTTCTGTTTAGTAACTTAACTAGCGCATCAGTTGTGCTGGTTTCAAATTGTTCAATGCTAAGTTTCGGAAATTTATTTAATGCATTTTGTGATTGCGACCACCACGTTTCTACGCTTGAGCCATAACAATAAAGTTTTACTTTAGCCGATTTATTGCAAGCTTTTTTAAGTCGCTTTTCATCTATTTGGCCTAATTCAATCCATAACGCAATTTCATCACTGTAGTTTATTTGCCAAATTGCAGCTTCATCTTCATCGCTAACGCCTTTTCCAAACTGTAAATCCTTGTGGGCATTTAAAACAAAACAGATTAAACGCACCATAAATCGTTGAGCAGTTTCAGAAGGATGTTGTGCTAGTGTAAGTTGCAAAGAATCGTAATAATTACGATCCATATCTGCAAGCTCTATATTAGCTTTATATATTGTTGCTTTTAGTGCCATGCTTTTAGTGCCATTTAAGTTTTGTTACTTTTAAACAGTTATTACTAAGAATAATAACAGTATGTGAAGTGCTGCTCCTACATTTTTAAAATAAATAATTGAGATAATAACGATAAATTTAAAAAATAGTCATACTAGTGCTATTGTGATGTCATCTTGCAATATTTTTCTTCGAGTCTATTATGCCAATTCAATCCTTTATACCGCCACAACGTACATTAATGGGACCGGGTCCTTCTGATGTTAGTCCTAGAGTTTTATCCGCATTAGCCAGGCCAACGGTTGGTCACCTAGACCCTACCTTTATCGGCATGATGGATGAATTGAAATCATTATTACAATATGCATTTCAAACTAAAAATACTTATACCATGGCTATTTCTGCACCAGGCTCAGCAGGTATGGAAGCGTGTTTTGTTAATTTACTTACCCCGGAAGATACGGTAGTTGTTTGTAAAAATGGTGTTTTTGGCGCACGAATGATTGAAAACGTTCAGCGTATTGGTGCAACCGCTGTAGTCGTTGACTGCACGTGGGGCAGAGCAGTTGATCCTCAAGCCTTAGAAAAGACATTAAAACAAACGCCGCAAGCGAAGTTTGTCGCTTTTGTGCATGCAGAAACGTCTACAGGTGCACTTTCTGATGCAAAAGCTTTATGTGAAGTAGCTCGAAAATATAATTGTTTAACTATTGTAGATGCAGTTACTTCACTCGGTGGTGTTGAGCTAAGAGTTGATGACTGGGGTATTGATGCAGTTTATTCAGGTAGCCAAAAATGTTTATCTTGTGTACCGGGGTTATCACCAGTAAGTTTTAGTGACAAAGCCGCTGATATTATCAAAAATCGTAGCAGTGCAGTGCAAAGCTGGTTTTTAGATCAATCATTGGTTATGGAATACTGGTCAGGGCAGGGCAAACGTAGTTATCACCATACCGCGCCAGTGAATTCATTATATGCGTTGCATGAGTCATTAGTCATGTTACAAAATGAAGGTTTAGAGAACAGTTGGGCTCGCCATCAAGCTCAGCACAACAAGCTTGCTTCTGGTTTAAAGGCTTTAGGAGTTGAATTTATTGTGCCAGAAGATGAACGTTTACCACAGTTAAATGCGGTTTATATTCCCAAAGGTATTGATGATGCTAAAGTGCGTCAATTCTTGTTAAATGAATATAACTTAGAAATTGGTGCAGGTTTAGGTCAGTTTGCTGGTTCGGCTTGGCGCATCGGTTTAATGGGTTATGCTGCTCGTAATGAAAATGTATTGTTATGTTTAGCAGCGCTTAAAGAGGCGTTAGCTCAATAAGCTTTATACTGCTAATAAACGGGATATAATAAGTACTACCAAGAGCCAATGTTTCTCATACTTAACCATGGCTCTTGTGGTGCTAGTGTTTTGCCTTTTTGTAATAATTCAATTGAAATATTATCGGGTGATTTAACAAAAGCCATTCTGCCACAACGAGGTGGTCGGTTAATAACAATGCCACTATCTTGTAAGTTTTGACACGTTTGGTATATATCATTTACTTCAAAAGCTAGGTGACCGAAGTTACGACCACTGTCATAAGTTTCTTCAGAGCCCCAGTTATGAGTTAATTCTATTTCAGCTTCACCAATGGCTGCTGCTAAAAATATTAGAGTGAACTTTCCTTCTGGCACATCAACGCGTCTTGTTTCTATTAAGCCGAGTTTATTGATGTAAAAGTCTAATGATTGCTCTACATCACGAATGCGTATCATAGTATGTAAAAATTTCATTGTTATTCCTCTCGCTGTTATTAGCTTAGCTTCTCTTTAAACTCGCATAAGTCTTCAATAATACATGAACCGCATTTTGGTTTGCGTGCAATGCAAGTATAGCGACCATGTAAAATTAGCCAATGGTGAACGTCAACTTTAAATTCTTTTGGTACAACTTTTAATAGCTTTTGTTCCACCAAGTCGACATTTTTTCCCATTGCCAGCTTAGTGCGGTTACTGACTCTATATATATGAGTATCTACAGCGATAGTAGGCCAACCAAAAGCCGTATTGAGAACCACATTGGCTGTTTTTCTACCAACACCCGGTAATGCTTCAAGTGCAGCCCTATCTTCAGGCACTTCACCGCCATGTAAATCAACCAACATTTGACAAGTTTTTAGGGTGTTTTTGGCTTTGGTATTGAATAAACCGATAGTTTTCACATAAGAAATTAAACCTTCAAGACCTAAATCTAATATCGCCTGCGGTGTATTAGCTACTGGGTATAATTTAGCTGTTGCTTTATTTACACTTACATCGGTCGCTTGGGCAGAAAGTAATACTGCTATTAGCAATTCAAAGGGGCTGTTGAAGTTCAGCTCTGTGGTTGGCTCTGGGTTATCATCACGCAGTCTAGTTAAAATTTCTAAACGCTTTTCTTTGTTCATTTTTTATTATTCACCGTTTTGTTGTCGCCACTAATTTCCTAGTTCTTCGTAACTCGCAACTAATCACTCGCTACTGAATTTCTATGATTCGAAGTTAACTCTAACTCGTTCGATAGCTTGTTTTTCTGTTTTTGGCTGACGCTGCTTTATATTTGCATCTATAATATTTTTAAGAGCAATGATAAAACCCATAGCAATAAATGCGCCCGGAGGTAAAATGGCGAGTAAAAACTGGCTATCTAGTTGGTAAACCTCTATGCGTAAAACGGTTGCCCAGTCGCCAAGCAGTAAGTTGGCACCATCAAATAATGTTCCCTGTCCTAAAACTTCTCGAATAGCACCCAATATAATCAAAACTAGCGCAAAACCTATGCCCATCATTAAGCCATCAAAACTTGCCTGCTTAATCGGGTTTTTAGAAGCATAAGCCTCAGCTCTACCAATTATGGCGCAGTTGGTCACGATTAAAGGCAAAAATATACCTAATGATTGATAAATGCCGTAAGTGTATGCGTTCATCAACAATTGAACACAAGTAACAAAAGCGGCAATGATCAATACAAAAATTGGGATTCGAATTTCTTTGGGTACCCAGTGACGAATGGCTGAAACTGTTGCATTGGAAGACACTAAAACAAGTAAAGTAGCTAGTCCTAAACCCAAGGCATTTGTTACCGTTGCTGTTACGGCAAGCAGTGGGCAAAGCCCTAATAGTTGAACTAAACCGGGATTGTTTTTCCATAAACCTTGTATTGCTAATTCTTTATATTCAGCTTTGAGCGCTTGTTTGGCTAGTTTTTTTTCTGCTGCTTGCTCTTCTAGTTCTGCGTTAAGCTCTGGCGACTCGCTTGCCTGTTTGTTATTATTAATGGTGTCATTATCAATGTTTTCATTATTAATGCTCATTAGTTGCCTCACTTTCACTTTCGTTTGCTGTTTGAGTGCTTTCAGTTTCAGGATTGTGATCACCTATAAAACAGCTATTAGGAAGTGTTAACAATGAATTCTTGTTATCTTTAAAATAAAGTAGTGTTTTTCTTACTGCTTTAACTATAGCTCTCGGGGTGATGGTTGCGCCTGTAAATTGATCAAACATACCGCCATCTTTAGCAACAGCCCAACGACTATCTTTTTCAGAAAGTATTTTCTTGTCGTTAAAACTAAGGATCCAATCACTTTTTCTTAGCTCAATTTTATCGCCTAACCCTGGCGTTTCTTGATGTTTTAACACCCTAACACCACTGATACTGTCATCCATATTAATAGCAACAATAAGTTCAATATTACCATTGTAACCATCAGGTGCTGTGCTAGTCATGGCAATTGCTACAGGGTTAGCGTTGTTACGAGCGATATACGCCGTTTGGTTTGGTTTATTGCTTGTGGTACTGCTTTTTGAGCCACCAAGTAAAGGTGAGCTTAAGCTAACACAATCTTGAGTAATATCATTATTATAACGACTGGGTTCAATAATACTGTGCAAGGTATTTAGTAGTTGTAGTTGTTCTTGTGCTTTAATTCTATCTTTTGTTAACTCATTAACTAAGCCAACAATAGCAGTGCAAACAATAGCGAATATTGCCAGTATTTGACTGTTTTTTTGTATGGGTAAACGAAAAACAGAGTCTGTTTCAGCCTCTTTATTAGGTGGTAATGGAGTAGTCATTATTTAACACCTCCATGTTTATCTGTCTTACCCTTAAGCATTGAAGCTTTATCCGTATCATGGCCATAAGTGCGTGGGCGAGTATATTGATCTACTAAAGGTGCTGCCATATTACAAAGTAATACTGCAAAGGCCACACCGTCAGGGTAGCCGCCAAATGTTCGGATTAAATACACTAATAACCCAGCTAACGCGCCAATAATTAATCGACCTTTTACACTCGTAGCGCCAGTAACAGGGTCGGTTAAAATAAAAAATGCACCTAACATGCAACCACCCGATAGCCAATGAAAAAGGGTAGAAGCGCTACTGTCAGGGCTGATGCTATAAGCAATAAAAGAGCATACAAATAAGCTTAATAAAAAGCTAAGAGGTGTTTGCCAAGCAATGGCTTTTTTAGCAATTAATACTAAACCACCGGCAAGAAAAGCGATGTTTATCCATTCCCAACCTAAAGCAAACCCTAAACTTGAAGATATACCGCTAGTGAATATGCTGCTTTGTATTGTTTCAAAAACAGTGAAGCCCAAACCAATATTGGTTTTTAAAGTGTCTAATGGTGTCGCCATAGTAAAACCATCAATGCTAGTACGTAGCTGCTCTACTGAATAGCCATCACTAGTGAACCCGGTAAAAATAGTGGTTAAGGTATTGGCAAAACCTAAATCAATATTCATCAAAGATAAAGGTGGCTGCCATGATGTCATTTGGATAGGAAATGAAATCAATAACATTACATAAGCAGCCATCGCTGGATTAAATGGATTATTCCCTAAGCCACCATAAAGTTGCTTCACGACTAAAATAGCAAATGCAACGCCAATAACTGAAATCCACCATGGCGCTATGGCGGGTAAACAAATACCCAGTAATATTGCCGTAAGTATGGCACTGCCATCAAAAAGTTGTTTGCTGATGTTTTTTTTATTGTTTTTGCTTCTTAGTGATAAAGCGATAAATTCACACAACAATGCTGTTGAAATTGCTAATATTATATGAATAATATTGCCCCAACCAAAAAAGTACCACTGAGCAAGTATGCCGGGTAATACAGCATAAATTACTAAACGCATTAAGGCAGACGTTTCTGCTTGGTTGTGATTATGGGGTGAGCTTGCTATCCAAAATGCCATAATTATTCTGATTCTTCATTGCTAGATTTAAAGGGGATTTTTTCTTCGCTGCTTGCTACTTGTAACAAGTCTTCTTGCTTTTTTTGTTCTTTTTTTGCTTTAGCTTTAGCCTTTGCTTTTGCAACGGCTGCAGCAATTCTAGCTTTTTTATTGTCAGTGCCTGCTGTTGTTGCTTTAATTTCTTCTTTATTTGAAGCAGACAAAGGTTCTTTTTTTTCTTTTTTAGCTTTAGCCTTGGCTTTAGCTTTTGCGACAGCTGCTGCTATTTTAGCTTTTTTATCATCAGTGCTATTGCCTTGCTTGGATTCTTGCTTGCTTTTTTCTTTGCTTGAAACGGTTTGTTCTTTTGCTATATTTGCTTTTTCGTTATGTGCAACTTGCAATTCGTCGATTTTCTTTTGCTCTTCGCTACTGGTAACTTTTTTCTCGGGAGTTCCATTGTTTTTTGCAAGCCGTTTGGCTTTTGCTCTAGCAATGGCCGCTTTTACTTGTGACTTTTCATCAGACTCTTCACTACCACTCATTTTTTCTGGTACTTCACTACTCGATACTGGCAACTCGTCATTGCTCTTTGTTCTGTCGCTTGCTTTCTTTTTAGCTTTCACTCTAGCAAGTGCAGCAGCAACAGCTGAGCTTGCACTGCCACCCTCTGCAGTTTTTTTGTTCATTGTTGCTTTACGTGCGGCAGCGGCTTTTTTATGCTTTTCCTCGCGAGCAATTTTATCTTTTTCTAAGCGAAGTTTTCTCGCTTCAAAACGCACTTTTGCTTTTTCAGACTTAATATCAAGTTGTTGCTGTTGGCGAATTTCAGCTTTGGCAACACGGTAATATTGCACTAGAGGAATTTGGCTAGGGCAGACATAAGCACATGCGCCACAATCGATACAATCAAATAGATTTAGTTTAGTTAGTTGTTGGTGATCTTTTGCTTTAGCGCTCCACTGTAATTCTTGTGGTAATAGCTGGCTTGGACACACTTCCGCACATTGACCACAACGAATACATTCAACTTCATTAGAGCTATTGTCAAAGGCACTAGGCATTTCTGTTTTACTAGGTGCTAAAATACAATTACTGGTTTTAACAATGGGCACTAAGTCATTTAAAATATTAAAGCCCATCAATGGTCCGCCCATTATTACAGGTGGATTAGATACAGGCGGCGTAGATACGGGGGATATTTCGGAAGCAAAGCCAGTTTGCTCAAGTAGGTGACTAACAGGTGTGCCTAATAATACCCAAACATTTTGCGGCTTGCTCAAAGCTTGCCCTGTTAGCGTAACTACACGTCTAATAAGCGGAATATCATTAATAACCGCATCACTGATAGCAAAACAAGTGGCAACATTTTGTACAACAATACCTGAATGAATAGGCAGAGCACCGCTTTTAACTTCTTTACCTGTTAATATCTTGATTAGCTGCTTTTCACCGCCAGTCGGGTATTTGGTCGGTAACACACAAACACTAATTTTTTCAATGTCTTTAGTGGCATGTTGCAATGCTTTGATTGCTTTGGGTTTGTTATCTTCAATGCCAATTAAAATAAAGGCAGGATTAAGCAATTGGTCAAGTATTTTTATACCATCTATAATTGCTTCGCTTTGCTCGCACATTAATAAGTCATCGGCAGTGATATAAGGTTCACATTCAGCCGCATTGATAATTAAAAAATTAATTTCGGGTTTGGTATTTACTTTAATATGCGTTGGAAAGCCAGCACCGCCCATACCTGCAATACCTGAATCAGCAATTTTTTTAATGATTTGTTGCTGGCTGAGTTTGGTGAAATCTTGGCATATATCTCGCGGTTGCCAAGCATCTTCAAAATCAACATCGATAAATATACAAAGCTCACTTAAACCCGATGGGTGAGCTATTACTGATTTTTTAATAGCACTGACGATACCGCTCGTTGGTGCGTGTATCGGCACAGCCATAGGGTTGCTGCTTTGCGTTAAGGGCTGGCCTTTTAACACTTTGTCGCCAACTTCAACTAATAAATCACCTTGACGGCCAATATGCTGCTGTAATGGTAATATCAACTGTTTGGGTAATGGCAGTTGTCTAATGGGTTTACCTGAGGTTAGTAATTTTTGCTCAGGTGGATGAATACCGCCATGAAATTGCCAAAATTTATGCTGACTGATGCGTTCGATTATAGATTCCACTGTGCCTTTGCTCTCCTAATCTACTTGCTTGACAGCAATTTTATTTAAATCCCATTGCCAATTTTGGATGGTTTCAGGAATTGGGCGCATTTCAATACAATCGACAGGGCAGGGAGCTACACATAAATCACAGCCAGTGCATTCATCAATAAGTATGGTGTGCATTTGTTTTGCTGCACCTAAAATAGCATCAACAGGGCAAGCCTGAATACATTTTGTACAACCAATACAGTCTTCTTCTATGATAAAAGCTACTGTAGGTCCATTTCCTAGAGAAGAGTTTAGTTCATGATTTTCATCTAGTGGTTCAACATCAACACCAAGTAAGTCAGCAATTTTTTTAATAGTATCTTCACCGCCAGGAGCACATTTATTTATTGCTTCTCCATTAGCAACGGCTTGTGCATAAGGCTTGCATCCGGGGTAGCCACACTGACCACACTGTGTTTGTGGTAGTAAGGCATCAAGTTGTTCAACTATGGGATCACCTTCAACATGGAAGCGTACTGAAGCATAACCAAGGATAGCACCAAAGAGTGCTGCAATAAGTCCTAGAACGAGTATGGCAATTAAAATGTTCATTATTAAATTTTAACTAGGCCAGAAAAGCCCATGAAAGCTAAAGACATAAGGCCTGCGGTGATCATCGCAATAGCAGCACCTTTAAAAGGGGTTGGCACATCCGCATTGACTAATTTCTCTCTCATGGCGGAAAACATCACTAAAACTAAAGAAAAACCGGCTGCAGCGCCAAATCCATAAACGATTGATTCAAAGAAGTTGTGCTCTAATCTTAGGTTCAATAAGGCAACACCTAATACCGCGCAATTAGTGGTGATCAGTGGTAAAAAAATGCCTAATAAACGATATAGGCTAGTACTAGTTTTATGAACTACCATTTCGGTAAACTGCACTACTACTGCAATCACCAGAATAAAACTCATGGTGGTTAAGTATTCAAGGTTTAGAGGCGCTAAAATATAAGTGGTAACTAAGTAACTAAGTAGTGATGCTAAAGTCATCACAAAAGTCGTGGCAAACGACATGCCAATGGCTGTTTCTGTACGAGATGACACCCCCATAAAAGGGCAAAGGCCAAGGAATTGCACCAATACAAAGTTATTTACTAGTACTGTGCCAATAAGTAGCAGAATGTAATCGGTCATTTGCGTTTTAGATCATGATGTTAGTTTTTATAGTGTTAACACCATTATCCTTTGTTTTAAGGCATATAACAACACTACTATGAATAGGGTTGTTATATGTTTTTGTATTAGTATTTTTACAGCAATAAAAAAGCCAAACATTAACATTTATTTGGCTTTAAAAGAGGTGGGTAATTATTGGCGCTTACAGTGGCATTGGTTTTCCAATGTAAAATCCTTGGCAGCCATCAATAAATAATTTTTCCAATGTATGTTTCTCTTCTTGGCTTTCAACGCTTTCTGCTAATACATTGATACTTAATCTGTGGGCTAAATCTACCATTAAGCGTAAGAAGTATTGATTGTTTTTATCGTCATCAATATCTCGGGTATAAGAACTGTCCATTTTGATGTAATCAGGCGTTAAATCTCTAAAGAATTTAAATGAAGTTAAACCAACGCCAAAGCGTTCAACCGTTATTCTAGAGCCAACACGGTGTAACATATCAATTAAACGCTTGCTCGTTTTGATATTTTGTTGCAATCCGTATTCTGATATTTCAAAAATTAATCGTGGTGCAACTTTGGGCTCTCGTAATAATTTACGTTCTAACCAAATCATAAAGTGCTCGTCACTTATGCTTCGTGGACTTAGGTTTAGGCCAAAACTATGCTCAAACATATTCTTATTAATTATTTCTTGAATTGCTGTTTCAACAATAAGCTTGTCAACAGCCGTTATTTTGTCGAGTTTCTCTGCCATAGCAATAAAAGAAGCGGTAGGAAGCATATCTTCATTTGAATTGAGAAAACGAGCTAACACTTCGCCATAGACTTTATTATTGCGTCCGCTTGGCTGAATAGGTTGCAATAATAGTGTTATGCGTTGATTCTCAATGACACTATCTATTTCTTGTCGCCAATTTTGGTTACCGTAATTAGCGCTATTTTTCTGTAATATATCGGTATCTGTTTGTGAGTACCAAGAGTTAGATGTTTGCGTTTGTGCAATGCTCACACCTGTATCAGCTAAGGCGAGTAATTCACCTAAAGGCTTAGTTTTATCAAATGAAACTAAACCAGAGTAGGCAACAGAGTCTAGATCAGAAGCGAGTTGATATTCATTAAACAATGCCGTTAATTCTTTGGTAAGATTTTCAGCTTCTTTTAATTTAATATTTGGTAATATACAGGCGAAATCAGAGCTGTTTAATCTAAATAAATTGCCATCAGGGTAAGCAGAAATTGCTTGTTGAATAAGTCTTGCCACATTAGAAATATAATTGTCACCTTCTTTATATCCATGTATTTGATTAATCGTTTGTAATTCAGAGCAACGTATCATAACTAAAACGCCAAATTTAACTGGGCTTTCTTGTGTGACCTGATTTTCATAAAACTGTACAAAGCGGCCACGATTATCAAGTTTTGTTAAATGGTCAACATAGGCTTCTTGTTCTAAATTAGTGGTGCTTTTCAACTGCTGTGTCATTAAGGCCTTAATATCAGCAATCCCCTCTTTTAACTCTGGAATCTCTAATAGGGTATTATCAGTAGTTAAGCTTTCTTTCCCTTTTTTATTGGTATTATTAATTAATGCAAGATCGTTTTTAATTTGTTGCCCAATTAGTTTAAACACTGCTTTATGGCGTTTAGTGCTCATGGTCGCGGCAAAGATAACTAAAAACAGTGATAAAACAATTGAAAGTAGAATATAAGTTAAAACCAAAATCGACTCATCATTAAAGTTAAGTTGATATTCAATATTTAGTTTTAGATTATTTGCATTAAGCTGTTTTGTTTCAGGATAAGAAAATGGGATACTGACCCCAGAGTTTTTATTTTCAAAACTGAATAACTTCTTACCTGCTAAATCGTAGATAGTTAAACTATTGTAATTTGAAACTTGCTGAAGTTTCTTAGAAAGAGCGTTGGCATTTTGAAGTTCGTCATTACTAACATCAAACTGTTGGGTTAATGACTTAATTAATTGAATCTGCTCATTAGTTTTATTCTCAAGCAATGAGGACAACATAGAGATAGAAACAACACTAATAGATAAAATAAAAATCAGTGCCAAAATAACGTTTCTTAATAATAACTGAGGAAATGTATACATATCGAGTTAAATTACTCCACAAAAAAATATTAAACTAATTGAGCTAGTATGAACCACTAATAAAAGCTTTATATAACTTATACTAACTTATTGTAATGCATATGTTAATTTTTTCCGGTAATTTCCATTGATTTTTAACTATAATTGCTAATCAAGCTTGCGCTTATGCTCATGCCCTTATATAATCCGTCCTGCTTAATTTGCTGCTTAAAGGTAAAATAAGCAGGTAGCGGGATGTCACTGAAGAATTTATCCGTATATATGGGTTAATTACTATTCCTGCTACTGATATTTTTTGTATTAACTAGTTTTAGTTAAAATAAAAAATATGGGGTCAGTGATATAGACCCCTGTTATGGGGTTTTTTTGTTTTTAATGCTTAATATAAGTATTAAAAACAAAAAAAACACAGCAAAAAATATGCTGGGCTATAAGCCCTTTTTTTGTACCTTAAATTTTTATTTAAAGAAATTTTAAATGAAGCAGGAGAAAACGATTGGCTAAATTTGAACAAAAACTAACTGACATGCTTCGTCCGGCCGTGGAAGAAACGGGTAAAGAATTACTTGGTGTTGAATTCATCAGTGCAGGTAATAATTCAGTTTTACGTTTGTTTATTGAACATGAAAATGGCATCAATGTTGATGATTGCGCAGAAGTGAGCCGTCAAGTGGGTGCTATTTTAGATGTAGAAGATCCAATAAGTAGCGAATACAATTTAGAAGTTTCATCACCAGGCGTTGATAAACCATTATTTGAAATGGCGCATTTTCAATCGGTAATTGGTGAAACTGTAAATGTTAAATTATCGATGCCATTAAATGGCCGTCGTAAGTTTAAAGGCACTTTAGTTGCTATAGAAAATGACACATTAATAATAGATGTTGATGGTATTGATTATGAACTCGTCATCAACAACGTAGATAAAGCAAATCTAGTCGCAAAATTATAGAAAGAGTTAAATAAAAAATTGTAAGTAAAAATTAATAATTAAGTTTAATGAAAGTAACTGTTCAGCTTTAAGTTGAATAGCGACTCAAAAATTAAGGCTAAAAAAGCATGAGTAAAGAGATATTACTGGTTGTTGATGCAGTATCAAATGAAAAAGCATTACCTAGAGAAAGCATTTTTGAAGCAATGGAAACTGCTTTAGAAACAGCAACCAAGAAAAAATATGAGGGTGATATTGCCGTACGTGTCTGCATTGACCGTGTATCTGGCGAGTTTGATACCTTTCGTCGTTGGTTAATTGTTGAAGATAGCGACGAGCCGATGGAAAATCCCTATGCAGAAATAACTTTAGCTGCCGCTCAATATGATGACCCTGAGTTAAATGCTGGCGATTATGTTGAAGATCAAATTGAATCAGTTAAGTTTGACCGTGTCACCACGCAAACAGCTAAGCAAGTTATCGTTCAAAAAATTCGCGAAGCAGAACGTGCTTTAGTTGTTGATGCTTACCAAGAGCAAGTTGGTGAGTTAGTGACAGGCGTAGTGAAAAAATCTAGTCGAGAAAGTGTTATTTTAGACTTAGGTAATAACGCAGAAGCGATTATTTATAGAGACGATATGTTACCACGCGAAAGCTTCCGTCCAGGTGATAGAGTTCGCGGCTTGTTATATGAAATAAAACCAGAAGCGCGCGGTGCACAATTATTTGTTAGCCGTACAAAACCAGAAATGTTAGTTGAACTTTTCCGTGTTGAAGTGCCAGAAATTGGCGAAGAAATGCTTGAAATTAAAGGTGCAGCTCGCGACCCTGGCTCACGCGCTAAAATTGCTGTTAAAAGTAATGATAAACGTATTGACCCTGTTGGTGCTTGTGTTGGTATGCGTGGTTCGCGTGTACAAGCTGTCTCAGGTGAATTAGGTGGAGAGCGTGTCGATATCGTATTGTATGACGATAACGTAGCGCAATACGTTATTAATGCTATGTCACCTGCTGAGGTCGCATCAATAATTGTTGATGAAGACAAAGGTACTATGGATATTGCTGTTGAAGAAAGCAATTTAGCCATGGCCATTGGTCGCAGCGGTCAAAACATTCGTTTAGCAAGCCAATTAACTGGCTGGGAATTAAACGTAATGACCGTTGAAGACATGAAAGAAAAACATCAGGCAGAAAATGATAAAGTTCTAAACTTATTTATTGATAAGTTAGATCTAGATGAAGATTTTGCAACTTTACTTTCTGATGAAGGTTTTACTTCATTGGAAGAAATTGCTTATGTACCAGCAGCTGAAATGCTAGAAATTGATGGTTTAACTGAAGAGATTGTTGAAGAGCTACGTGAACGTGCTAAAGAAGCATTAACTACTCAGGCATTAGCAAGTGAAGAAACCTTAGAAGGTGCAGAGCCTGCAGCTGATTTATTAGCACTTGACGGCTTAGAGCGTCATTTAGCCTTTGTATTAGCGAGTCGTGGTGTTTGCACACTAGAAGATTTAGCTGAACAAGGTATTGATGAAATTAGCGATATTGAAGAATTAACTGAAACCAAAGCGGGTGAGCTAATAATGGCAGCACGTAACATTTGTTGGTTTAACGAAGAATAAATAACACCGGGAGAATAGTGTAAATGGCAGATATAACTGTAGCAGAGCTTGCCAAAGAAATTGGTACACCGGTGGAGCGTTTAGTGAGCCAATTGGCTGACTCAGGCGTAAAAAAATCGGCAACCGATGCTATTTCGCAAGACGAAAAAGAATCTTTATTAGGTTATTTGAAAAAACAACATGGCGATGACTCAGCAGCAAAGCCGAGTAAATTAACGCTAAACCGTAAAACCAAGTCAACCTTGACTATGGGACACGGCAGTAAAGCTAAATCGGTTAATGTAGAAGTTCGTAAAAAGCGTACTTACGTTAAACGTAGTGAAGTAGAAGAGCAGCAAATAGCAGAAGCAGCAGCGGCGGCAGAAGCAGAAGCAACAGCAAAAGCGGAAGCCGATGCCCAAGCTAAAGCAGAATTAGCAGCTAAAGAAGCTGAAAATGCTCGTGCAGTAGCGGTAGTAAAAGCTGAAGCAGAAGCCGAGCGTAAAGCGGCAGCAAAAGTTGAATCGGCAGAAAAAGCTAAACAAGCGGCTGCGGATAAAGCTAAAAATGCTGATAAAGCTCCAGCTGTTAAAGTTGAAGAGAGTGAAGAAGCGAAAAAACTTCGTTTAGCACAGGAAAAAGAAACTGCTGCCAAAATTGAAGCTGAAGCTAAAGAAGCTGCCGAAGCTGCTAGAAAGTTAGCTGAAGAAAACGAAGCACGCTGGAAAGAGCAAGAAGAAGAACGTAAAGCTAAAGAAAAAGAAGTAGTACATGTAACTTCTTCTGTCTATGCGCAAGAAGCTGAAGATAAAGTTGATGCCGCTGATGAAGGCGCTGGTCGTCGTCGTAAGAAGAAAAAAGGTCCGCAAGATAAAAATGCCCGAGGCGGACGTAATGGCCAACGCGGACGTAAAGCAACTTTATCTGCACCACAAAGTTTAAAACATGGTTTTACTAAACCTGTTGAAACTAAGGTACAAGATATTCGCATTGGTGAAACTATTTCTGTTGCTGAATTAGCTAATAAAATGGCTAAGAAAGGCGCTGAAGTTGTTAAAGCTATGTTCAAAATGGGTGCAATGGCAACCATTAACCAAGTTATTGACCAAGAAACAGCCGCTCTTGTTGCTGAAGAAATGGGTTTTGAAGTAGTTCTGGTTAAAGAAAATGCTTTAGAAGAAGCTGTCTTAGCGGATCGTGGTAACGCCGGTGATGCAATAACGCGTGCGCCAGTAGTGACTATTATGGGTCACGTTGACCACGGTAAAACATCATTACTTGATCACATTCGTGAAGCTAAAGTTGCTGACGGTGAAGCAGGTGGTATCACTCAGCATATTGGTGCTTATCACGTAGAAACGGGTCATGGTATGATCACTTTCTTAGATACTCCAGGACATGCCGCGTTTACCGCGATGCGTTCACGTGGTGCAAAAGCAACCGACATTGTTATTATTGTTGTTGCCGCCGATGATGGTGTTATGCCGCAAACGGTTGAAGCGATTCAACATGCTAAGGCATCAGATGCACCAATTATCATTGCTGTAAACAAGATGGATAAAGAAGGTGCTGATCCAGACCGTGTTAAAAGTGAGTTATCACAACACGATGTGCTTTCAGAAGAGTGGGGCGGTGACGTTCAGTTCTGTCATGTTTCTGCCAAAACCGGCTTAGGTATTGACGAATTACTTGATTCTGTATTGTTACAATCAGAAGTATTAGAGCTTACTGCGGTTGTTGATAAAATGGCTAATGGTGTTGTGGTTGAGTCTAAATTAGATAAAGGTCGCGGTCCGGTTGCTACAGTACTTATTCAAGAGGGTACATTGAATCAAGGCGATATCGTTCTTTGTGGATTAGAATATGGTCGAGTTCGCGCTATGCGTGATGAAAATGGCAAAACTATTCAGTCTGCGGGTCCATCAATTCCAGTAGAAATTCTAGGATTAAGTGGTGTACCACAATCAGGTGATGAAGCAACTGTTGTTAAAGATGAGAAAAAAGCCAGAGAAGTAGCTTTATATCGTCAAGGTAAATTCCGTGATGTTAAGCTTGCGAGACAGCAGAAATCTAAACTTGAAAACATGTTTGCTAGCATGGCAGAAGGTGAAGTATCAGAAGTTAACGTGGTACTTAAATCAGATGTACAAGGTTCACTTGAAGCTATTTCAGATTCATTATTGAAACTTTCTACTGATGAAGTAAAAGTTAAAATTATTGGCTCTGGTGTAGGTGCTATTACTGAAACAGATGCAACATTAGCTGCAGCGTCAAATGCTATTATTGTTGGTTTTAACGTTCGTGCTGATGCTTCTGCTCGTAAAGTAATTGAATCAGAAAATATTGATTTACGTTATTACAGTGTTATTTATGCCTTAATTGATGAAGTTAAGCAGGCAATGAGCGGTATGCTTGCTCCAGAATTCAAACAAGAAATCATTGGTCTTGCTCAAGTACGTGATGTATTTAAGTCTCCTAAAATTGGCGCTATTGCTGGTTGTATGGTTACCGAAGGTACTATTAAACGTAGCGCACCAATTCGTGTATTACGTGAAAACGTGGTTATTTACGAAGGTGAACTTGAGTCACTACGTCGCTTTAAAGATGACGTACAAGAAGTTCGTAACGGTATTGAGTGTGGTATCGGTGTGAAGAACTACAATGATGTTCGAGTTGGTGACCAAATCGAAGTGTTTGAAACCGTAGAAGTTAAGCGAACGCTGTAACTTTATATTTTTGCTAATTTCACCGGTAGCGGCATCGGGAGTACTCATTGACTAGCGTCAACTTCGTGCTTCCTCTTTGCTCTCGAAGTAATTAGTTTCAATCTAAAGCAACAGATAGCAGAATACTTTACTAGAATAATAAAAGGGACTATTGTCCCTTTTTTGTTAATAGATATTAAGAAAAAGAGAAAAATTATGGCTAGAGAATATGCCCGTACTGACCGTGTTGGTCAGCAAATCCAAAAAGAAATCGCAGTTATTTTAATGCGAGAAATTAAAGATCCGCGTTTGAGTATGACCACAGTGTCAGCCGTAGAAGTAACGCGCGATTTAGCATATGCGAAAGTTTTTGTGACTTTTTTTAATGATAATGCTGATGAAATTAAAGCTTCGCTTGAAGTATTAGCCGAAGCAGAAGGTTATATTCGTTCATTATTAGGAAAACGTTTACGTGCGCGTATTATGCCGCATTTACGCTTTATTTATGATAGCTCAATGAGCGAAGGTGTTCGCATGAGCGCCTTAGTTGACCAAGCGGTTGCTAGTGATAAGAGTGATGATACGCAAGTTGACGATGAACCAAGTGTTGATAGTGAAGAAGGCGAGTAAACCATGGCTAAACGTAGAAAAGGCCGCCCGATTAATGGCGTATTGTTATTAGACAAGCCTCATGGACTATCATCAAACCATGCATTACAAACGGTTAAACGCATTTATTTTGCTCAAAAAGCTGGCCATACAGGGGCGTTAGATCCACTTGCGACAGGCATGTTACCAATATGTTTAGGTGAGGGGACTAAGTTTTCACAATTTTTATTAGATACGGATAAAACTTATCAAGTAACAGCTAAGCTTGGTATTCGCACTACCACCAGTGATGCCGGTGGTGAAGTTGTTAGCGAAAAGTCAGTATCAGTAACTGACGAACAATTGGCAACAGCACTTGATAGTTTTCGTGGCACCACTAAGCAAGTGCCTTCAATGTATTCTGCGCTAAAATATCAAGGAAAACCTTTGTATAAATACGCGCGAGAAGGAATTGAAGTGCCTCGCGAGTCTCGTGATATTACGGTGTTTTCTTTAGAGTTATTGCGTTTTGAAAATGATGAAGTTGAGTTGAAAATTCATGTCTCAAAAGGAACTTATATTCGTACCATTGTTGACGATTTAGGTGAACTTTTAGGCTGTGGTGCACACGTTGCTGATTTACGACGTTTAGCCGTTGGTAGTTACCCTATAGATAAAATGGTGACTTTGCCTGAACTAGAAGCTTTACTTGAACAAGCTAATTCGCAAGAATTGACACCTTCAACATTGCTTGACCCTTTATTACTACCCATGCAAAGTGCGGTTGAAGGAATGCCAGCGGTTTATGTTGATGATATGTCAGCTAATTTTTTACGCCATGGCAACCCAGTTCAGGCCTATAAAGCACCTATGGACGGAAGTGTTCAAGTGTATATTGGTGAAGATGAAAATGATGAAACAGCAGAATTTATTGGCATTGCTGTGATTGATGATGATGGTCAAGTAGCACCAAAACGTATTGTAGTCGCTTAGAGGGGAATTTGTCTCCTGTAAAAGTTGCTGTTATCACGCTTTAATTCTTGCAATTTATCTATTGGCTGCTAGAATACGCGCTCTTTCGTTACCTCAGCTGAATTAGTGTTTGGCTTAGGTAGTTATTTAGACTCTTTATCATTGAGATAAATGAGTTTCACACTAAGGATTTATTATGTCTTTAAATGCTACACAAAAAGCTGCTATCGTTGCAGAATATGCTCAACAAGAAGGTGATACAGGTTCACCAGAAGTACAAGTTGCTTTGTTAACTACACAAATCAACCACTTACAAGGTCACTTCAAAGAGCACATCCATGATCACCATTCACGTCGTGGTTTATTACG
>Ga0209184_1001026_pt1 | contig 21536 bp, 23 predicted proteins | sample EN8Hudsemesocosm_2_FD_184627 | JGI IMG/M metagenome (GOLD analysis project Ga0209184, IMG submission 184627) | Methane-oxidizing microbial communities from mesocosms in the Hudson Canyon - EN8C Hudson Canyon (SPAdes) (version 2) | ecosystem: Environmental > Aquatic > Marine > Cold seeps | place... | reverse complement strand
CCTGCCCGTAATAAAAGATTGGGGCTTGCTTGCTAAGGGGGGAGCGATTGAAATATGCTGGTTTTTTAAACTGTAATGGGATTAACGATTAGATTTGTGTGCTTTTGGGTTTGAGCGAGAATTGCTGAGCGAACTTCATTGAGGTTGACACACCACTTTCAGGCGTACTTGGTTTTAATTATTATCTTTTGGAGCTGAGTAGTAAAAGCAAATATAGATAAAAAACTGTATGCCAAAGATTATATTAGCCATTAATAAGTGAATAGGCTGTGCAACGGGTGGTACGCCTAATCTATCAAGCGTAACACCTGCAATTATTGCAGTGGCAATGACTGTCATCAATAAATAGCTACAACGCAACAATACATTGTTTTTATCAACAGATTGATAAACTTTCCATACAATCCAGAGATTAGTAAATAAAACGATAGCTGAAAATGAACGGTGAATATAAAAGATAATAGGAAAGCTGTCTCTCCAATACTCTCTATCAATATACTTATGTTCATGGGCAATAAAGTCAACAGCTTCTCTTACCTGAGTGCCCATAGCCACTTGTAGTAATGTAAAACCCATTGCAACAATAAGAACAGTTTTAACTTTGCTTGGAATATTGCTGGTATCAATTTGAATAAGGGATTCTTTTTGAGACTTGGCTATAGCATAAATGAGCAGTGCGACAATAAATAGTGCTAATAGCATATGCAGTGTAATCATAAAAGGTTGTAGATTACTTGCAACTACTTTCGCCCCCAACCATCCTTGAAAACCAACTAATAAAAACACAGAAACTGATAGATAGAAGATACTTTTATCTGCTTTTAAATAAATCCTAGAAGACCATGCAGTCAAAAATATCAAGAACCCTATCGTTACACCCACTAAACGGTTGGCATATTCAGTCCAAGTTTTTACTGGATTAAATTGAGTATTCTTATAGCCACGTTCAGCATAAATTTCTTGATAATTCTCAGGTAATTGAGATACGTCTGTAGGTGGCACCCATTGCCCAAAGCATGTGGGCCAATCAGGACATCCCATTCCAGCGCCTGATGCTCTTACTATGCCGCCGACAAGAATAACAAAATAAACGGCACAGATAGTTAACATACCTAAGCGTCTAAAACGGAGAACAGCTTGTTGATTGATCATAGCTTGGTGTTTTTGTAGATGAAAGCAATTAAGAGTAGTGACATTATATCTCTGCTCTTATTGTTAGTGCTAGGCTATATTAGCATTGCTTGAGCCATTTCAATTTCTTCTGAAACACCTTCTATTTCAAGTATTTCGGCATCTGATGAAAGGCCTAGCTTTGAAAAAGATGCAACGGTACTCCAGTCAACTCGGCAGGCTGGGTGATCTGTTCCAGCAATGCTTTGTAAAAAGGCAACTTGAACTAAATCGATATAATCTGCTTTTTCACCAGAATCTCTTTGAAAATTAATATATTCAGAAGCAACAAGTTTTAATTCTTCAGGAAAATCCCATGTTTCCATAATTATTTTACCAATGGGAGGGTGTGCTTTTTCTAATAATTTGTTGAGTCGTGAAGGGCTATCTTTAAATTCAGGGATGTTTTCAACCAGCATTAAAATAGGTAGTTTTCCAATTTGATGGATTAGACCCGCAAGCATTGCTTCATCAGGGTCTAGATGCGGTACAAATGTTGCTAATGCACGGCAAATAGAAGAAACATTAACACCTTGTTCCCATGTTTCTCTAAAATAGTCTTCTAAAAGAGTTGTTGACGGGGTGAACATTTGTTGCATAACCAAGCTGGTGATTAATGTTCTAATCGTCGAACTACCAAGGCGAGTAACGGCCATTTGGATATTTTTAACTTCTTGAGAGCCACGATATAGTGGACTGTTAGCAACTTGTATAAGTCTTGCTGATAGCGCTGCATCTGTAACAATCATATCTGCAAGTTCTTGAGATGTTGACTCCCCTTTGGCAACAGCATCTCTTACCTTTAAAGCAACGTCAGGTAGGGTGGGTAAAACCAGACGGTTTGAATCAAGCTCTTCTTGTACGTGAACTAGAAAGTCTTGAACAGATTTAAATTGCATTTTTGATGAACCTTTATTGAAAATCTATGATGTTGATTTTATCCTGATTAGAGTTATTAAGCATAAGGTTTTCTAACTCTGAGTCAGTAGACTGCATAACGATTAACATTTTTGTTTGTTCACCGTTTGACTGTAATGATAGTACTTTTCCAATAATTTGTTCACTAATATTAGTAATAATGGCCGTATCTGCAACGATAGATGATGAATTTTTACAAGAAGCGAGAAACAGTTCTCTTTTTGCCTTACCTAAATAATGGGTGCGGGCGATAATTTCTTGCCCTGTGTAGCAACCTTTTGTATAGCTAATGCCACCAAGTTTATCAATATTTAACATCTGTGGAATGTATTCTTCAGAACTTTCTTGGCTAAGCCAAGGGATACCGGCACTAATATCTTGCTCTATCCATAAATTTGGATGACATGGAATTAATGCGTGGTTAGTTGTTAAATCAGTCCAAAGTGAAATAGCCTCAGAAACAGTGCTAATGATTAAATACCTATTATCAGCTAAAGGGAGTTTTATATAAGTGCTGTCGTCTTTATGTTGAACTGTAAAATCTTGTTGTGGAGTAGTAGGCAACGAAAAAATGTTTGGAATTTGAACGTTAACACCTAATAAACAGTGCTCATTCTGCATATTTTGTAGTTGTACATCAGAGCGCATAATGTACATCTGTAATTTTTTAGATACTTTTTCTAAAAGGTCTGTTGGTAGAACTAATAGGAAAGCATCAGTTTGCTTTATAACTAAGAGCGTGCTGATTGTACGACCCTTAGCGCTACAAAATGCAGCGAAAAAACTTTTTGATTCAGTTAATTCATTAATATCGCAGGTGAATTGGCCTTGTAAAAAAGATTTAGCATCCGACCCTGTTACTTTTATCGTTGATAAGTGAGTTAATGCTGCAATTGAGTGATGTTCTTTATCGCCATTAATAGGGGGATAAGTTACTGGATCTTTTGAAAAAAGAGCGTTATTAGATTTTAAAAAAGTAAGCCAATCTGAATTCATCTGTTTTGTCATATTATTTTAAATAAAAAATTGTATAACTACTATACTCGGTAATATAGATTGTATTCAAAGTAAGAAATAATATATAGCATGATTTTAGTATTGTAACTGTTAAGTGTTGCAATGTATGATGACTAAATCATAAAGCCCTTTCAAAAAGTAAGAAAATATAATGACTAAACATAAAAGACCGCTTTCACCTCATTTAATGATTTATAGGTTGCCCTTAACTGGGATTGTTTCAATTACTCACAGAATGACTGGAGTAGTTTTGGCAATGGGACTTATAGTCTATGTCGCTAGTTTCTTTATCATATTACAAGGAAACGAAGCATATACAGAATTACAATCAATATTGGACTATACGATTATCAGAATTGGCATTTGGTTTTTTATCTATGCCTTATTTTTTCATCTTTGCCATGGCATTCGACATTTGATATGGGATGTTGGGACAGGTTTTGATAAAGATGATATGGATAGAAATGCAATTATAGAATTAGTACTTTCTTTTGTTTTAACCCTTATTTTTTATTAAGACTATGGATTATCAAACACCTTTAGGAAAAGTCAGAGGCCTTGGTTCTGCAAAAGCAGGTACTGGGCATTTCTGGATGCAAAGAATAACAGCTATTACATTGATTCCTTTATCATTGTGGATGGTGACATTTACTGAGCAGATACTAGACGCCTCCCATCAAGATATGATCGCTTGGCTATCTGGTCCCTTAGATACAATTTTAGCTTTAGCTTGGGTTATTGCCGCTTTTTATCACGCAGCTCTTGGCTTACAAGTTGTTATTGAAGATTATGTTCATACTGATTGGATAAAAATATCTTCAATTTGGGCAATGAAATTAACTTTTTTATTTTTCGCTATAGCGGCAATGGTCGCTATATTTCGAATTTCCATGATTGGATAAAGCATGTCAACAGATTATAAAATTATAGAACACACCTATGACACGATTGTTGTAGGTGCAGGTGGCGCTGGTTTACGTGCAACTTTTGGGATGGCTGAGAAGGGTTTAAAAACAGCCTGTATAACTAAAGTTTTTCCAACGCGGAGTCATACCGTTGCAGCACAAGGTGGAATTAGTGCAGCATTAGGTAATATGGGCGAAGATGATTGGCGCTGGCATATGTACGATACGGTCAAAGGATCTGATTGGTTAGGTGACCAAGATGCTATTGAATATATGTGTAGGGAAGCGATTCCAGCCATTATTGAATTGGAACATTACGGTGTACCTTTTTCGCGAACAGAAGACGGTAAAATTTATCAGCGCGCTTTTGGTGGAATGACAACAAATTACGGTGAAGGTACAGCTCAAAGAACGTGTGCCGCTGCTGATAAAACAGGTCATGCTATTTTGCATACGTTGTATCAACAAGCCTTAAAACATGATGCTGAATTTTTTGTTGAATATATAGCACTTGATTTAATTATGGAAGATGGCGAGTGTAAAGGTGTACTTGCTTGGTGCTTAGAAGATGGAACATTACATTTATTCCGTGCACATTCCACTGTACTAGCAACAGGTGGTTACGGTCGTACTTTCTTTTCATGTACTTCTGCGCATACGGTAACAGGTGATGGTAATGCTATGGCTTTACGTGCAGGCATTGCGTTACAAGATATGGAATTTATTCAGTTTCATCCAACAGGTATTTATGGATCAGGTTGCCTGATTACAGAAGGGGTAAGAGGCGAGGGTGGTTATTTAACCAACTCTGAAGGTGAGCGTTTTATGGAACGTTATGCACCAAATGCTAAAGACTTAGCGTCACGAGATGTAGTAAGTCGAGCTATTACAATGGAAATTCAGGAAGGACGTGGTGTAGGTCCAGATAAAGATCATGCTCATTTACATATTGAACATCTTGATCCCGAAATTACTCAAGAGAGATTACCTGGCATTTCTGAAACTGCAAAAATATTTGCTGATGTCGATGTAACTAAAGAGCCTATTCCCATTTTGCCTACAGTGCATTACAACATGGGGGGTATTCCAACTAACTTCAATGCAGAAGTTGTTACTTTAAAAGATGGTGATCCAGATACAGTCGTACCAGGGTTAATGGCAATTGGTGAAGCGGCTTGTGTATCAGTACATGGTGCTAATCGCTTAGGTTCAAACTCATTATTAGATTTGATTGTTTTTGGTCGTTCAGCTGCTATTCGTTGTGCAGAGATTATTACACCTGGCATGCCACATTCTCCACTAAAAGAAACGGCATGTGATGAAGCTTTAGCTCGTTTTGATCGAATCCGATTTGCTAAAGGCACAGAAAAAACAGCAGATATTCGCTTAAATATGCAAAAAACTATGCAAGCGCATGCATCAGTTTATAGAACAGGTGAAATGCTAGAGAAAGGTGTTGCTGAAATTGCAAAAGTTAGAGCCTCTTTTAATAATGTTAAAGTTGATGATTCTTCTTTGATTTGGAATACAGATCTAGTTGAAACATTAGAGCTTGATAACCTATTAGACCAAGCTTATGTCACGATGGTTGCGGCTGAAAATAGAAAAGAAAGTCGTGGTGGGCATGCAAGAGAAGATTTCCCCGACCGTGATGATAAAGATTGGATGAAGCATTCTTTGCTTTGGTTGGATGATGATAAAGTGAAAATTGATTATAGACCTGTACATATGTATACCTTAACCGATGAAGTTGAAGTTATTCCACCTAAAAAGAGGGTTTACTAATGGTTGAATTTGCCCTACCTAAAAACTCAAAATTAACAAAAGGTAAAGAGTTTCCAGCACCAAAAGGCGCTACTAACCTAAAACGTTTTGAGGTTTATCGTTGGAATCCTGATACAGGTGAAAACCCACGCATAGATATATTTCATATTGATTTAGACAGCTGTGGACCAATGGTCTTGGATGCTGTTTTAAAAATTAAAAATGAGATTGATACCACTTTAGCTTTCAGACGTTCGTGTAGAGAGGGTGTTTGTGGCTCTTGTGCGATGAATGTTAATGGTAAAAATACTTTGGTTTGTACTAAAGCGATAGAAGATTACAGTGGAACTATTAAAATATTCCCACTGCCTCATATGGATGTGGTTAAAGATTTAGTTGCTGATATGACAAATTTCTTTGCACAATATGCATCAACTAAGCCTTGGATAGAAACACAAACGCCTGCACCTGATAGAGAGCGATTACAGAGTAAGGAAGAGCGTAAAAAACTTGATGGTTTATACGAATGTGTACTTTGTGCTTGTTGTTCTACAAGTTGTCCAAGTTACTGGTGGAATAGTGATAAGTATTTAGGTCCAGCTGCATTATTACAAGCTTCTCGATGGTTAGAAGATAGTCGTGATGAAAATGCTGGTGAGCGTTTAGATGAGCTCGAAGATCCTTATAAATTGTATCGCTGTCATACTATTATGAGTTGTACAGATACTTGCCCTAAAGGGCTGAATCCAGCAAAAGCTATTGCTGATATCAAAAAACTAATGGCTATTCGTCAACAAGGGTAAGTGAATTATGGCAATCCTGATAAATTTGTCAGGGTTGCCAAATCGCTCTAAAGTTTCTATGGAATCAACTGCTAAATTAAAGTGGCAATGCCGAAGAGGCACTAAAGAGTTAGATTATTTATTAGAAGCCTACCTAAACGCTTTTTATCACCAGGCCTCTACAGAAGATAAAATGTTTTTTAATGAATTACTGGAGATGCAAGATACAGTCTTAATACGCTATCTACTTGGCAATGAATTACCCGATTCAACAGGACTAAGATCTCTTGTTAAAAAAATTCGAGACAACAACACTATTTGAAATTAATAAATCTATTTTATTGATTAAATTTCTGATTGCATTACATTTGTTGTCAATATTACCTGTGTTATTTACTCCTCTTGCTTTAGTCTATAAAATCGCCCTAATTGTAGTTATTATAGGTAGTCTACAAATTTATCTGATTAAAGAAAATAGCCGAGAAAAAATATTTATTCGACATAAATCTGTAATGGGTTGGGAATTGGCAGAGCGAGAGGAAAAATTCGACTTAATTGAAGTATTACCGTCAACCGTTGTTACCCCGTATTTTAGTATTTTAAATTTTAAAATACATGAAAACAAAAAACAGACTATCCTTATCATTAAAGATGGGTTAACTGCTGATAATTATAGAAAATTGGTGGTGCTATTGAAAATGGTTGGTATGAAAAATAAGGGTGATAATGAGTCAAAGTAAAGATATTGAACTGGAAATATCTAAAATAAAAAATTTACCACCTTTACCTGAAGCAAGTATACGAATCATTACTGCGGTTAATGATCCAGATATTTCGATTGAAGAAATGGTAAGTGTACTCGCTTTATCCCCAGTTTTAGTTGCTAGGCTTTTAGGGTTGGCAAATTCTGCCTACTTTGGACGTTCAGGGCAAATAAGTGATTTACGTATTGCCATTATTCAAGTCTTAGGACTTAGTTTAGTTAAAAGCTTTGCTTTAAGTATAGTGCTTAATGTTGAATTACAAACTACAAAATGCAAATCATTTGAGCCTAGTTTCTTTTGGAGCCATGCACTGGTTACCGCGCTTATGGCCCAGAAAATAGCTTTACACCTAAATGATGAATTAATCCCCCCTAATATTGCATACACGTCAGGTTTACTTCTTAATATAGGTTTGCTGGCCGCAATACAGATACTTCCTGATACTCTTAATGACGTGCTGGTTAAAGCAGATCATATCGAAGGGAGGGTTAGTGCCGAAATGAAGAGTGTTATGGGGAAGAACCAGTATGAAATTGGGTGTACTTTATTGGGTCGATGGAAATTACCTACTATATATCAGATAGTTTTAGAGCAGTTTAGGCAAAATGATTTTCAAGGCAACGAACGAAGGTTGGTTCTTTTATTAGAGCTTAGCCATTGGGCGGCGATTTATATTGTTGATGATAAAATAGATGAAATGCCTGGTTTTTTAAGTCAGTTACAAGGATTATCCTTTTCTGAAAAAGGTTTTTTGGATATTATTGATAGTATTTATCATAAAAAAGATGATATTAATGAGTTGGCATCAGTAATAGGTGGGTAGAGTTTAAATGGATATATTACAAAATGGCGAAGGCTTAGAAACAGTTATTATTGATTTGTTAAATTCTTTATCTGCAGTTAAAGATTTATCTGAGTTAAATTGCCAAGCCGGAGACGAAAAAGAACTTATTCGTAACGCATTAACTATTCTTATTCAAAACCAAGATATGGAGCGATGCTCTTTATTTTTATTAAATGATCAAGGCGTGTTAATAAACTTAACTGGGTTAAGTCTTAATGAGCAATCACAAAAATATACCCCTTTAGAGTTTAAAATTGGGGAAGGTGTTATTGGTGCTGCGGCACAAACGGGTGAGCTTCAGCATTGTCAAAATTGTCTAGAAGATGATCGCTTTGCACTAAATGATAAACAAAAAAATCTAGATTTGCCAGGTTCAATTATTAGTGTTCCTATTTTTGTAGGACAGGAACTGGTCGCAGTACTGAACATATCTCATCCACAGACTTATCACTTTAATGATTGGCATATTCGGATGTTAGGGATATATAAGAATATGTTGGGGCAGTTGATTAGTAATTATCGACTGTTTCAACAAATGGAAGAGCAAATATCAAAACGTACTGAAAAGCTAGAGAAAGCACTTTTTGATATAAAAGCATTGAAAGATCATTTTGAAAACATGTCGATGATTGATCAATTAACAGGCTTATATAACAGACGATATTTTTATGAGCAGGCCAATATTGCAATTGCAAATACAAAGCGGTATGGACAAACCCTTTGTATTTTAGTTTTAGATTTAGATAATTTTAAGCAAGTTAATGATACTTATGGACATGGTTTCGGTGATGATGTTTTGGTAAGAGTATCTAAAGTCTTAGAAGAACAAGTAAGAGAGACTGATATTCTTATTCGGTATGGGGGAGAAGAATTTGTTGTCATTTTTACTAATACTAATTGTAGTAATGGTGAAGTGTTTGCTGAACGTATCAGAGGAGCAGTTGAATCTTTAAAATGGGAAAAAGATGGTTTTGTGCAAACAACAAGTATTGGCTTGTATTGTTTGGATAAAAATTGTTGTATGCCTGATGGTAATAAAGATATTAATATTGATAAACTTGTGAGTTTTGCTGATACAGCGTTATATACTGCAAAAGCGCAAGGGCGAAATAAAGTAGTAGTGTTTAATAAGGATGTATAAGAAAATTATTCAGAAAATCAATAATTTCTTGTATAATCACCACTTTTTTGGCTACTTCCAGTCAAAATATAGCTTCTGAAATGTGTATGGATTAACTGTGATAAAACAGAGTTAATGTTATTTTTAGTATGCTTCTAACCAAGACTAAGAGATTTATATTCTATGGCACTTCATTGTGGAATTGTCGGTTTACCAAATGTAGGTAAATCAACACTATTTAATGCACTAACTAAAGCGACTATTGCAGCAGAAAATTATCCTTTTTGTACTATCGACCCTAATGTAGGTGTTGTTCCTGTTCCAGATGCAAGAATGGATAAATTGGCCGAACTTGTAAATCCAGAGCGTATCTTACCAACAACGATTGAATTTGTAGATATTGCAGGTCTAGTGGCTGGGGCATCAAAAGGTGAAGGGCTAGGAAATCAGTTTTTAGGCAATATTAGAGAGACAGATGCCATTATTCATGTTGTTCGTTGTTTTGAAGATGATAATGTAATTCATGTGGATGGAAAGGTTGACCCTATAAGTGATATCGAAGTAATAAACACTGAATTAGCATTAGCCGATATAGCATCAGTTGAAAAATCATTATTAAAAGCTACAAAAGCAGCCAGAACAGGAAATAAAGAAGAACAAGCAAAAAAGGAAACCTTAGAAAAGGTATTTTCTCATTTAGATCAAGGTTTAGCTGTACGTTCATTAGATTTAACAGAGGATGAAGTTAAATTAATCAAAGAACTTTGCTTAATTACTCTAAAGCCTGCGTTGTACATTGCCAACGTACAAGATGATGGGTTTGAAAATAATCCAATGTTGGAGCAAGTCAAAGAATTTGCCGCAACAGAAAATGCCAATGTAGTTGCTGTATGTGCCGCTATTGAAGCTGAAATAATTCAGTTAGATGAAGACGAAAAACAAGAGTTCTTAGATGACTTAGGCCTAGAAGAACCCGGCTTAAATAGAGTAGTAAGAGCCGCTTATTCATTATTGAATTTATCTACCTATTTCACTGCTGGCGTTATGGAAGTGAGAGCGTGGACAATACCTGTAAATGCAACTGCACCACAAGCAGCAGGTGTTATTCATACAGATTTTGAAAAAGGTTTTATCAGAGCAGAAGTGACTGCTTATCAGGATTTTATTGATTTTAAGGGTGAGCAAGGTGCTAAAGACGCTGGAAAATGGCGCCTTGAAGGTAAAGATTACCAAGTTCAAGATGGTGATGTAGTACATTTTAGATTTAATGTTTGACAATAATAAGTAACATATATATAATTTCCGTTCTTTACAAGAGCTGCTGTCTAGCGGCTCTTTCAAGATAAGGCGATATAGCTCAGTCCGGTTAGAGCGCGGGATTCATAACCCCGAGGTCCCAGGTTCGATCCCCGGTATCGCCACCATTAAATCAATGACTTATGTGATTTTATTTACTTTCTGTTTGCAGCATGTAGTAAATTTGTCACATTTTCATTTGATTCACTCGTTACATTTTTAGCATATTCTTTAAGATGGTCGCTTGATAAATGAGCGTACCTTAATACCATTGAATAATCTGCCCAACCTCCTAATTCTTGTAGGGCGTTTAAAGGTGTTCCATTTTGTACATGCCAGCTTGCCCAAGTATGTCTTAAATCATGCCAGCGGAAATTTTCAATGCCTGCACGTTTTAAAGCATTCCTCCAGCCCCGCTTGTTAGCTTTCTGAATAGGGTTTCCTTTATAGGTGAAAACATTAGTTGGATGATTGCCTATCTGTTCACGAATAACACTAATGGCATTATCGTTTAATGGAACAGCAATATCTTTACCTGCTTTAGCCTGGTCCCCATGAATCCATGCGCAATGTCTTTGCATATCAATTTGTTCCCATAACAAACCTGTTACGTTTGCCTCTCTTAGTCCAGTTGCTAAAGTAAACCTCGTCATTGCTTCAGTGTGCTTTGGCAGTTCCTTATATAACCGCTCAGCCTCTTCTTTAGTTATCCATCGAACTCTTTTTTTAGTGACAGGTAATAGTTTTATTGAAGGAGCATAATCTATCCATTCCCATTCATTCTTAGCTCTATTCAATACCGATCTAACAAAAGCTAACATGTGATTGACGGTTGAATTACTAACCCCTGTTTTTAACTTTTCAGTTTTCAGGTGTTCAATCATTTCTTTGTCAATTTGATGCAAACTTTTATCGTGTAAGTATGGATTTATAAACCTAAGGTATTTAATATCATCACCAGCACTTTTTCGGTGGCCTTGTTCTTTCGACCATCTAACTACAGTTTCTTTCCAGCTCCGACCTTTTTTGTCGTCAAAGTTTTTATTACGCCACAACTCGGCCTTTAGCCTGTCGTGGTATTCTTGTGCCTCCTGTTTAATTACAGTCCCAGTAGTTTGTTGTATTCGTCTGCCGTTTGGTGCAGTGAGTTGGACCCACCATGTTTTCTTTTTACCGCGCGTATAGATTGACATTTTTTAGTTGACTCCTTTTTATTATCAACTATTCGCAGTTCTTGTCCTGAACTAGAATAATCGCCTTTAAGCCATTCAGCAAGGTGATCGTCTAAAAATACCCAGCACCGACCAGGTTTTCGTGCTGGAATTTCATTGCAGTGTGCTTTGCGTCTTAGTGTTGCTTCGCTCATATGTAAAAACTTTGCTGCTTCTTTAATTCCTAGTGTTTTCATAAGATAAATAGTGTTTTTTATAAGCAGTGCTGGTAATTGGGTATATAAACAATAAAATGTAATATAGACATACTGAGATGCAAATTGAATCGAAAAAATTTAGCAACAAAGTCTTTTTACTGATCCAATAAATTTGTTGAGCATGATAATAAAAGTTTTCAATTTGAATGTGGTCTTTTTCTCTGAATGTTTTCAGTGCAGAAATTGTAACCCATAAAAGCACTAATGTCAACATAAGTCATTGATATATAAGATAAATACATTACAACACTTTTTGGTTTGTTATTTTGTTATAAAGATAAATTTATATAATCTCTAAAATATAAAAATGCCGAAAGGTATGTTGTTTTTAAGGAGTTATATCCTCTTATTTCCTAATAACACCCATTTTGGAAAGATATTTTTATTGTTGTAATATTGAATTAAGATATTTATCACGAGAGAACATAATGACAAATTCAGAACAAGAATTATTTTTAACCTGGCAAGCAGAAGTAGATAGCGTGGGACCTTTTGCGGAGATAGAGCAATTACAAGGACTATTAGAAAGAGCCCCTGCATTTTCTGAAAACACAAACATGTATCAGTGGTTAAGTGGCTTTATTTGCGGTCGGCGTTGTGAAAAGCAGGAGAAAGAAATGGCGATGATTACGGATTAATGGATTGCTAAGGTCTCTGAGTTTTAATCAGGAATCTGCCACCCAGTAACAGTATTATTTTTAGAGTGAGGAAAACAAAACTTGTTTTTAGATTCGTTGATACGCCAGCCGGATTGCTTTTTCTGGCATGTGGCTAAATCATGAATATTTGTTACCTGTGACAGCGCATATGCAACCTTACCGGTTTCAGTATTGGCCCAGTTAGCCCTATGTGCTTCATTCACAACTTGATCATAAGCTTCTTGTTTAGCTTGTTGGAATAAAGTAGATCTAATAAACTGATAGCTAATAACATTAGTGGTAACAAAAAAAACAATACCAATAATGGCACTCACAACTACCCAGCCAACAGTTGCTTTCAGCTCACGTGAACGATAAAGCCCCTGAGCAGTTTTAGCTAATTGCTCACTTATGCGGTCAATATTAGCATTGGCAGCCGTCATCATTGCAGAAGAAGCAACATGTTCAGCCGTACTTTTAAATGCTTCTAGTTCAATTTTGCGCTGATTCTGTAATTGTTCAATGGCTTTTTCAATACCTAAAAGCCCTGTGTGATTAATCGCTAAAATCAACCAGGCTGGATCATCAGGCGTTAAGCCATAGCTAACGGCTGTTTTTAATAACGTCTCTCTTTCAGCAGATGAAAGAGATTTTAATAATGCCTGAAATGCCTTGTCACTCATATTTATTCCGTGCCTAACTTTAAATCTAGCTTTTCAATCTGTTGATCAAAAGCATGAAACCAGCGATTTATTCGGCAACGATAAGCCAATTTAATAGAAAGGTCTGACATCGCAGTATAGAAAGGTATATTACGCCTATCAATTTCAGCCAGTACCCCCGTGGCAATAACAGGTAATTCAATTTCAATACCCTGATGCTTTTTCAAAGCCTCCTTGCCTTTGCCTGCATCATACAAATGAAACTCTTCATCCTGACCAAAAAAACGATTTTTCACAACTACATAATTTGCTTTATTATCTGCCAGTTCAATCATCGCCTTTACAGACCTAATAGAGGCTTTAAACGGTGATATCACATTACACAGTGTTAACTGGTAACCATAACCAGAAACTAAATCAAAAAAGCCGATCTCTTCATCCAATAATGCTAAATGGGTAATAGAGGCAGCAGGCAAATCAACAAGCACCAGAGACTTGTCAGATGCCAAAATATCAACAAATTGATCTCTTTTATCAGGATTAATAATTTGGGCACTGATAACGCCATAATCTTTATAAAACTGTAAAAGCTGCCCAACTTCACCATCGCCATCAACCAACAGAAGATCCTCGTGCAATTGCTTGCGTATTAAATAGTCTGCCAAGGCGCGTGTAAAAACAGATTTACCTGTTCCTCCCTTATCAGATAGCACCAAAATGATGTGTTTATCGACAATTTTTTTCATTAGAAGTCCTCTAGCTGGTCAAGTAGCTCAGTTGTTTGTTGTTGAATCGTGTGAGATACCGTTGGATTATTAATGGGCTTAGCAGGCGGTAATGTGGTCTCAATCTCTGTATCTCTATCAGCGACTTTATTTTGTTCCTGCTCAGAACCAGTAAACACGGAATCAATCTTAGACTCTGTTACCTGAGGATGCTCTTGTGTAAATAGAGCGTCATTACTGCAGTGATCATTTGAGATGCCTGAGCTACAAGTTTCTGACGATAATAGCTTTCCTCTTTTTTTAAATCCCAGCTCCTGCTGGCAATGTTCTCGCAATGTTTGTTCGCTGACATGCAACCCCACTTGATCAGCAAGTAACCCTCGAATCACCTTAAAAGATACGCCGCTGGTTTTAAAGCGAATCAGCTCTTCATTTAATAAACGGAGTTTGTCTCGGACGGTTACCTTGTTGGTTTTTCGTTTACTTGCTAGCGTGGTGTCAATAACTCCGTTTAACAGATATGTTTTTTTGAGTATTTCTTCATCAGAAGGGAGAGTGCTTGTCATCTAATTTACCCTGAAACTTGTATGTTGTTTTAGATTGTAGTATTACTTGTGTATGTTATCAAGCTATTGAAATACAAGGATAAAATGTAGTATATGTAATTATAAGTAGATATAAGTTGGCATAACAAATGACAAAGCGCAAGAATCAAAACATCAACATGAAGACTGAAAATGCAGCTGCCATTCAAGCGGTTGGTTTTGAAAGGACTTGACTGACTTAAAGAGAATGCTGTGATGCATATTGACATCATATGGCAATGAGAGGCGATTAATAATAAACAGGTACGTCAGCAAATGTATACAACACACAAATGGGCGCTATATATCCGATAGGTCAATAAATTGAAACTGAGCAGAAAGCAGAAAGATAAATCAACAGATAAAGGCAACAACAATGGAAAATCAACAAAACGAACCAATACAAGAAAATGTACAAGCAACAGAAGTAATTCCAGCTCAAATTAATGCACAAGCAAACCCAAGCGCTAGTCAGATAGAAATAGATAGAGACATAGATATAGATATAGATATAGATATAGAAGCTGAGCTTGACTGGCAGGCACTTCAAGAACAAATAACTTATACGGCATTAGACCTCATTCCTCAAACAGTAATAGAAATGCAAAGTGAAGAAGAGGATGAAAGCAAAATCAGCCAAGGTAGGTCGAATGAAAATGCAACCAAATCAAAAGTGATCAGTTTTCGAGTAACAGCTGAAGAATATGAACAGCTGCATTTCCAATGTTTGAATGAATACGGAGAAAAACTACTCACTGTCTCAAAATTAGCAAAGCTCACAGCGTTAGGACTATCTAAAGCAAAGGCGATGGAACAACCATTAGAAAGGTATCGCTTGGCAATAGCTGCTGAAATAGCTATGTCAATGACAGACATAGTACATAAGCTAGACAGTGGGCTAGAAGAAACAGAAAATGAAACTTACCTATCTGAAAATGGAAAAATTATAATCGCACTAGAAAATATACAAAAAAAGGCAAGTATGCTATTAGCACCTCTAGTTGAACAAGCAACTCAATAAGGAAATACGATGACAATTGTACGGATTAGTCAGCACCAAGATGGCATAGAAGATTACTTACAAACGGGGATGAAAGCGGGCAGAGCAGAGCATCGTGATGAGTTGGATATTAGAACGCCTATTATAGGTAACTTAGCTGTCCTACAGAACGCTAACAACTATGTACGAAAGCATAAAAGCTGGGATAACAATTACTGGCACATTACGATATCTATGCGATGGAAATACCACTTAACCTCAGACAATATCAACAGGGCAATAGCGTTAGATGTCATTGACTATTATTTTCATCTCTATGATAAAAAGCAATTAGCCGTTTATGCAGAGATACATAAGCCCAAACAGCAAATGGCAATTGACCCTGTATCACTAGAGAAAAAACAAAGATTACCGCATATTCATCTGATCGTCAGTAAACTTGATCTATGGTCAAACAATCAGTTACGCATATTGCCTTACACAAAAAATGTAGCGCAATCATTTCAAATTTGGTTGGATGATAAGTACCATATGAAGTCGCATTATCGGCAAGCAGAAGAAACGCGCGACGTGGACAATATTGATAATGCATTACCAACTGTAGCAGAAGCAGACATGGCGATTAAAAAATATCAACGCTGGCATGAAAGTTACAACACCCTGCAACCGCATAAACAACTTTATGCACCGGCAAAATTTATGAAAACAAGCAACTGGGAAAGATTTGCCAAACCTGATAAAAAAACATTACAACAACTACAGAAAAAATCAGATGCGCTATCAAATACCCATTGGGTCAACCATCAAAAAGGGATATTGCTGCTGCAATCAAGTTACACAGCAACTCAGGCATTAAAACAGCGACTAATTGATATAAGAACAAAAAAAGACCATAAGGATGTTATTAAAAAGATTAACCATCAATACAATATGCGATCTATTTTGGCAATGGCAGCAAAACAATATGGCTTAGACAGAAAATCATTCAGCTATGAACAAATCAACAAAATAAATTATGCAAAAGATCATCGTACAAGCGATTTAGTTAATATTGTTGAGTTAGCGCATAAGCATTTAAATATGACAGTGTTTGAATCAATAAAGTGGTCGATAGGTGATTCTCCAGATAAGCGTTGGGGGCAGGTATTTTTAGAGCAAAAAGAAACTGAGTTACTTACTAAAACCTTAATGGATAACGTCTATGAAGGCTTTGTTTTAGGTGTGAAATAAGCGTAAATATGCTATAATTAACAGATAGTTATTTTAATTAACAAGGAATGTAAATAACTAAAATGACAGGCACAAACGGAGAGAATTATTATGGCGACAGCAACTATTAAAGATGATGCTACACTTTACCAGGATAAAATGAATAACAGTGAGGCGGCTGCATTTTTAGGCATCAGCTCAACTACATTAAATATCTGGCGCTCTAAAAAAACGATTAATATTCCGTACTATAAAATTGGGAATCGAGTGTACTATACGCACACTGATTTATTGACCTTTGTTTCGAGCCAGCGTCAAATGGGGTAATCATAATTCTGAACCATTTCATGTGAATTGAATAAAAGTCGCAGCAACTCCTTTACGACAGTCACCATTTTAGCTTTTTGTTCGTTTTCTTAATTCACCACCGTTAGGGTAATCGAAATCTAAGCACTCATAAGCAAGATTTGGGTCGACTGTCTCAGTTGGCTGCTCAGTATGTAATGACTTGCTTAAAATAACTTTATTAGAGATAGTTCTGATCTAGGGTTAGATCTTCACCAGCTAAGTTAACCACACCTGCTATTGCAGTACCTGTTACATGCACGCCATTACTTAATGTGCTGTTGTAATAACAATGATGATGACCGTGGAAAATGCTTTTAGCCCCCATATCTTTAGCGAGTTCATCAATTACTTTATAACCATGTCGGTGGGAACTAGGTGCTTCATGAGACACTAAAATATCAGCTTTGATCTGTGACTTCATTTTCATAAAGTCATGGTGCCAAATCGAATGATCGATATGCAATGGAATTTTCTTTACATTACTAGGTTTACATTTAAGCCAATGTAACCGACTTTCCCATTTTGGGATATCGCCAGGTTTCCAATTACGACTAAGAAATATACCGCCTAATCCTGCAATACGAATACCGGCAATCCCAACCACCTTCAAATGCAAGTTATTGTATGAAAGCGCTGAAAAGAACAGATGCTCATATTCAGAAAGTGAATCGAAATCATGATTGCCAGCAATCCAGTAGATTTTACAAAGTCCAATAATAGAGGATAAATATTGTTCAAGAGGTGCTTCAAGATTATAGTCGCCAAGCAGTACGATCGCTTCAGGCCGATATTTAAATACTGCAGAGATGATGTTGTGGAACGATCCATGTGGGTCGCCGCAAAACAGGATGTTATTTTTGTCAGACATTAGGTTGTCTCTCCTTACAGGGAGCATGACGCCAATGTCGTTTTGAAGATTTCTTTAAAGAGAAAAAGAAAAGGAAAAAATCACCAGAGCCATGCAGCCCCAGTTTTTTGATGGGGTACTAGTTGCTTGCTGTTTTGATAATCGTCATTTGCAAGCGCACAGGGGCAGTCACTAATAAAATAGCGATATGTTTAATCGTATTCATACTGTGCTCCTAGGTGGTGATGGTTGGAACTAAATTCCGGCGTAGTCTAACGCAGATGTAAAAATAATCAAGAGAAAGTTAAAATAAGAAAATTAAACAAATAAAATATTGACCAAAATGCTAGCTGTGTTACTATTTTTTCCAGTTAATCACTGATTCAACATTCAGCTAATATCTTGAATTAATCTCCAAAATTAAGCGAGGCAGTATGAATATCATCAAAGATACATCTCATCAATTACGCCTCTGCACGTCTGTATAAAACCAACGAAAGAGGCTTCGCCTTAGTTATTTCTGAGGCATAGTAACGTCTCAAATTTCACTTTTAAGTGTTTAATGATTGATGTATTCCTATGCCTCAGGTTTGGAGATATACGTGAATACAAAATATAAAAAAAGAACCCAACGAAATAAACCAGCTTCTCAGTTAGTCGTAGCAAAAAAAGTAAAAGTATTTGATACCGTTGAGATGCAAAGCCGTAAAGATAATGCACCTACGAAATCTAATGTGTATCAGAATATGGCACGTTATCTGGATTATCTAAAATATACAGAGGGCGAGCTAGACCTACTTCCTGTTAATTATTCGGTACTGAATGGATTAAAGCAACTAGCAATAAGCTTTCCGAACTTTAAAGCAGTGATTGAGTTTTATGTAAGGCAAATTGCATTACAGTTACTTAATCCTCAAGCAATTTTCTATTCTGAGCCAGTTTTAATAATAGGTGGTGCAGGTATCGGGAAAACCGCGTTTACTTATGCATTAGCACGCGTAATAAGCACTCCTTGTGAAACTATCTCCTTATCAACTGCAACATCAGGCTTTATACTCGCTGGATCCTCTCCAAGCTGGGCAGAAGGGCGACCTGGAAAAGTAGTAGATAAGTTGGCAAAACATAAAATTGCAAACCCATTAATCATGTTAGATGAATTAGATAAAGTAGGAGGGGATAATCGCTATGACCCGATTGGATCACTTTATCAGTTATTAGAAAAAGAAACGGCAAAAGGGTTCGTTGATGAAGGTCTGGAAATACCGACAGATTGCAGCCACATAGTCTGGCTGGCAACAGCCAATCAAGAAGAGCTAATTCCTGAGCCTATCTTATCAAGATTTACAGTCTTTAATGTCCGCACGCCGACTAAGCAGCAAATGAAAAAAGTAGTTAACTCGATCTATAGCAATATACTCAAAGAAAATGTGTGGGGACAGTTTTTTGATGATGAGATTTCTGCATGTGCTGTCGAAAGTATTATTGAAAGCCACGTCGTGCCACGAAAAATTCAGCAAATCATTAAAGATGCTTGTGCAAAAATTGCTTTAGAACAAGTGAATATAAAAAACAACAGGAGATCAAAACGAATGAAATTTAAAGTAACGGCAGATCACATCACTGTATATAAGAAGCCAATGAAAACACCAATGGGGTTTTTTCAAACTTGAATTAAAGAAGGGGAGCTGTATAAAGTTTAGAAGTTGCATAAGGAAAAACCATTATAATTTGCATGGTTATTGCAATTGCTATGGAATTATAGGAGGCAATAAAAGTTTGAGTACCTTTCGCAAATACTTTTTAAATAGTTAAATCGGTGTTCACACCGCAAAATCTACAGCAGGAAAGGGTTTAAATAACTTGTAAAGCACTTTTAAATTGTCCAGCCACGAATCTGTCATGCTTTCTGAAAGCTTTAATAAGAACCGCGTAAAAGGTAAGTGGTTTTCTTGTAAATTATTGATTGTTAATGTACAAAAACAAGAGTGCCACTATTATTGTGAAAGCCTGTTTTAGACACCATCCCAAGTAGCGGTAAAAATTAAGTGGCATTTATTGTCTTCGGTGCCCCGATTTGCCCTGCGTTCAGCTACTCCGCTACATCCTCGTTTCTTTCTATGCATCTGTGTAGCACTACCTCAAGTAGCTTTACGCCATTTTGGGAGGTTTTTTATTATATCTCCAGCTGTGTTAACGTTCCGACACAGAAAAAACAACGATCCTATGAATATCGATAATAAAAAAATCACTTTGTTAACACTCCTGTTCCAATATTTTCAGCAGATATCTATAAGGATATTATATGGCTGGTGATGTAGAAACAATTAATTTGAATATTACTATATTTTATTAATGGTTTGCACAGTCAGTTGTAATGTTTAACATCAATTGACTTTTTAATAGAACTAGCTCTATGAGTATAAGGCTAATGGTTTAAGAGAAAAGTATCGGCAGTTGCTGCCGATGACGTATGTTTTTTTTTAAATAATTGTTTTTGTAAGTGAAAAAGTCATTATTTTAATTAACTAATTGAATAGTAAATGTTTTTAATTTTTCCTAATACTGATATGAGCGTATTACTACATTTATATAATTTTAAGATATATATGTTACCAAACTTTCATGTATATCAAATGGTTATAGGAAATCCCTTTGTTTGTTTTTTTTGTTTTATTCTGTATTATTTATAGAAACTTAAGATGTTATTAAGCTAATAATTAAAACTAATAGGAATGAAGTTTATGAAAAATGAGTTATCTAATATTATTAATACAGAATATTTTTCTTTAGAAAATCCACAAATATTTACTAAAAATAGTTGGTTTTATTGATCAAAAATCAATCTAATAATAGTTTATCTGATGCATGTTATATTCTGAAAATATCATTTTAATTTGTATTAAAAAGTCTACTTTGTAAAATGTTTTATGGAACAACACGCAATGTAAATCTAGATTATAGAATTCAAGTATGGAGTGATTAACTAGATCTAATAACGCTTGTATAAAAGTACATGAAAAAGTGTATCTAATTGAGTGGAAAAACAATATGAAGTGTGAAATATATTGAATAATTAGTGTGATTGATTATTCAAATAGTAACAACTAAAAAGACAGGCTGATCAAACTTGACTTCAGACTGTTTGTTGAAAATTTAAGGCTGATAAATAAAGTTACTCGAAGAGGTCCTAGGTATGGCAATTGTAAAGGATTAATTTAAAAATGGGCAGTGTTGGCGCACTGCCCTCTACTAATAAATAAAGTAGATGAGTTTTCTCAATACATTGTTATTTGGTAATGGGTCGAATTTGTAGGTGTCCTGTATAATTTGGTTTTATGACCTGTTATCAAGAAGTAAGTTGCCCAAAGTGCAACAGTATAAAAATCACAAAATCTGGGACGAATGGTTACGGAAAACAACGTTACTATTGTCGTAATTCAGAGTGTAAAACTAAAACATTTATGCTCGATTATAACTACAAAGCCTGTGCATATGGAATGACAGAGAAAATAGT
>Ga0209184_1001013_pt1 | contig 21771 bp, 18 predicted proteins | sample EN8Hudsemesocosm_2_FD_184627 | JGI IMG/M metagenome (GOLD analysis project Ga0209184, IMG submission 184627) | Methane-oxidizing microbial communities from mesocosms in the Hudson Canyon - EN8C Hudson Canyon (SPAdes) (version 2) | ecosystem: Environmental > Aquatic > Marine > Cold seeps | place... | reverse complement strand
AGTTCTATTTTATCACTGGACTAAAATATCTTAGCAAAAAAACATACAACTTAAATAATCTTCTAAGGCTGCACAATTCTCTTCTTCATTAGTATTATGTGGTATAAAAATTTCCATCTCTTATCATTTAACCCCGCTAAGTTTTAAAATAAACACGCTTATATTTAAACTAAAATATCCTAAGCGCAGACCTACTATAGGAGATAAACTTCTATATTTCTTGACTAAGTGTGACATTGTTTTGACTGCATGTTGCAAGCTCAAATAACTACGGGTAAGTTAACTACATCTACCTTTATCAACAGGGTATTCAATACTTTTCTGGATATTAGTTATGGCTAAAAGGAATGGAAATAATAAAACGTTTTACGTCAATTCTTCCACGGCAAAAACACTTGCTAGCTATCTAATGCATAAAGGCCTTGATTCTAATTCGATTGAAACCGTGCTTGCTTGTAGTTTAGATGATTTAAATGATGTAGAGCACCGCATCCCTATGCATCATTATCATGCACTTTGGACACTCGCATTAAATTATACAAAAGAACCGTCGTTAGCGCTGTCATTAGGCTCTAAACCCTTTCAGGATGAAATGGGTTTAGTTGGACATATATTTTTTAACAACGACACCCTTAATGCTGCATTAAAGCAATATGAGCGTTACTACGCGCTTGTTCATGAAGGGATGCATATCGAAGTTAAAACAGATGCTAAGTTCGCTTATATCAACTATATTTGTGATTCTGAAGAAGCATATTCACAAACGGATATGGAATACACATTAGCCATCTCAATTTACAGAGCCATGCTACACATACGGGATGGAATCGAAATAGAACATATATATTTTCAGCATAGCCCACCGACTTACGAGTCAAGTTATAACGAAGTATTCCCCTGCCCTGTCAGGTTTAACCATGCACATTGTTCAATCGTATTTAAAAAGCAATATCTTGATTTTAAACTTCCTAAACGCAGCTTATATTTACATCAAGTATTAACACATCATATTGAAACATTATTAAAAAAAATAAGACCCGAAGAGACCCTGACTGACAAAGTGATTAACCTTGTTGAAAAAAAATTAGCAAAAGATAATATTGATGCAGAGCATATAGCAGATAAACTATGTATGAGTCGTCATACGCTTTATCGAAAACTTAAACAGGAAGGTCTTTCTTTTCATGATTTAGTAGATCAAGTACGTAAAGATAAAGCATTCCATTACTTGGACCTAAATAAGCGATCACTAAGTGAAATTGCTTTTTTGCTTGGTTTCTCTGAGTTAAGTGCTTTTAGTCGTGCATTTAAACGCTGGACAGGGATCTCACCGGCAAAATATATAAAACAGAACGTAAAGTCTTAACCCTCAAACTTTAACGCTTTATTCAATTATTATGAAACACATAAACTTAACACTCTCTATCAGCCCCATGTTACTCCTAATAACGGCCTGTAGTTCAAACAAACTAATAATGGATCAAAGTCCTCATCATGAAAAAACAGAAGGCCTCAAGCATGCAGTTTGTATTTACAAAAAAGAAAAAGGCATTGCAGAAGTGGTAGCAATTAAGCAGTACGCTTATCAATTCAAGTTTTATTTGGGGGATGATATTTTTGAAATAAGTAAAGGAGGCTTTGTCAGTAAAAACAAACTAAACATAGGAGATGAATTTAAAGCTGTTAAAGAGGTTATGATAAATGACACAAATAGACATGACTGTCTTCCTGTTGAGTTTCACTTAATCCCCTAAATCTGATAACCCAACAATTACCACATTAAGTCATCAGGAATAACAAAATCTTTATATGGGTCATCTTCTATAGATTCGTTCATTTCGACTTGATTCGCTTCCAGATAAACTACAACCGTTCCATCTCTTTGAGAAATTTTTTCAGCAACCGCCGTCGGTACTAAATAAAACTCATCATCCTGCTGAGTAATCGCTAATTTACCACGTTGAAGATAACCTTGCTGTTCTGCATCTATGTATAACTTTTTAATTTGTTTATTTACAGCAAATTGAAAACCTATATCACCATTTTGGCGCTCAATTTTATTCGTTTGAATCAGTTGAATTATTTGAGCTTTAATTGCTTTTTTATCTTGCTCTGCTTTTTTCAGTCGATTAAGTTCACGATCTTTCTCTGTTTTTTCTTGTTTTTGTTTATCAACGATATCCTGTTTCTGAATTGCTTCTTCTTGTAACAAGTTTTTTGGGGTTTGCTTACGTTTCTGTCGTTTCTCTTTCTGTATTTTTTTTGCTTTTTTCTTATCTACCAAACCTGAACCCATCAGTTGTTCTTGCAATGATTTAGCCATTTCGATACATCCCTTCTTCTGAATTCAGTTTGGTAAATTAAGCGAATACTTTCAACACTTACAATTAAAAATTAAACATCTAGGTTAGATACTTCTAATGCATTCGTTTGGATGAAATCACGACGAGGTTCAACTTCATCTCCCATCAAGGTCGTAAATATTTGATCTGCTGCCACCGCATCTTCAATATTTACCTGCATCATTCGACGACAGTCAGGGTCCATTGTAGTTTCCCATAACTGTTCAGGGTTCATTTCTCCCAAACCTTTATAGCGCTGAACCATTAAACCACGTTTAGCCTCTTTCATAAGAAAGGCTATCGCTTGTTTAAAATCAGTAACCGGATGCTGTTTCTCGCCTCTTTGAATAAAGCTACTATCACTAAAAATGTCGCTAATCGATTCTCCTAATTTAGCAATTTTTTGGTAGCTAGGTGAGTCAAAAAAGTCTTGATTAAATACATAATCAGTTGAAATACCGTGAACAAAAACACTCACCATCGGTAAGTAGATATCTCGCTCATCATCCAATTTGGTTCCAAAGACATACTTCATACCCGTCTTACTATCAACACCTAGAAGCTTAGCCATTTCAGCACTCCACTTCTTTACTGTTTCCTCAGATTTTAAAGACTCTGGTGCTAACGTTTCGACCTTAAGCATTTTTTCTAACACAAGTGCTGGGTGAACTCGTGATAGTTTAGTAATGATACTTTCAACTTTTCGATATTCTGAAACTAATGTTTCTAATGCCTCACCAGAGATAGCTGGTGCTTCAGCGTTCACAAAAAGTTGTGTGCCATCTAAAGCTGATTGCGTTAAGTACTGCTCTAACGCGGCTTCATCCTTCAGATACTGTTCTTGCTTACCTTTTTTTACTTTATATAGAGGCGGCATTGCAATAAAGATATGACCACGCTCTATGATTTCACGCATTTGACGGAAAAAGAAAGTTAATAATAATGTACGGATGTGAGATCCATCCACATCCGCATCAGTCATAATAATGATGCTATGGTATCTGAGTTTCTCGATATTATATTCTTCACGACCAATTCCACAACCTAGTGCTGTGATGAGTGTTCCGACCTCTACCGATGATAACATTTTATCAAAACGTGCTTTTTCGACGTTTAGAATTTTACCTTTAAGCGGTAAAATTGCCTGTGTTTTACGATCTCTACCCTGCTTAGCTGATCCGCCAGCAGAGTCCCCTTCCACAATGTATAGTTCAGAAAGAGCAGGATCTTTCTCTTGGCAATCAGCCAACTTACCAGGTAAACCAGCAATATCTAATGCACCTTTACGCCGAGTCATTTCTCTCGCTTTTCGAGCAGCTTCTCGTGCTCTCGCGGCATCAATCATTTTGTTTACAATAGATTTTGCTTCTTGAGGGAATTCCATCAAATAATCAGCTAAACAAGTATTCATTTCCTGTTCTACTGCTGACTTTACTTCAGATGATACAAGCTTATCTTTTGTTTGAGATGAGAATTTTGGATCAGGAACTTTTACAGAAACAATCGCCGTCAGCCCTTCTCTAGCATCATCACCAGAAGTACTCACTTTTGAATTTTTGCCTAAACCTTCTTTTTCAATATAGCTATTCAGTGTACGAGTTAGTGCCGACCTAAAGCCTGCTAAGTGCGTACCGCCATCTCTTTGAGGAATATTATTGGTAAAGCTATAGATATTTTCTTGAAAGCCATCATTCCATTGCATCGCGACTTCAACACCAACACCATCTTCTTCTCTAAAGGTTGAGAAGTAAAAGATTCTATTTACAGGCGTTTTATTAATATTTAAATACTCAACAAATGCTTGTAACCCACCCTCATAATTAAAGGTCTCTTCTCTTCCTGAGCGTTCATCTTTTAAAACAATATTCACACCAGAATTAAGAAATGCAAGTTCTCTAATTCTTTTAGCTAATTGGTCATAATGAAACTCAATATTTGAGAAAGTATTAGGCGATGGAGTGAAGTGAACTTCTGTTCCTGTTTTTTCGGTATGCCCAATTATTTCTAAAGGTTTTTCAGGTACACCTTCATGGTAAATCTGTTCATGGACTTCTCCAGCTCGTCTAATAGTAAGTTTTAATTTACTAGACAAGGCGTTTACTACTGAAACACCAACCCCATGAAGACCACCAGAAACTTTATAGGTATTATCATCAAATTTACCACCAGCATGAAGTACAGTCATAATTACTTCGGCGGCAGATATACCTTCCTCTTCATGTATATCAGTCGGAATACCACGACCATCATCCGAAACGGTGATCGATTCATCTGGGTGAATAGTAATTTTAATTTCTGAGCAAAAACCCGCAAGAGCTTCATCTATTGAGTTATCTACAATTTCAAACACCATATGATGAAGTCCAGAACCATCATCCGTATCACCAATATACATACCTGGTCGTTTTCTTACAGCATCAAGCCCTTTGAGAACTTTGATACTGGAAGAGTCATAATTATTTTCTTGTTCACTCATTAATATTTTGCTCCTAAAAAATCTTAGACGACCTATAATCGAATGTGGATTTTTCTATTATTAAGTTTATAAGGGTAATATTTTCCCATGTTCCACGTGGAACATTTTATATATTTCATTATTAGGCAATGCTTTTTGAACAACTGACATATCTAGAGCCGTACAAATAACCTGAGTTTCTAATACTGCCAGTCTATCAAATATTAACTGAAGATTTTGCTCATCTAATTCAGCCGAAATATCATCTATTAGCACAACGGTTCTTTTCTTTACACTATCAACCAGACATTGTATTTGGGCTAAATACAATGCTAATACTAATAATTTTTGCTGGCCTCTCGAAAGAACATCTTCAACCAAACGACCTTTTATTGTTACTTTTAAATCTGCTCGATGTGGGCCAAACTGTGTAAACTTACTATCAATATCTTTATCATGACTTTTTTCTAATGCAGACTGCATTGATAAGTCTTTATCCCAACCCCTGATATATTGTATATCGAGATTTTTACCAATTTTAAAAGACGATATTATTTGTTTAAAATTGGAGCGTAATAGTGTTGTATAGGTTTTTCGACAAAGATCAACTTCTTCAGCCAAATTTGATAATCTCCGATCCCACACCTTCAACTGTAGGCTATCTATCTTAGCAGTTCGAAGTAATGTATTCCGCTGTTTTAAACAATTATTATATTCATTAGAAAGGCTAGAGAACTTATGTTCCACGTGGAACACTCCCCAGTCTAAGAATTTTCTGCGAACTTTGGGTGGACCCGTTAACAACTCAAAACTATTGGGGTCAATTATTACAACAGGAGAGATGGCAGCTAATTTTGATGCACTCCTAATTAGTTCACCATTTAACTTTATATCTGTATTTGATAAAACGGTTTTTCGTATGCCAACAGTATGCATATTTGATAGTTTTGTATCAACAGGCTGAACTGTGTCATGACTACCAGAAAGTCTTCCAAATAAAATAAACTCTTTAGCACTAATATCCCTATTGACGATATTTCTTATTCGGCGACTTCTGAACGATTTTCCTGTGGACAGATAATAGATAGCCTCTAACAAGCTGGTTTTACCCGATGCATTTGAGCCTATTATAAAATTAAGATGTGAATGAAAAGTTATTTCATCAGAATGGAGGTTTCTAAAAAAGCTTGGAGAAAGGGTAAGAATGGCCATAAAAGTTTTGTATCATTAAACAGAAAACAACAAAATAAAATTACTAACTAAAAGTTTAATGATACAAAATAAATATACTTCTAATTAATGAAGCATATTTAGTCTATCATCTACAAACATATCCAGTTCAGGCGCTAAAACATGTACATAGCGGTCAAAATAGAGGAATTGTTTTAGTAATAAAGCAAATTCTCTTGGGAAGTGTATGCCATTATCTTCTCCAACTTTCACCATATCCATCAATATATTATTAACGTCATCTTCACCCTGAGTAGAGATTGCGCTGTAATCAGGGACCATCACATCTAACTTGTTAAAAACACGCTTAAGATCTTCGGCCAAGTCACTCGAGTCAACTGCATCATCCGTAATACCAATTCGAATCATCGCATCGGCCATACCATTAAAGTCACCAATCATAATTGATGACATGAAATCGGAAACAGCTTCCCATGTACCAGGATTAATGCGCCCTACAATACCAAAATCTATAAAACCAATTTTACCATTCTTTAACACCATTAAATTTCCAGCATGAACATCTGCATGGAAAAATCGACACTTCGTTAAGCTAGAAAACCAAGTATTCATAGCTGTAATGAGCGTCTTTTCAGGGTCATCACAATATTTTCTAATGGTATCCAAATCAGTTAAAGACACACCATAAAAACGTTCCATTGTGAGGACTTTCATGGCTGATGCTTGCTCATAAACTTTAGGGACAATAACATCATCATTTTCAGTATCTTTTAAGAAGCTATCAAACTCTTTTAGATTATTTGCTTCCTTTATGAAATCACATTCCTCCATCATTGTGCGTTGAATTTCTTCAACGACTCCAGATAAAGAAGTCCATGATAATTTTGGGGCAAGAAATTCAAGTATACGAGCAGATACATACAAAAAATTTAGATCAGTCAATAATACATTTTCTACGCCCGGTTTTTGAATCTTTATGACAACATCTTCGCCAGTAATTAATCTTGCAGCATGAACTTGCGCGATAGATGCGGACGCTAGTGGAACAGGGTCAACGTAGGAATAAACTTCATCAAGTTTTCGCCCCAATTCTTGTTCAATTATTCTTCGTGCAATTGAAAATGAAAACGGCTTTGTTTTATCTAAGCAATTCTGAAATTCTTCAACATAGTCTTTTGGAAAAAAAGTAGGAGAACTCGCAATGAACTGCCCTAATTTAATATAAGTAGCACCTAGCTCTTCAAACACACTTCTCAGTAGTTTTGGGTTTGGTGGCCGTTGTCCAATCAACCATTTAGTGCCTGTTTTAGCCAGCACACTGGTTGTTTGCACAATTCTAAGTGATCCTTTGACTGTATCTAAAATAAATCCCATTTACTTTCCCTTGGTTCGAGCTAAAGTTTATTACTTCCCAGTCCATCTTCATTTGAATTCAAATAAAATTATTAAAGTCGCATAGGCATAATGACATACAAGTTATCCGTTTCTTCCGATGATTCAATCAATGCTGACGAATTCGAATTTAATAAAGTCATTTTAATATTATCAGATGGTATAACATTCATCGCATCGATTAGATAACTTACATTGAATCCAATTTGTAGATCATCTTGTACATAGTTTACATCGAGGCAATCTTCCGCTTGCTCATGTTCAGGATTATTAGCGAAAACTTGTAATTGATTACTACTCAGGTGTAATTGAATTCCTCTAATATTCTCATGAGATAAGATACTTGCCCGCGTGAACATATCCTTTAAAGATATTCTATCTGCAATCATGACTTTATCCCCACCTTTTGGAATAACACGATTGTAGTCAGGAAACTTTCCATCAATTAATTTTGAAGTAAATTTATAATTGCCTATTTGAGAATAAATATGACTATCTCCAATAGACAGTGTGACCTCATTTTCACTATCTGTGAGTAAACGGCCAAGTTCAATGATACCTTTACGAGGAACAATCACCTGCTTAACTTCCTCTCGCTCAAGATTCGTTGCCAATGTTGATAAGGCTAAACGATGTCCATCCGTAGAAACCATACGAACATAACGATCACCCAACTCTAGTAACATACCATTTAAATAATAACGAACATCCTGTTGAGCCATTGCAAAAGAAGTAGCGTCTAACATGTTTTTGAAATCTTTCTGTAAGAAAGTAACCGCTAAATCATGTACATTTTCTTCAATATTAGGAAATTGATCAGCTGGTAAGGTTGATAACGAGAAATGACTCTTACTAGAGCGCAAATGTATCTTATCCCCCTCAAGGCTGAGTTGAATCACTGAATCGCTTTTCAAAGAGCGGCAGATATCAACTAATTTACGCGCAGGTATGGTTATTTGCCCTTCTGTTTCAATCTGAACATTCTCAAGCTTACAAACTAGCTCAACTTCCATATTGGTACCCGTAAGGGAAACATTACCTTGTTCAGCTATTAATAATATATTAGATAGCACTGGCATCGTTTGTTTACGCTCAACTACACCTGAGATTATCTGAAGTGGCGTAAGAATATCTTCTCTATTTATTGTTAATTTCATTGGTATCGGCTCGTCTCAATCAAGTCGTTAATGTTCGCATAAAGTTATGGTGATCTTCACGTATACCAGCATCGCTGTCACGTAATTCAACAATTTTTCTACAGGCATGAAGTACCGTTGTATGATCTCGGCCTCCAAAAGCATCCCCTATTTCGGGTAAGCTATGATTCGTTAATTCTTTCGATAATGCCATCGCCATTTGTCTTGGCCTGGTAACGGAGCGTGTTCGCCGCTTAGAAAGTAAGTCGGCGACTTTAATCTTATAATAATCAGCTACCGTTCGCTGAATATTATCAATACTTACTTGTTTGTCGTGTAAAGCTAACAAGTCTTTTAGACATTCTCGAATAAATACAGGCGTTATATCCTGTCCGGTAAAGTGAGCGTTCGCTGCTACCAGCTTCAATGCTCCCTCTAATTCTCTAACATTAGAACGAATTTTTTGTGCGATGAAAAAAGCTGACTCGCTATTGAGCGCTACTTTATTCTGTTCTGCTTTTTTCATCAAAATAGCAACACGCGTTTCCAGCTCAGGAGGTTCTACCATTACAGTTAAACCCCAACCAAATCTAGACTTAAGGCGCTCTTCCATATTATCAATTTCTTTTGGGTAACGATCACAGGTGAGAATCATCTGCTGTCCGCCTTCTAAAAGAGCGTTAAATGTATGAAAAAACTCTTCTTGCGACCGCTCTTTCCGAGCGAAAAATTGAATATCATCAATCAATAACGCGTCAACGGATCGATAATAACGTTTAAAGTCATTAATGGCATTCATTTGAAGCGCTTTAACCATATCAGCTACAAAACGTTCAGAATGCAGGTAAACCACTTTAGCATTCGGGTTTTTTCTCGCAATTTCATTTCCAACAGAATGCATTAAGTGAGTTTTACCTAAGCCTACGCCACCATATAGGAATAATGGGTTATAGGAGCCACCTGGATTTTCAGCAACTTGAACAGATGCCGCACGAGCTAACTGGTTTGACTTACCTTCAACAAAGGTATCGAAAGTAAAATTAGGGTTTAAGAAGCTTTTATGATTTAAACCACCTTCAACATCAATTCTTCGATCAACTTGTTGGCTATTAACAACAGGTTGGTTAACTCCCCTACTCTGTCTTTCTACAGGTTTAGGCGTTGTTCTTTTTGGTGTATCTTCCTGTTTTTTTAATGAGCCAATATTTAACTTTACTGCACAATCATGACCACAGAGTTCAGAAATAAGTTCATTGATACGTTTAAGAAATTTTTCTTTTACCCAATCTAGTACAAATTTATTTGGTGCGTATAAATGTAATGTATTGTCTTTATATTCCCCATGAAGAGGCCTTAACCAGGTATTGAATTGCTGTCCTGGCAACTCTTCTTTTAATTTAGCTAAACAATCCGCCCAGACAGTATCTTGCACTTATAATCCTATTTCTCAAAATTTAAAGGTCAATAGATTGCCTATAGCGTTCAATAGAGAACACTATATTACTAGCACTTGAAGTTTTAACAATAACTAGATCGTTAAAACCGACGGTTTAGTAAAGAAACAATTTAAAGCATTACATTTATATATCCACTTAATATGAATATCTTATGACCTAATGACTAAAACTTATCGCTCTAATAATAGGCTCAAGAATTTTAACGATAAAACCGCGGTATCGCTAGCCTTATTTTTTTAAAGAATAAACAGGATGTGAATATCTTTATTGTTTAAAATCAAAATGTTGATTGATTTATACACAGCCTTGTGCACAAAAATGACATAAAATAATTTATCAAAAAATATTTAAATAAATATAAAAATTAACTTGTGGAAAAATACGTTGATAAATCTGTGGATGATTTAAAAAAATAGTTATCCAAGTTTTATTCACGTTTAATTCAGGAGAAATACATAACTTAAACGCCCTGTTATGCTTTCTGTAAGATATTGAATTTGTTAAATTTATTTATGATATACACAGAAAGTCGCTTCACTAATAAAACATAATAATAAAAAGATATATAAATTATATTATTAATGACCTAGGGACTTTAAAAAGATCTAGAAAAAAAGATTTGATACTGACACTCAAAAAACGTACAATCTCGCTCCTTAATTTTTCAACCTAATAATTTGTGAGTACTGGAAATGAAAAGAACATTCCAACCAAGCGTTCTTAAACGTAAGCGTACACACGGCTTCAGAGCTCGTATGGCAACTAAAAGCGGTCGTCAGATTATAAATCGACGTCGAGCGAAAGGTCGTAAAGTCCTAAGCGCATAAAAATAGATTTGACTAGTACAGATTTGTATACAGGATTTCAATTCCCGAAATCAGTTAGATTATTGACTGCGGGTGATTATAGCGATGTTTTTCAAGCCGTTGATGTAAGAGTTTCAAGTAAACACTTTTTAATCTTAGCTCGAGGTAAAAGTTTACCCTCAGCAAGGCTTGGAATTATCGTTGCAAAGAAAAATGTTAAACTTGCTGTACAACGGAACCGTGTTAAACGTTTACTAAGGGAATCATTCAGACTTAGGCAAGCGTCGCTTCCAAATTTAGATCTTGTTGTTTTAGCAAAAAAAGGGATTGATCGTATAGATAACCCTGATTGCGCTTCTGAACTTCAATATTTATGGAATAAATTAAGCCGAAAAGTAGAAAACGCGTAGACTTTTTGGCTTTAATTTATTGTAAATACAATTAATTATTTAGCATTATGCGAGAGCCACTATGACAAAGCTTGTCATAAGCTTAATTCGTGCTTATCAACTTCTAATAAGCCCAATATTTGGCCCATCCTGTCGTTTTTACCCTTCTTGTTCACAATACGCTGTGGAAGCCATTAAAAATCGTGGTGTTTTCAAAGGTAGCTATCTTGCAGTCCATCGTGTGTTAAGATGCCATCCCGGGTGTGAAGGTGGTTATGATCCTGTGCCAGAATTAAATAATCAAACTTGTAATAAAAAAAGTAATTTTGATCAGAAAAATACTCATTAAGCTAAAACGAATCCTTGTTAAGTAAGGTTTTAAAATTTTAATACTAAATGGTAATTAACTATTATGGATGTTAGACGTAGCATTATTTTTGTAGGCTTAGCCATAGTTTCATACATGTTGATACTTGCATGGAATGATGATTATGGCCAGGTTCCAGTACAGCCAACCGCTTCATCGGTGTACCCTACAACCACAATTGAGTCTTCTTCAGAATTAGTTCATAAAGTTGAATCATCTGAATTTACAACCCCTGAAGAATCTAATGTAGTTCAATCAAATATAACAGCGTCAAATAATAATGCTGGGCCCGATAGCACACCATTACAGAAATCAATATCTGTCAAAACAGATGTTTTAGATTTGGTAATCGATTTAAAAGGCGGGAATATTGTATTTGCAGCAATGCCTGAATATAAAGTTACACTGGGTTCTGAACAATCTTTGCCATTACTAGAATCCAATTCAGCGCGTCATTATGTTGTTGAAAGTGGTTTGTTTGGTAAAAATGGTTTTGATTCGTCTAAAAATGGACCAATGCCTAGCTATACAACCTCATCAAATCAATATGAGCTAACTGAAAATCAAGATGAATTGGTTGTTGATCTTACTTTTCAAGATGCAACTGGGGTATCGGTTATCAAACGTTACCAATTTTCACGTAACGACTATTTAATCAACGTTAGTTATCTCATCGATAATCAATCTCAGGCTGCTTGGGAAGGAAACTTCTCAGGAAAAATTGTTCGAGATAAAAGTACTGACCCGTCGCAACAAAGCAGTATGGGGATGCAGTCGTTCTTAGGTATGGCACTTTCCAGTGCAGAAAAACCTTATGAAAAGTACGATTTTGAGGATATGTCAGAAGAACCAATCAATCAGCAAATACAGGGCGGTTGGATATCATTTATTCAGCATTATTTTTTAAGTGCCTGGATCCCAAATGCTGAAGTCACCCATACTTATCAAAGTAAAGTGAGAAATAATCTATTTCTAATGGGGTTTATTAGCCCTGCAACAGTTGTTGAGGCCGGATCAAGTGGCGAAGTTTCAGCTAGCTTATATCTTGGTCCTAAAATTATTGATCGTTTAGAAAAAATCACACCTAATCTAGATTTAACCGTTGATTTTGGCTGGTTATTCTTTATCGCAACGCCACTATTCTTACTCTTAGATTTCTTTTATGGCTTGGTCCAAAACTGGGGTATTGCTATTATTTTAGTTACGCTGGTAGTGAAAGCAATATTCTTCAAGCTATCTGCTGCTAGTTATCGTTCAATGGCAAATATGAGACGTGTTGCACCAAAACTTAAGACCTTGAAAGATCAGCATGGTGATGATCGCCAGAAAATGTCTCAAGCAATGATGGAATTATATAAAAAGGAAAAAATTAATCCTTTGGGTGGTTGTTTACCAATACTAGTACAAATGCCGGTATTTATTGCTCTGTATTGGGTTTTACTTGAAAGCGTACAACTAAGACATGCCCCCTTTATGTTTTGGATTACCGACATGTCGGTTAAAGACCCTTTATTTATATTACCGATCCTCATGGGAATAAGTATGTTTATTCAAATGCAATTAAACCCAGCGCCACCCGATCCTATGCAAGCTAAAATCATGAAAATTATGCCCATTATGATGACAGTATTTTTCTTATGGTTCCCAGCAGGGCTTGTACTTTACTGGTTAGTGAATAATATCTTATCGATTTCTCAGCAGTGGGTTATTACTCGGCAAATTGAAAAAGCTAATCCTTAACGAATCACGCGGTAATAGCGTATGACGTTTTATCATCAAGATACCATTACCGCGATTGCTACAGCAGCAGGTCGTGGTGGGGTCGGGATTGTTCGAATCTCTGGCCCACAAGCTTTAACAATTGCTGAAGCGATGCTTGGTTTTACACCTAAAAATCGTTTTGCTCATTATTGTGATTTTCATGACTATGAAAAAACACGTTTAGACCAAGGTATTGCGCTTTATTTTAATAATCCTCATTCTTTTACCGGTGAGGATGTGGTTGAATTACAGGCACATGGTGGACCAATTATCTTGGATTTATTACTCAAGGCAATAATTCAGCATGGTGGACGATTAGCCGAGCCTGGTGAGTTTTCTCAGCGTGCATTTTTCAATGATAAACTTGATCTGGTTCAAGCAGAAGCAATATCAGATTTGATTAATAGTACATCGGAGCAAGCTGCTCGCTGCGCGCTTCGCTCATTAGAAGGCGAATTTTCCAATCAAATTAATAACATTCTTGATCAGCTGATTAAGCTTAGAATATTTGTTGAGGCAGCGATTGATTTTCCTGAAGAAGAAGTTGATTTTTTAACAGAATCTAATGTTTTATCTCAAGTCGATACCTTAATCGAAACCCTTAATATATTGTTTAAAAATGCTAATCAAGGTGCATTATTAACTGAAGGGATGCGTGTCGTGATCGCGGGAAAACCCAATGCAGGAAAATCTAGTTTATTGAATGCCTTAGCGGGTAAAGATTCAGCAATCGTGACTGATATTGAAGGCACCACAAGAGATGTTTTAAAAGAACAGATTAATATTGATGGTATGCCTTTACATATAATTGATACTGCAGGCTTACGTGAAAGTAGTGATGAAGTTGAAAAAATTGGTATTGATCGAGCCTGGAAAGAAATAGAGCAAGCCGATAGGATTTTATTGGTAACTGATGCATCTGGTAGCAAGGCACTAAACACTGATGATCATTGGCCTGAATTTGTTGAAAAATTGGAACGAACTGACCATTTAAGCTTAGTTCGAAATAAAGTTGATAGACTTGATGAAGAAGCGTCGTTGAATTTAGAAGGGCCCTATCCCGTTATTTCAATTTCAGCTAAAACAAAACACGGCTTAAGTTTGCTACAGGAACATTTAAAAAACTGTGTTGGTTTTAATGCATCTAATGAAGGTTCTTTTACCGCACGAAGACGCCATTTAGATGCTTTAACAAAAGCTGTAGACGCGGTGAAAGTTGGCCGTAAGCAATTAACCGAAATGAATGCGGGTGAATTATTAGCTGAAGAGCTGAGGATTGCCCAAGATGCATTAAGCGAAATCACGGGAAAATTTACACCGGACGATTTACTTGGTGAAATTTTCAGTAGCTTTTGTATTGGAAAATAATAACGATTATTAATCGAATACTTCTAAAAATAATTCTTTCAAATGGAGTCAAGGATGAGCCAATTCTCATTATTAAAGTTAAAGAATTTTGGTCCTTTTTTTGCGACTCAATTTCTAGGCGCATTTAACGATAATATCTATAAAAATACGCTAATGCTGATCATCGCTTTTAGCGCATCGGATGCCTTAGAATTAGACATTAATCTCGTACTTAATCTTGCAGCTGGCTTATTCATATTACCCTTTTTCTTATTCTCTGGAATAGCGGGTCAAATTACTGAAAAATATGAAAAATCTTCTTTAATAAGAAAAATTAAACTATTAGAAATAGTCATTATGATTGCTGCGGCGATCGGTTTTATGTTTGAGCAATACTATTTTCTTCTAATATTACTTTTTCTAATGGGGACGCAGTCTACATTCTTTGGGCCTGCAAAATATGCAATTTTACCTCAGCATTTAAAGCCAGAGCAGTTAGTTGCAGGAAATGCTTTGGTTGAAATGGGGACGTTTGTAGCGATTTTAGTGGCGACCATTAGTGCTGGGATTATTATGGAATTCGATGCTTTTTTGATGATTACTTCAACATTAGTGATTGTTTTGGCGTTACTTGGTTATTTGGTTAGTCGTTCAATACCTATCGCTATGTCGAGTGCGCCAAATTTAAAGGTATCATATAACCCTTTTACAACTACTCATGAGTTGATCAAAACGACTCGAAAAAATAGACCTATTTATTTAGCTATTATGGCCATTTCATGGTTTTGGTTTTTGGGTGCAGCATACCTCACACAATTTCCTAATTTCTCTAAAGAAATACTGAATGGTGATTCGTCTCTGGTAACGTTACTTTTGGCTATATTTACTTTTGGGATTGGTTTTGGCTCAATGTTATGTGAAAAATTATCTAAATCACGTGTAGAACTTGGAATTGTTCCCATTGGTGCATTAGGTTTAACTGTGTTTGGTATTGGTTTATATTTTTCTGTTCCTGAAAAAACAATAGAAGCAATTTCATGGCTAGGGTTCTTAAAAACAGCTGATAATTGGGCCTTGCTTCTTAATCTCACTGGAATTGGCATTTCTGGTGGTATTTTTATCGTGCCGCTTTATGCATACATCCAAGAGCGTGCACCCGAAAATTACAGAGCCAGAACAATTGCTGTGATCAATATCATGAATGCACTGTTTATGGTGGGCAGTGCGCTGGTGGGTATACTTTTTCTTGGCATGATGGGGTTGTCGATCAGTGATTTCTTTTTAGTGATTGCTATTATGAATATTGTGGTCTGTTTGTATGTTTTCTATCAAGTGGATGAGTTTGCATTACGGTTTGTTATATGGATTTTATCTCATACGCTTTACCGTGTTACGCACCATAATTTAGAGCATATCCCTAAGGATGGGGCAGCAATCATTGTTTGTAATCATGTTAGTTTTGTTGATGCACTTTTAATAGCTGGGGCTTGTCCACGGCCTATAAGATTCGTCATGGACCATAATATATTCAAGAACCCTGTAATTGGTTGGTTTTTTAGATTAGTGAAAGCTATTCCTATTGCACCGAAGTATCAAGACGAGGTGATTTATAATAAAGCTTTCTCTGATATTTCAGATGCTTTAAAAGATGGGCAAATGGTCTGTATTTTTCCTGAAGGTAAGCTAACTAAGGATGGAAAAATGAATGAATTTAAAGGCGGTGTAGAAACAATACTGGCTCAGAATCCAGTTCCTGTTATTCCATTTGCATTAAAAGGTTTGTGGGGAAGCTTTTTTAGTCATAAAGATGGCGCTGCATTTAGTACAGCGCCAAAACGCTTTTGGTCACGGGTAGATATTATCTCTGATCGACCTCTGCCACCTACAAATCTAACAGCATCGAACTTACAAATATCTGTCCATACATTGCTACAAAAAAATGCTTGAATATTAATAGCTTAATATCTGTGGATAAGTTTTACTGTTTTACCTATAAAAATATTAATTATTAATAAAGTTGTTATTTATCATTGAGTTGTAGTGGTTTATTAAAGTTATTAATAATTTCTCTTGTGGATAAGTTGTTTGATAACTTATTAATAAAAGACGATAAGCTGTTGATAAACAATCATATTAAGCGTTATACCTTAAAGATTAGCGATCTAGGTTTATTGGGTATTCATATGCAAATAATGGGTTTATCATCATAAAAAGTAAAATCGATTACTTTTTGAACGATTTTTGCTGAAATTAATGCGACGACTCTTTATAATGCGGCGCTATTTTATTTAAAGTGAGGTTATTAGGTGGATTATCGCAAGCATTATGATGTCATTGTTATTGGTGGGGGCCATGCCGGTACAGAGGCTGCGCTAGCAGCAGCACGAATGGGCAGTGAAACATTGTTGCTAACTCACAATATTGAAACCTTGGGTCAAATGTCTTGTAATCCAGCAATTGGTGGAATTGGTAAAAGCCATTTAGTTAAAGAAATAGATGCTTTAGATGGTGCAATGGCTAAAGCCACTGATGTATCAGGCATTCAGTTCAGAATACTGAATAGCCGGAAAGGTCCCGCTGTTCGGGCAACACGTGCTCAAGCTGATAGAATTTTATATAAAGCTGCAATACGTGACATGCTAGAAAATCAAGAACACCTTGAAATATTTCAACAATCTGCAGACGATTTGTTAGTAGAAGGAGACAAGGTTGTAGGTGTTGTCACAAATATGGGGGTTCGTTTTCATTCCCATACTGTAGTACTCACAACAGGTACATTTTTAGGGGGGGTCATTCATATTGGGATGGATAACCATTCAGGCGGTAGAGCTGGCGATCCTCCTTCTATTGCGTTGGCGAAACGTTTACGAGAAATGCCTTTCCGAGTAGGGCGGCTTAAAACAGGTACACCACCCAGAATTGATGCGCGTAGTGTTGATTTTTCCGTGATGGCCATACAGCCTGGTGATACACCTACGCCTGTTATGTCATATATGGGTAGTTTAGCGCAGCACCCCAAGCAGATAGCTTGTTATATAACACGTACCAATGAACGCACACATGACATAATTCGTTCTGGTTTTGATCGATCACCTATGTATACCGGGGTTATTGAAGGTACAGGGCCACGTTATTGTCCTTCTATTGAAGACAAAATAAATAGGTTTGCAGATAAGGATTCACATCAAATATTTGTTGAGCCTGAAGGTTTAACGACAAACGAGCTTTATCCAAATGGTATTTCAACCAGTTTACCTTTTGATATTCAAATTGACTTGGTCAGATCGATTGCTGGTTTTGAAAATGCACATATTACGCGCCCAGGTTATGCGATCGAATATGATTACTTTAATCCGCAAGATCTAAAACACAGCCTAGAAACGAAGTTTATAGAAAACTTATACTTTGCAGGTCAGATTAACGGCACAACAGGTTATGAAGAAGCGGCAGCTCAAGGACTTTTAGCGGGTATTAATGCAGCGTTAAAAGTTAAAGGCGAACCCGTCTGGTGTCCTCGACGAGATGAAGCTTATATTGGCGTATTAGTGGATGACTTAATTACGCTTGGAACAAGCGAACCTTATCGCATGTTTACCAGTCGCGCTGAGTATCGTTTACTTTTGCGAGAAGATAATGCAGATCTTCGGTTAACTACAACGGGTCGTAATTTAGGTGTGGTAGGTGATGAGCGCTGGGAAGCATTTTCAGATAAAAAAGAAGCCATTATTTCTGAAACGAAACGACTAGAGAGTACTTGGGTTCAACCTGGTTCGCTTGGTGGTGATATCGCAAACAAGTATTTAGAAAGACCGATAAAACATGAGTACAGTTTGTCTGATTTACTTCGGCGTCCCGAAATAAATATTGGTCATATCACTGAAATAACAGCGGCGATGGAGCCAGAACATAATGTCGCTAGTGCAGTATCTGAGCAAATCGAAATACAAACGAAATACGATGGTTATATCAGTCGACAACAAGATGAAATTGATCGATTAAAACGAAATGAAAATACGATACTACCAGTTGATTTTGATTATGAAACGATTTCAGGTCTGTCAAATGAAATTAAACAAAAGTTGTTTGATGTGCGACCTGAGACAATTGCCCAAGCTTCTCGGATTCCTGGTATGACACCGGCAGCTGTAACGTTGATTTTGGTTTATTTGAAAAAAAGAGCTCAACAGAAAACTTTGAATAAAGAGGTAAGTTAATGGCTGTTGCAAATATTAACCACAGTGAATTTACCATGGCATTATTTGATTCAGCTAAATTAATTGGTATCGAAATAAGTGATTTTCAGGTTGAGCAATTAATTAAGTATTTAGAATTACTGATTAAATGGAATAAAACATATAATCTAACGGCTATCCGGGACCCAGAAGAAATGCTGACTAAGCATTTAATTGATTCTTTAAGTATTGCGCCTCATATTCAGAATAAAGAAAATCATAATATTTTGGATGTAGGTACTGGACCTGGTTTGCCAGGTATTCCTATGTCGATACTTTATCCAGAAATAGAATTTTTATTACTGGATAGCAATGGGAAAAAAACGAGATTTTTGACACAATGTAAAATCATGCTTGGCTTGAAGAATATACAAGTATTTAATGGGCGAGTTGAAGAAGCTAACGTCGATAAAAAATTTGATCAAATTCTATCAAGGGCATTTACATCATTAGGGAATATGGTGGACTTATGTTCGCATCTTTTGGCAGACAAAGGGCAATTTTTGGCAATGAAAGGAATCGCGCCAGAATCTGAAGCAGACGATATCTCTTCTGCTTTTCAGATAAAAGAATCGATTCAACTGTGTGTTCCTGGTTGTGATGAACAGCGACATTTAATTATCATAGAAAGATCGACCTGCTCTTAGTCAGGTATAAAGATTTATATCAATTAAAATAGAGGTTTATGTGGCTAAAATATTCGCTGTGACGAATCAAAAAGGTGGTGTTGGTAAGACAACCACTACAGTAAACCTAGCCGCATCACTTGCTGCAACAAAACGTCGTATTTTAATGATTGATCTTGACCCTCAAGGCAACGCTACGATGGGCAGTGGTGTGAGTAAAAATGAAGTAGAATGTAGTGCGTATGACTTATTAACTAAAAAAGCCTCTTTAGAAGATGTAATTACACGTTCAGAACTTGGCGGGTATGATGTGATACCTGCTAATGGTGATTTAACCGCTGCTGAGGTTGAATTATTAAACGAAATTGGCCGTGAGCATCGATTGAAACAAGTTTTAAACAAAATACAAGATCAATATGATTTCATTCTGATCGACTGCCCGCCTTCCTTAAATATGCTAACCGTCAATGCTCTTTCTGCTTCAGACGGCGTGATTATTCCAATGCAGTGTGAATATTATGCATTAGAAGGCTTAGCAGCATTGATGAACACAATTGAACAAATTAGAGAGTCAATAAATCCAAATTTAGTGATTTCAGGTATTTTACGAACAATGTTTGATCCTAGAAATAGCCTAACTCGAGATGTATCACAAGAACTTGAAGACTATTTTGGTGATCAAGTATATAAAGTTGCCATTCCAAGAAATATCCGACTTGCTGAAGCACCAAGCCATGGCATGTCTGCATTGCATTATGACAAATCATCTAAAGGGGCAATTGCTTACCTGGCATTAGCCGGTGAAATTGTACGAAAGACTAAAGCTGAAGCAAAAAAGCAACTGGCTGAAGCATAAACAAAGCATTATTAGTGAATAGGAAATGATACGTGGCTAAAAAAAGAGGCTTGGGTGAAAAAGGGCTAAGTGCGTTATTGAAAGGCACAAGTATCAACATAACAAAAAAAACGGATGTTGTAGATGGTGAATTAAAACAAGTTCCCGTTGAGCTTTTAAAACGTGGGAAATATCAGCCTCGTCGAGATATGGATCCAGAAGCATTAGAAGAACTTGCTGAGTCAATTAGACAGCAAGGTATTATGCAGCCAATCATTGTTAGACCTGTTGAAAATAACGGGTATGAAATTATCGCAGGCGAGCGGCGGTGGCGCGCAGCACAACTCGCTAATTTAGATCGTGTACCGACAATAGTGCGTGATGTTCCAGATGATGCCGCCGTTGCAATGGCGCTTATTGAAAATATTCAGCGTGAGAATTTAAACTCCATGGAAGAAGCGATTGCATTACAGCGTCTTCAGGATGAGTTTGATTTAACACAAGGTGAAGTTGCTGAAGCGGTGGGTAAGTCTCGGTCTACCGTCACAAATTTACTTCGACTTATACATTTAACGGATGAAGTCAAATTAATGCTTGAACATGGCGACCTTGAAATGGGGCATGGCCGCGCAATGTTATCTTTGATACCAGAACAACAAGTATTAGTGGCAAGGCAAGTGGAATCAAAAGGTCTTTCTGTTCGTCAAACGGAAGCATTGGTCAGAAAACTTCAGAATGAAAAGTCGAGTATTGAAACTAAACCAATCGCTAAACCAGATGCAGATGTCGAACGTTTGCAAGAAAATTTGTCTGAAAGAATTGGTGCCGTGGTTAAGATTGACCACTCCATTAAAGGTAAAGGTAAGCTTGTTATAAAATATAACTCATTAGATGAGCTTGATGGTATTTTGGCGCATATTCAGTGATAAATAACAGCGATTGATTAAAATTAGTCGGGTGAACACTGTATCATAACCATGAATGCCAGAGTGGAAATTGTAATTGAGTAAAAAATAAGCTGTTTTTTGTAACTGACAGCATATTCTACTTTAGAATGGTTGAATGCAGAGATTAATACCCCTATAATCTGCCACGCTTGAAAAGGACTAGAAAAGTCTTCAAGCAAAAAGTGATAGATGGTTTGAGCGATTTTTTACATATACGCCTAGTACAAAAAACTGAAAAATATAAAAACAAGTACACAGTTATTTTAACGAAGCATCAACAAGAGATGTTTAGTCTTGGCAGAAAAACGCGCAAAATTGATTAACAGACCGCCTATATACAAGATTTTTATGGTGCAGATGCTACTTACAATGAGCATTTCACTCGTTTTATTATTAATAAGCGGTTACGTTGCGGCATACTCTTCGCTTATCGGTGGGATCATATTTGCTCTCCCACAACTATATTTTGGATTTAAGGCTTTTTTATA
>Ga0209184_1001009_pt1 | contig 21888 bp, 19 predicted proteins | sample EN8Hudsemesocosm_2_FD_184627 | JGI IMG/M metagenome (GOLD analysis project Ga0209184, IMG submission 184627) | Methane-oxidizing microbial communities from mesocosms in the Hudson Canyon - EN8C Hudson Canyon (SPAdes) (version 2) | ecosystem: Environmental > Aquatic > Marine > Cold seeps | place... | reverse complement strand
GTCAAAAACTTCAATGTTAGCTTTAATCGTATTATTAATCGGTATAGTTGTTGTTTCATCTTCGGTATATGTGATTGATGAGCGTGAAGTGGGTATAAAGTTTCAGTTTGGTGAAATTGTAGAGTCTAATCTGCAACCCGGTCTGCACTTTAAAATGCCTATCGTGCAAAACGTGAAAAAATTTGATGCGCGTATTTTAACCTTAGATACTCGACCAGAACGTTTTTTAACCGTTGGTAAAAAGTTTGTTATTGTTGACTCTTTCATTAAATGGAAAATTATTGATGTAAAAGCCTACTATAAAGCAACGGCGGGTAATCGTTTTCAGGCGACAAACTTGTTGTCTAACTCTATGAATAAAGGTCTGAGAGATGAGTTTGCCTCACGAACTTTAACGGAAGTTGTTTCAGGAGAGCGTGACCAGTTAATGGCGAAAATTGCTGTAACGCTTAATGAACAAACTCAACGTGAGTTTGGTATCAAGGTAGTCGATGTGCGCGTAAAAGGTATCGATCTTCCTGAAGATCTGAACAAAAACGTTTATCGTAGAATGTCGACTGAGCGTGAACGAGAAGCCCGTGAAACTCGATCTCAAGGTAAAGAGCTAGCGGAAGGTATTCGTGCTGATGCGGATCGTCAAAAAACGGTTATTGTTGCGGATGCTTATAAAGAATCGGAGCAAATGCGTGGTAGTGGTGATGCGATTGCTGCCAATGCCTACGCCACCGCTTACACTAAAGATTCAGAATTCTATTCATTTACACGTAGCTTAAAAGCCTACACAGAGACATTTTCGGGTAAAGAAGATGTATTACTGTTGAAGCCAGATAGCGACTTCTTCAAATATATGAAGAGCTCAAGCGGTAAATAATAGCTTTAGAACGATTGTTATAAAGTAATGAAAAACGCGAAAGTGCCTAGCGCTTTCGCGTTTTTTATGCGTGTAATTTAAGTTTATAGCAAAGGCTCAAGCTGTTGCCAAACAAGATTTTTAATAAACTCCTGTGCTTCTGCTTTAGGGTGCAGGCGGTCTGCTTGCATTAATGAGGGCTGAGTAGCGATACCTTCTAATAAAAACGGTACCAGCGCTGTGTGGTAGCGCTTTGCAAGTGTGTTGTAGGTCTTATGGAACGCCGTTGCATAACGTTGCCCGTAATTAGGCGGGATATGAATGCCAGTTAGCAGCACTTTAGAATTTTGGGCTTGAGCGAGTTCAATTAATGTTGAAAGGTTTTGTTCTATTGTCTTGAGTGGAAACCCCCTTAAGCCATCATTTGCGCCGAGTTCAATAATAACCACTTCAGGTTGGTATTTTTTGAGTAAGGCTGGGAGTGATCTCAAACCACCATCTGTTGTTTCGCCACTGATACTAGCATTTAGCACTTGATAATTGTTGTTAGTTTTAGAAAATTGTTTCTCTAATGTTTGAGCAAGTAAAGTGACCCAAGATTGTTCAATTGGTATACCATAAGCTGCACTTAAGCTGTCGCCGAGTATTAAAATTGTCTGCTGTGTTGTTCGTGTGCTGTCTTGATTTGCGTAGGCTTGAGTTGTCACACTCGTGATTGAACTAAATATAAAAAGAATGATCAATAAACCGTAAGACTTAATCATTATTATTCCTTGGAGTTTGTATGTCTCAACTAGTTAATCAGTGTTCAACTGAGCAAATATCTTATGCCGTCATTGCTGAAAATATTGGTAAACAAGTTGAGCTGAATAATCAGAAATTGGAAATACTGCGGGGAATTAGCTTAAAAATCAAGCGTGGCGAATCGCTGGCAATTGTAGGGCGTTCTGGTTCAGGTAAAACGACCTTGCTTGGTTTACTTGCTGGCTTGGATATTGCTTCGCAGGGGGAAATAATCCTCATGGATAAGTCTTTAACAAATTTATCTGAAGATGGGCGAGCTGCCGTTCGCGCTGATCATGTCGGCTTCGTGTTTCAATCGTTTCAGTTGCTGCCAAGTATGACGGCGCTTGAAAATGTGATGTTACCACTCGAACTGAAAGGCGATGCGTCTGCTAAACAATGTGCTCAAGAGTTTCTCGTGCGTTTAGGTTTAGGCGACAGAATAGGGCATTACCCTTCACAGTTGTCTGGAGGAGAGCAACAGCGGGTCGCGCTAGCGAGAGCGTTTGCATGTAAACCGGATATACTTTTTGCCGATGAACCCACAGGAAATTTAGACCAAGAGACCGGACAAAAAATTATTAATTTAATGTTTGAGTTGAATGAGGCGCATAAAACGACGTTAGTGATGGTCACGCATGATGAATTGCTTGCAGCGCGCTGCCAAAGCAGTGTTTATATAAATAATGGCCGAATAGAGGAAAATAAAGTTCAAGTTGACGGCATTTTTAACGATAGTGATGAAATCAATGTGATTGATGAACCAATGAAAGGAGCGGTTTAGTGAACCGTTTTCAGTTGATTGTACAAAGCTTAAGAGATCTTTCACGACAAGTTCATAGTTCTTCTATCAGGCTACTATTTATATCGTTAGTCATGGCTGTTTTAAGCATTACAACCATTATGCTGGTGAGTGATATGTTAAAACGTTCACTTACCAATTCAGCGACACAATTTATCGCTGGTGACCGGCAGTTAGTAAGTCCGAGAGCTTTAAATACTGAGTGGCTTGAGCAGGCTGAGCAACTTGGGCTTCAGCATGCAAAGAGCCTTGAGTTTTCATCGATGCTTTATGCGAATGAGAAATTTCAACTCGTGTCGGTGAAAGCAGTTGACCAAAAATATCCCTTGAAAGGCGAGCTATTGATCGAGGATAAAATGGGGGCGCGTGTATCAGCAAAAAAAGGACCTCAAGCGTCACGCGTCTGGATGCATAAGCGTTTGTTTTCTTTATTTGGTGTTTCTGAAGGCGATACCGTGTCGATTGGTGATATGGACTTTGTTGTGAGTCATGAATTGGCTCAAGAGCCTGATGCTGGCTTTCAATTAGCGGCACTGGCGCCGCGTGTACTCATGCGTTCGGGGGATGTTGATAAAACGGGGGTGATACAGCCGGGTAGTCGAGTAACGTGGCGTTATTATTTTGTGGGTTCCGAAGCCTTGATTGAGTCTTATGAAGCGTGGCTATTACCAAGACTCGATCCAAGTCAAAAGTGGCAAGGAGTAAAAGAAGGACGACCCGCTATTCAGGATGCTCTGGATAAAACAGAAACGTATTTGTTATTAGGTGGTAGCTTAGCTGTTTTACTCGCTTGCCTTGCGGTTGCAATGGCGTCGAGACAGTTTGCATTGAGTCAAATTGATAATGTTGCCATCATGAAAACATTAGGGGTGAAAAGTTCAAAAATTATCGCACATTTTATTATTCAACTTTTGTTTTTAGGGACGGTTGCGAGCTTTATTGGTCTCGCTTTTGGGGCTGCTATCGCTTTTGTTTTGCAAGACTTGCTAAGCGCGATAATGCCTGAATTACAGTGGCCCATTTGGTCTATGCAGAGTGCTCGAGTGTTACTTATAGCTTTGGGGACTGTTTTTATTTCTCTATTAGGGTTTGCTTTACCTCAGTTTATTCAGTTACGTAAAGTGTCACCGATGCGGGTTTTAAGGCAAGAAAAGATGAATGCCATTGCTTGGTCTTGGCAAGCTTCGGCGATTGCAATCGCGGCTATATTTATTCTTTTATACGGGTATAGCCAGAATTTAACGCTCGTAGTCGGTTTGTTATTGTCAGTGCTTGTTTTATTTTTAACTTTAATATTTTGCTCATGGCTTTTCTATCAATTGCTTGGGCAGCAAATAATAAAGTGTCTGATGGTTGGCTCAGTGCTTAGGCAGTCGATATTAAATTTAATACGTAGGCCTTGGCACACCTTGATTCAGTTGGGTGTCTTTTCAATGACGTTATTGCTGTTTTGTATCATTTTTATTGCAAGAGAGTCATTAGTGGATAACTGGCAAGGCCAATTACCTGAAAACACACCGAATCATTTCTTAATTAATGTTTCGCCTAGTGATATTAGTGCTTTAGAGCAAAGTTTAGAGGCAAGCAACATAGTAACGAATGGTTTGTATCCGATGGTTCGTGGAAGACTTAGCCATATTAATGATGTGCCTGTAAAAGTCGCGGTGACAAAAGATGTCGCGGCGTTAAATAGAGAGCTAAATCTGACCTGGTCTAAATCCTTACCCAAGGATAATTTAATTACCGAAGGGGTTTGGTGGGAAGAAAAAACAAAGCACAAGAGTAGATCTATAAATAAGCCTGCACTTGTTGATAAGGTTATAAAAGAGGCAAGGTTGGTCAACGTATCAGTGGAAGAAAAACTTGCAGGTAAGTTAGGACTTAGCTTAGGTGATTATTTGCGGTTCTCTATTGGAGGTGAGGCATTGAATGCTCAAGTAGGAAGTATTCGATCGGTGCAGTGGGATAGCATGCGTCCAAATTTCTATATGATGTTTGATGAGGGAAGCTTAGAAGGTTTTCCGTCAACTTATATCACTTCGTTTTATGTTACTAAAGACCAGAAGTCCATATTAAATGAACTGGGTCAACAGTTTCCAACGGTTTCAATTCTGGAGCTTGACCAGCTTGTCGATAAACTTCGAAGCATTATTTATCAAGTCTCACAAATGATTGAAATGATTTTGGTCTTTATTATATTAGCTGCGTTGCTTGTTATTTCGGCATTAATTAACACGACAATGGGGGAGCGAGCGCGTGAAGCTGCCTTAATGAGAACCTTGGGTGTTAAAGCACGATTTATTAGTTTGGTTCAGTTTGTCGAGTTTGGTTTAATGGGGTGGATCGCTGCTTGGCTTGGACTTATATGTGCTGAGGCGATCATGTGGGGGCTTCAAATAAGGTTGTTTGATTTCGCGTATCAACCGCATTATGTGCTTTGGATATATTTACCCATTATATCAACGGTGATGATAGGTTATGTTAGTTATCTTCATATACGCCATGTGCCACGTACCTCGCCAATGGAAATATTAAGGACTTATTCCTAGGCATTATTCCTAAATATTATGGAAGTGATCCATAAAATAATGAGTCGTTAGACGGCTTAATAGTCTATATTCTAGTTAAAGCTTTAACTTTAACGCATCGTTAAAGTGCTCGTATAAATGCGGTATGTTTTATTTTTTAAGCAAAAATCATAAAAATTGTTTGAATAAATAAGGATATATGTATGACTGCAGGATTAATATTAACGGGTGGCGGGGCGCGTGCAGCTTATCAATCAGGCGTCTTAAAAGCGATTTCTGACCAATTTCCAGGGTTTGACTACCCCTTTCCTGTCGTTTGCGGTAGCTCTGCGGGTGCACTCAATGTGGTGGGTATCGGTGCTGGCGGTGAAATATTTAGGCATAGCATTGAGCAAGTCGAATCGCTTTGGCTGAATTTGACCTCAAAAAATGTATACCATTCAAACTATTGGTCCTTGGCAAAAAATATGGGGCAGTTTGTCAAAGGCTTTGTAGCGGGGGATGGTATTGATATACCTGGTTCTATGTTTGACTGCTCGCCACTGCGTAAGCTATTAGAAACTGAAGTCGACTTTAAGCAACTAAAAGATAATATTCAACATAATGATATTAAAGCTATTAGTGTCACTTGTTGTGGTTACCGGAGCGGTCAAAGCGTTAGTTTTTTTCAAGGCGAAGCGGGGCTTGAGGGATGGGAATCTGGCCAGCGATTGGGTGTTAGAACAAAGCTTACGCTTGATCACTTAATGGCGTCTTCTGCGATACCTACGTTATTTCCTCCTGTAAAAATAAATCGTGAATACTTTGGTGATGGGGTTGCGAGAAATATGGCCCCATTGAGTCCTGCTGTGCATTTAGGTGCCGATCGAATTTTGGTAGTTGGGGTGAGTGCGAACTCCACTACTCCACATATTCGTAAAGAATGTAAGAAACAGCCAAAACTTCCTCATATTTTAGAGCATGTTATAAACGGCATGTTTATTGATGTTGTTGAAAACGATGTTGAAAAAATAGCCTTAATAAACACTCTTTTAAAAAAATCGGCAAAACCCGAACAGGTCTCTGAAGAGTTGGGTTTAAGATTTATTGAAACCTTGGTGATTAACCCCAGTGAACCGATTGATGAAATTGCGATCAAGCACATTCATCGATTACCCGCGCCTATTCGACAGTTTTTTGGTTTAAATAAAGAGCCTGTTGAAGGTGGTGTGAGTTTAGCCAGTTATTTATTGTTTGAAGGTGAGTTTCTGCGTGACCTCGTTAGCTTAGGTTATCGTGATGCCCAGAAGCAAGCGAAGGAGATTGAAACGTTTTTTAACCATGAGAAATCTTAATTGCTAGAAACAGTTTTTCAGTAGTGAGAAAGTTTATGGTTAATTTATGGTCATCCGTTATTTAATATGTCCCTTTTCGAACACTGCTTTGGTATGATGCGCCCTGCATTTTACTTTGAGATAAAAATAACTGAGGAAAACCGAATGACGATTCGTCAATTAGCGCTATCATTTGTACTATTGGCAGTAAGTGCCAGTACATTTGCACTAGAAAAGAAAACATTTTGTATGTATGACCCTGTTGGAAAAAGTGGGCCTGCCATGACCTTCTTTTCTGACTTAAAAGCAAAAGGAATTGGTTGGGGCTTAGATATTGAGCTAATACCTTATACCGATGAAAAAGTGGCGTCGAATGACTTTAAAGCCGGAATTTGTGATGGTACTTTTTTGACATCGATCTTAAGTGGCCCATATGTGCCTTTTGGTGGCACGTTGGATGCAATCGGCGGGATTACGACAGAGAAGCAGCTAAGCGTTGTTTTAAAGGCATTAACAAATCCTAAGCTTGGTAAGATGCTGAGTAACGGCAATTACGAAATGGTCGGTACATTGCCTATTGGTTCTGTTTATTTGTTTGTGAATGATCGAAATATTGATACTGTTGAAGAATTTAGTGGTAAGAAAGTTTCAATATTAAATGAAGACCCTCAAAGTCTAAAATTAGCAAACATGGTGGGTGCATCACCAGTCGGTACGTCATTAACCACATTTTCTGGTCAGTTTAATAATGGCAATATTGATATATTACCGATGGTTGCATTGGGTTATAACGTATTTGAGTTGTACCATGGCTTAGGCGAAAAAGGTGGAATTATTGATGAGAAACTTCTATACGGTATGATGCAAATGATTACGTATAAAGATCACTTCCCGGCTGATTTTGGTCAAAATATGCGTGAATATATCCTTTCACGCCTACCGGATATTCATCGACTAGTTAAGACTGCCGAAGAAGAAATTCCTCAAAAGTATTGGATTAAAACAAGTGATAAAACCCGAGCTGAGTTGCTAAAATTCAAAAGAGAGATTCGTTTAGCGCTAAAAGCTGAAGGTGTACATCACCCGAAAGCGCTTAAAATGCTTTGGAAAATTCGTTGCTCTACGGATCCAACGAACGCCGAATGTGGTACGCCTGAATAAAACCAGTAATGATACAAAAACGCTCTGTAGTTAGCCTACAGGGCGTTTTTTTTGGTTTATGCTTTTTAAACAATTTAGCCGTAGCGCTGTTCCGCAATGGTGATGCCCGCGAAATAGGGAGTGTTTTTTATGGATGATTCTTCTTAACTTATTCGTAATCGTTCTTCTTTTGCCAATCATCGTCATCATTTTTCATAAAACTATCCCACTCTTTGTTATCGCCGGCTGGATCAGGAGCCTTTCCTGGAGTACCTTTTTGTTGTTCGGCTGACTGTTCAAGCGACTTTATTTTAGTTTTAAATAACGCAACAGTTTTCGCTGCTTGTGGGTTATTGGTAAGGTTCTTGAAAGCGTCCGTTGCATTGTGGTAATTGTGAATAGCTACTCTTGGTTTTTCCGCTTTTTCTGCTGCTTCAGCTCGGGCGGTAAAGAGGTCAGCTTTAGACTGGCACATAGAAAAATCAATGTGGTTTAAGTATTTTTTAGCACTATTGCCATCAAGGCGTTTTCGTTTAGTTTGGTTTTGAACAAACCGAGAAAGCGATTCAAGTAAAACGCGCACATCTTTAGCTTTTGCTTCATTTTTGACAATGACGGGTTTAAATTTTGGGCTTTTTTCTCGAAGATTTTTTAAAAACTCTTGTTCTTGTGCTATTTGTTGCTTCAGTCTGTCGTCAGACTTGAGTGAGCTTAACTCATTAATGGTTTCAATGGAGCGCTCAGTGACCATGATTCTCAGTTCATTATTTAAGTACTGGGGGGGTAGTTCGTGCAGTAATAATTGCATGCGGTTGTGGCGCTCAGTCAAGGCATTTGTTTTACGTATTTTCTCAATACGAGCGCGCTCTCGCATCTGGCTGAGATAAATAAGGCCAATAAAAAAACAAACCGCACCAAAAATAACAAACGTAATCGTAGTTCCAGACATAGATAAGATCTTAATAAATAAACAATTAGTAGAAAGTAATTATTAGTATAGACCAGAGTTTGGGATTGTGTTGTCTGCAAGGTAGGACAAAATAATAAAAAATAAGCGTTCCAAGACGCTTAAATTTGGGGTTTATCTGATTTTAATGTAAAATCTGCCCCCTTTTTATACTATTTCCTTTTCATGAGGCTCAGTAAACGATGACAGAACGAATTCAAGCTGGCGGACTTCAAGTTGCCAAAGAACTGTACGATTTTATCAATGATACCGCGATTCCAGGAACGGGTGTCGATCAAGCTGTATTTTGGGCCCGTTTTGATGAAATAGTGCATGATTTAGCGCCTAAAAATAAGGCCTTGCTTGAAAAACGTGATGACATTCAAGCTAAAATCGATACTTACCATAATGAAAATAAGCCTTTAGATGCTGCTGCATACAAAGCATTTCTTCAGGAAATTGGTTATTTATTACCTGAAGGCGAAGCATTTGAAGCCACGACTCAAAATGTTGAACCTGAAGTCGCTCAAATGGCAGGTCCACAATTAGTTGTACCAGTAATGAATGCGCGTTTTGCACTAAATGCCGCAAACGCACGTTGGGGCTCTTTGTATGATGCTCTATACGGCACCAATGCTATTTCATTTGAAGGCGCAGCAAAAGGACCAGGTTATAACCCAGTTCGTGGTGATAAAGTTATTGCTTATGCTCGTGGTTTTCTTGATCAAGCAATCCCATTAGTATCAGGTTCTCATACGGCGAGTACGTCTTATGCAATTGTTGATGGTGCGTTAGTTGTTTCTTTAAACGACGGATCAACTACTAATTTAAAAGATGCTGAAAAATTATTAGGTTATGTAGGTGAAGTTTCTGCGCCAACAGGTATTTTATTCGCTAACAATGGTTTGCGATTTGAAATTCAAATTGATGCACAAAGCCCAATTGGTCAAACTGATCCAGCTGGCCTTAAAGATGTCTTAATGGAATCAGCTTTGACCACCATTATGGATTGTGAAGACTCAGTTGCTGCGGTTGATGCAGAAGATAAAACATTGATCTACACCAACTGGTTGGGATTAATGAAAGGTGATCTTTCCCAGTCAGTAAATAAAGGTGGCAAGTCCTTTACGCGTACCATGAATCCCGACCGTATCTATACTGCGCTAGACGGATCAGAGTTGAAACTTAAAGGTCGTTCAATGTTGTTTGTTCGTAACGTTGGTCACTTAATGACTAACCCTGCGATCCTTTTAAAAGACGGCAGTGAAATTCCTGAAGGGATTATGGATGCGATGGTTACTTCCATGATTGCCATTCATGATATCAAGGGTAATGCACCTTTCCAAAATTCAACGACTGGCAGTGTAAATATCGTTAAGCCAAAAATGCACGGGCCTGAAGAAGTTGCTTTTGCAAATGAGTTATTTGGTCGCGTTGAAACGGCACTAGGTTTGCCTGAATTTACCGTTAAAATGGGTATTATGGATGAAGAGCGTCGTACCACGGTTAACCTGAAAGAGTGTATTCGTGCTGCGAAAGATCGTGTGGTATTTATCAATACTGGTTTCCTTGATCGTACTGGTGATGAGATTCACACCTCAATGGAAGCGGGTGTAATCATCCCTAAGACCATCATGAAGCAGCAGAAGTGGATTGCTGCTTATGAAGATTGGAACGTAGATACAGGTTTAGAAACTGGTCTTCAAGGGCGTGCTCAAATCGGAAAAGGCATGTGGCCAATTCCTGATGAAATGGGCATGATGATGGAGCAAAAAGCAGGGCACCCTAAAGCAGGTGCAAACACTGCATGGGTTCCTTCGCCAACTGCAGCAACACTTCATGCGATGCATTATCATCAAATAGACGTTTTCAAAACTCAAGATACTTTGAAAACACGTAAGCATGCATCGGTGGATGATATTTTAACGATTCCATTATTAGCTGACCCTAGCTCACTTTCTGCTGAAGAAATTCAACAGGAAATGGACAATAATGCACAAGGTATCTTAGGTTATGTTGTGCGTTGGATAGATCATGGTGTTGGGTGTTCTAAAGTTCCTGATATTCATAATGTTGGTTTGATGGAAGATCGTGCTACGTTACGTATTTCATCGCAGCATATGTCAAACTGGTTACGTCACGGTGTATGTACCGAAGAGCAAGTTGTAGAAACGCTTAAGCGTATGGCTGGTGTTGTTGATAAGCAAAATGCTGACGACGCTTCGTATGTTGCAATGGCTTCTGATTTCGAGGGGAGTGTTGCTTACCAAGCTGCATTAGAGCTTGTTGTAGAAGGTACTAAGCAGCCAAGTGGTTATACAGAGCCTGTTCTGCATAGACGTCGCTTAGAGCTAAAAGCAAAGTTAGCAAATAAGTAACCTTAGCACTAATTAAAAAGGCCTTGCTCATGAGAGCAAGGCTTTTTTTATGTCTGAATATTGAGCTAAGGGTAGGTGTTCAGATGATGTTAATAGACGCTAGGCTTATATCGCTAACCGCCTGAACTCGACAGAAGGCTTAGCAAACTCCCATTGATCATCAAACTTAGTAATAAGGCGTTGTGCAATAAGATTGCTGTCATAAGTCGCAAAACCAGCATAACTTTCAAGTGTTTTACGATAAATTCCCGCTGAAAAATCAACTAATGTTACCCATTCGCTAAATTTATGAGCAGTGCTGGGCAGTGATCGTATTTCTACAAAGCTTGTTAATCGCTGAGCGAGATTGATGAGCGGATTGAATCGACCTGAACCTGCTTTCCCATCTTCTAATAAAATCCTAATCTCAGCTTGAGCGTTATTCTTTGCGAGTTGCAATATTGATTGACGAAATTGTTCATCGTTTAATACGGGGGCGTTAATTGAGTTTGCCATAATCCAGATACGACGCTTTGCTTGCGAAAGCATATTTCGATGCAGTGCTAAAAACTGGGCTTCGTCATGGAAATTATAAATCGTTTTATCTTGTGATAGCACTAAGGGCTGAGTTGTTTTCGAGTGCTTTCGCTGGTTTTCTATTTGGGTCCGTTTGTATACTGAAAGGAAGTAAGCTGGGCAGGCGTTTTCTAATTTAAAGTGGGTCGTTTTTGCCTTGAGGCAAGGTTCTTTAACGACCACAAAACCAAGACTCTTAAAAAAATTAAGTTGGCTTTTATTACTTTCCAGCTCTACCTTATTGCAACCTAGTTTAATGGCTTTAGTTAACAGATGAAGTGTCAGCTTTTTGCCTAGTGATTTTCCTCTGTACTCTTTTTTTATAAATAGTGAATGTAGTTTGGCAATTTCATTCAGGCTACTTAATAAAGCAAAACCTAGTAAAGTATTATTGCTTGAGACCGTAAAACAGTGTGCTATCCGATCAGGCTCAGTACCATATTGTTGAAAATAGGGGGTCAATGAGTCAGGGCTAAGCATCTGTAATTGCTCAATAACTTCCTGATTTAAGGTATCTTTCGTATAGTGCTTTATCTTTATAAGAGACATAGTTTAATAAGTACTCAGGATAAATGTAGATAAATGTAAATGTATATTACGAAATATAAACTACCTTATGGTGGTAGGTCTAGTGCAGCTTGGCTGATTTGTGAGCAGATTGGAGTCAGATGATTGACCTAGGAGTCAATTATAATAGAGTTTACAATAGTTTAAAGTTCTTAACTTTTTTGGGCGTTTCTGGAAATGCATAGAAATTACTTAGCAGTGATACATCTAAGTAATTTCTAATAGGAGGGCTTTACACAAGGCTTAGGACTTGATTGCTTTAGCCTGTGCAATGGCGTTACCAATGTATGTTGCAGGTGTAAGCTTTAACAACTCTTCTTTTGCCGAATCCGGTATTTCAAGGTTATTTACAAATGCTTGAATCGTTTCTTGGTTCATAACATTACCGCGCGTTAAAGCTTTCAGCTTTTCGTAGGGTTGATCAATGTTATATCGACGCATAACTGTTTGAATTGGCTCCGCCATGATTTCCCAGGCATTATCTAAATCGGCAAGCAGTTTTGCTGGGTTGATTTCGAGCTTGTTCAAGCCTTTTAACGTTGACTGGAAAGCAATTAAGCTATGAGCAAGGCCAACACCTAAATTTCTTAAAACTGTAGAGTCTGTTAGATCACGCTGCCAGCGAGATATAGGCAGTTTTTCAGCTAAATGGCCTAGAATAGCGTTCGCTAAACCTAAGTTACCTTCAGAGTTTTCAAAATCGATTGGGTTAACCTTGTGAGGCATCGTTGATGATCCGACTTCGCCAGCAATCGTTTTTTGTTTGAAAAAGCCAAGTGAAATATACGCCCAAATATCTCGATCAAAATCGATTAGGATTGTATTGAAACGTGCAATGGCATCAAATAATTCTGCGATGTAATCATGCGGCTCGATTTGAGTGGTGTAAGGGTTAAAGTTTAGACCTAAGCCTTCAATGAAGGTTTTAGCGTTCGCTGCCCAATCGATATTAGGATAAGCCGAAAGGTGAGCATTATAGTTACCCACCGCGCCGTTAATTTTTCCTAGGATCTCAACGTTTTCAATTTTGGAGAGTTGAATGTTTAAGCGTGCTACAACATTTGCAAATTCTTTTCCCATGGTTGATGGTGAAGCTGTTTGGCCGTGAGTACGGCAAAGCATGGGTTGTTCAGCATATTCAAGGGCAAGTTCCTGCATTTTGGCAATCACTGACTTCATTGCAGGTAATATGCTTTTTTCTAAACCGTTTGAAAGAATCAAACCGTGAGACAGGTTATTGATGTCTTCAGAGGTACAAGCAAAATGAACGAACTCAGAACCCGCTTCAAGCTCAGGAAACTTATCTTTTACAGCAAGCAGTTTTTCTTTAAGTAAGTACTCAACGGCTTTTACATCGTGATTAGTTGTACTTTCAATCTCTTTTACGCGTTCGGCATCTTCCAGAGAAAATTCGCTCACGATGCTATCTAAGAAGGCCATTGCTTCGACAGAAAATGGACTTAGCTCCGCAATTTCAGGATGTGCAGCCAAAGTCTGAAACCACCGAACTTCTACTTCAACACGAAATTTGATCAGACCAAATTCACTGAAAAATTCACGTAGTTCGCTAACTTTCGAGCCATAACGGCCATCAATAGGGGAAACTGCGGTAAGGGAAGATAATTGCATTCGTACTCTCTTTTCGGACGGATTAGAAAAAGTGGTTATAAATTGGGCGCTATGATACTACAAATTGAACTGGACATCACTTGGGATTCATTTCCGTTCGTCGCTAAGGCCAAACATGAAACCGTATGCCTTATTTGCAGTATTATGCATAAAAATAGTCGGGCTTTATTTTAGGCTTTACTCAGTAAAAATTCTGCTTGCTTAGCCAATTCAGCTCTTTTGAAAATGAAATGCCAGCGGCGGCCACCAACTTGGCGCCATAATGTTGCAGCCCTGATGCCGGATAAGAGTAGCGAACGAATTTTAGCGATATTTTGGCCAATCGTTAATAGTCGTTCTTCGCCACTTATTTGTACACGTAACTGAAAGGTACTGATGGTATCGAGATAAATGGCTGCAATGCTTTCAAGTACATTTTCATGTAACAAACTAAAATGCTGAACTTGGTTTTCTGCACGTTCAAGTCGTTGGCCTATGGTTGAAAGCATGTCGGTTTGTTTCTTGAGTTTTGACTCGAGATGAACAATAGCGAGTGCATAACGTACAGCGTTTAAGCGTTTGTCAGCGTTTGACTTATTTAAAAGATCGCGTACTTTTACTAAACCTAGCTTTAGGTGGGCGAGGTCGCCAAATACATCAAGTGTATTGTCAGGGTTGCCAACAAAGAGGCTGCTTAAGGCTGTTTCAAGTATTTGTTCATCGCACTTTCCTTGTTGCGCAATACTTTCAATGGCATCCATTGCTTGAAATAAACCCGCTAGTGCGATGACTTGTTCTTGTGCTTTATTCATTTAAAGGTCGTCTCAATAATGCCACCGCCTAAACATCGGTCACCTTGATAAAATGCAATTGATTGGCCAGGTGTCACGGCGCGTTGCCCTTCAGTAAAACTAACGATGTAGCCGTCGTTTGATGTACGCTCGATAATGCAATCTTGGTCTGCCTGTCGATAACGAACTTTTGCTTTACAGGAATAAGGGAGTGTATCGGGAGCACCATTAATCCAGTCAATGGCTAATGTGCTAAGGCTTTTACTGTAAAGCAACGGGTGCTGTGTGCCTTGAACCACTAGTAAAACATTGCGTTCTAAATCTTTTTGGACCACGTACCAGGGCGACTCATCATAATTTTTAAGTCCGCCAATCCCTAAACCTTGTCGTTGGCCTATTGTATGATACATCAGCCCGTTATGTTTACCTATGATATCACCGGTATCGGTTTCAATATTACCCGGTTGAGCGGGTAAATATTGTTTTAGAAAGTCGGTGAATTTACGCTCACCAATAAAGCAAATGCCGGTACTGTCTTTTTTGTCGTGAGTGATGAGGTCATGTTGTTCTGCTAATCGACGAACCTCAGGCTTTTCAAGTTCACCCACCGGAAACAACGTGCGCGCTAGCTTGCTTTCATTCACGGCATGCAAAAAGTAACTTTGATCTTTATTGTTGTCTAAGCCTTTTAATAAAAAAGTCTGGCCGTTATGCTCAGCGCGTCTAACGTAATGTCCTGTGGCAATATAATCCGCGCCCAGTGTTGTGGCATAATCTAAAAACGCTTTGAATTTGATTTCTTTATTACACAGAATGTCGGGGTTAGGTGTACGGCCCGCTTTGTATTCAGCCAAAAAGTGCTCAAAGACGCCATCCCAATACTCAGCTGCAAAATTTGCTGTATGTAAATGAATACCTAACTTGTCGCTGACGGCTTGAGCATCTTTCAAGTCTTCAATGGCAGTACAGTAATCGGTACCGTCATCTTCATCCCAGTTTTTCATGAATAGGCCTTCAACTTGATAACCTTGTTCTTGAAGGAGTAAGGCTGAAACAGAGGAGTCAACGCCCCCAGACATGCCCACGATGACGCGAATATTGCTATTTGGATTCATATTTTTTGATTTACAGTAGAGGAATGTTAGAAAATCTTGGGTCGAATTCTACTATGTTGTACTAAGGATTGCATTAGGGAGTGCATTCGCGATTGTATTAAGCGTTTCTTTGACTATTTAGAAGTAAACTAGGATTACATGGAGAAGTGTTGATTAAAGAATGATTTAACCTCGTTAAAAACGTGTTTGGCAATGTCTCCTCTGATAATGCCATGTAGGTGGAAGTCGACTTCTTTGTATTGTTTATGCTTCGACTGAATGCGGGCAAATATTTTCCGACTACTTTGAACATCAACTTTAGGGTCGTTTGTGCCATGGATTACCAGTGTAGGAATTGAGATGCTTGAAAAACTCTCACAGACCTCCGACATCAAACGCTTTATCTGAACAATGCTATGAACCGGACAGCGTAAATAATTTATATGGGGATTATCAGCATGATTGGTGGCAAATTCTTTACGTAATTTTTCTGTCTTGGCCACATTACCAAGAATACTGGTGTCCCAAGCTTGAAAAAAATGGTTCCAAGCGTTAACAGGCTCTGCAAAATGTGTCGATAGTTTTTTAAATTTCAACGGCGCACTAATGCAGACTAATGTATCAAAGGCGTTTGGTTTTTTGATTGCTTGATAGAGCGCCACGGATGCGCCGGTAGAAAACCCAGCAATCGAAATATGTTCACAGCATGATTTAAGTATCTCATGGCCGCGGTCAACCGAAGCAACCCATTCGCTCGCTTCTCGCACGGCTAGATCAATCGCTGAAGTTCCATGGCCAGCCATTCGGACAGCATAAACCGTGTAACCCATTGAATAAAGAAACTCGGCCCACTCTCGAACTTCTTCAGGCGCAGCCATTAAACCATGAATGAGTAATACGCCATGTTTGGCGGTTTCATTGTGGAGCAGGTAGGGGCGACCAATTTTTTGAGGTTTACTTTCACCCTCTAAAAAATGTTGGCGGTATTCTGTTTCAAATAGGTTTAATTCTTGATCTATCAAACTTTGGCAATGCGTAGACAAATTGATATGGGTGGCTCCTATAGCGCTTTAGTCGTGATTTTAGGCTGCCAAGGATGCCGCAGAAAATGCGCTATAAATGAGCGCGTAATGACATGCACCACCAATAAGTACCATGACATGAAAAAGCTCGTGAAAGCTGAAAATACCGGGCATCAATAAAGGCTTTTTAATCGCATAAAATAATGCGCCAGCAGTAAAGGCTGCACCCCCTGTAAAAAGCAAGGTGGCTTGGTCAGAAGTCATCGCATCGAGTATTTGTGACATTGGAAATACCAGCATCCAACCCATAATTAAAAAAATCACCGCATAGAGCATTCTTGGAGCACGCGGAAAGAATATTTGAGTGCAAGCACCAAATGCAACTAAGCCCCATTGAATTGAAATCATTGGTAAGCGCCAATTATCATCTAAAAAGAAGTAGCAAACGGGAGTATAAGACCCTGCAATCATACAAAAAATTGCCAAACGGTCCATTTTTCGCCAAAAAGAAAGTTCATTCTCTTGTTGTTTAAATGCGTGATAGAGTGAACTGGCTGAAAATAGAAAGATGATCGAGCAACCATAGACCAATGCTGTGATTACCATGGATGCGGATTCAGTCGCTGTACTCACAAGAAATATTGTACCAATAACGGCGGCAATCATACCTGCAAGGTGAGAATAGAAATTAAATGCTTCTTGTGATTTGATCACTTCGAACCTCTTTTATATTTAAAATGTTGAGTAGCGTAGACCCTAACTTGCTCTGTATGTCAGGATAGATTCAACTGAAGTTAGACTTTAGACTCTTTTGAGCCATAAAAAACAAATGTAAGCCTGCTTTTACAAAACTTTTACATAAGTACCCACCACTAGGTGAGGTTGTTCATTACTGGAAATTACGAATGCCCAAAATTAAACTAATGCCTAATGCGATTTTTATCTTCATTTTTTCACTCGTCGCATTGCTGAGCTCTTTTGTACTTTATATCTATTGGTATATTGAAATTAGTAGTGGGCTGGATGATGTCGTGCTCAAGTTTGATCTTGACCCTCATCAGGTTTTTGAGTCCCAACCTGCGGTGGTCGTCGTCGTTCTTTCCCTACTGGTGGGTTTAATTTTCACTGGTTTATCGATGACTTTTATATACAACTTAAAAATGCAGCAACTTTATCGCCTACAAAACAATTTTATTAATAATTTTACGCATGAATTAAAAACGCCCGTAACGTCACTCAAACTCTATCTTGAAACGTTTCAAAAGCATGATTTAAGTAAAGAGGAGCAACATAAATGTATTAATTTTATGCTTCAGGATGTTCATCGACTATCCGGTAATATTAGTAACATACTTGATTTAGGGCGTATTGAGAGCCGGCACTTTCAAGGTGAATTTGTTGAACAGGATATTATTAAGTTCGTTGAAAGTTTCTATGATAAAAATGCCTACCTTTTTCAAGGCGCGTTGATAAAAGTTGAAGGTCCCGAGGCTAAAAAATATAACGACCTTGTTTATGATAATCCTGAGTATGCCGTCTCTATCAATGAATCCTTGTTTGAGATGTTGCTCATTAATCTAGCCTCCAATGCCGTAAAATATAATGAGTCGGCAACACCCGAGTTAGTCGTATCGTTTAAACGGGATGAGAAAAACATAAGTATGGAGTTTTCGGATAATGGCATTGGGATTGAGCGAAAACAGACTAAAAAAATATTTAAAAAGTTCTACCAGACTGCTCGCTCAAATATAAAGTCGGCTGAGGGCAGTGGTATTGGTTTGTATTTGGTTCAAAATATTATTCAAGCGCACAAAGGTAAAATAAAAGTGAATAGTTCTGGTAGAGGAAAGGGGGCAACCTTTACGGTGACCATTCCCGCGGTCAATACGGTCACCGGAGCTACATATTTTGCTAAAGATCGTGCTACAAATAACCGTGGGGTAATTAAATGAATCAGGTGGAAGCGGTTGAGAGTAAAAGAGTTCTGGTTGTTGAGGATGAGCATCATATTGCTGAAGGTTTACGTTTAAATCTTCAGCTTCAAGGCTATGAAGTGATGATTGCTGAGACCGGAACGGCAGGCTTGAGCGCTTGGAAACAGTGGGAGCCAGATTTAATTGTGCTTGATATCATGTTGCCAGGTATTGATGGCATCACGGTCTTAAAAAGCATTCGTCTTGAAGATGAGCGTTTACCCGTATTAATATTGTCGGCTAAAAATTCCGCAGAAGACCGTGTTAAAGGGTTGGTTTTAGGGGTTGATGATTACTTGTCTAAACCGTTTGTGTTAGATGAGTTTTTATTGCGAGTCGAACGCTTGCTCAAAAGAAACAGCTGGTCAAAAGAAGAACCAAACCTCCATAAAATTACCTCATCTGATGAGTATATTTTTGGTGACAATAAAATAGAATTCAAAAACAACGTAGCAATTTGTCAAGGCAAGAAAATATCACTCACTGAGCAAGAATTACGTTTACTTCGGCTGTTTATTGCTAACCGTGGCAGAGCGCTTAGCCGAGGTGAAATTCTTGAATTGGCTTGGGGGTTTTCTAAAAGCCTTTCCACAAGAACTGTCGATAACTTTGTCGTACGATTTAGAAAGTATTTTGAAGAAGACCCCAAAAAACCTGTTTATTTTAAAAGCCGTCGTTCAGTTGGTTATGTGTTTGATCATTAGGTTTAAATCAAAGACCTTTCAAACAAAAATGACAATTCACCCTGTTGCAGGGCTCTACTATATTTAGTTATTTGAACCACATATAAAACATAAGCCTATTAATGCTTTTTTAGACGTCTTAAAGAAAGACTAATATTGAAAACACAGAAATAGTCGGACTGAATCATGCTATTTCTCTAATTAAAAACGTTATTTATTAATAGCTTAGGTCTAAAAGAAAATTTTAAATAAGATGATTTTAGAGACAGAAATAGCTCTCCAATGAGACTACTATCTTTTCGGCTATGAAAATAAAATTGACGTAACACTTTGAATCTACTAGATTTTTATGTTTATAAATTTAGCGTTGTTAGAAATAGATTCTAAAGTGATAGTATGATTGAATCATTTGAATACGCTGTTATGTTTCAGGAAAGAAATGGTTAATTCTCATATAGTCATATTCGATGGTGTGTGTAATTTCTGCAATTGGGCAGTAAACTTCATCATCAAAAGAGACCCTGAAGCAAAATTTGTATTTACACCAATGCAATCCGAATTGGCAAAAGATCTTATGCTCAAGTATCAAATTGATAATGTAGGTGTCGATACTTTTCTACTTATCAAAGACGGCCGGTGTTTCATTTTTTCAAGTGCAGCCCTCGAAATCACTAAAGATCTATCAGGTGTATGGTATTTATTCTTAGTATTTAAAATTGTGCCAGCAAAAATACGTGACTATTTTTATAAAGTTTTTGCTCGTAATAGGTATAAGTTGTTTGGCCGTAAAACTACATGTATGGTGCCAACAAGTGATCTAAGAAGTAGGTTCATCGGTGTATAAAAAACATAACCAGACGCTCAAATCGGACTCAGCAATCTTGTCACCTTTTGCGCAAAAATACGCACAAAAGTCGCCAAAATTGCTTCGCCGTTTAGCTTGGCGTTAGTGCCTCAAGGAGGATTGATGCATCATAGTATTTCTTTCGTCACTGAGAAGTTTGACGTAACCAAAGAAGATGAAAATCCAACCAACCCTATTTATGGTCAATCACTATTGTTATGGCTTAAAGAACAGGTTGCCGAAACAGTTCAACTTGAAAAACCCGATACAGAAGATTGGGGTTGGTATACAACCATAGATTGGAAAGGCCGCTCATATTTACTTGGTGCAAGTGCAATGGAAAGTGATCACAATGGCCATGAGTGGATTTTTCAAGTAGAAAAAAATCGAACTATAAAAGAAAAACTATTTGGCCGCGAGAAAATGGGCAAAGATGATGAGTGTCTTTTATTTTTTAAATCAGTGCTCAACGCAGAACCCGAGTTCAAGGGTGTAACCGTTGAATAAAGCACTAACCAGCACCTCCACCGGACTCCGCAAAAGTTGTCGCGGTTTTTGCAAAGAAACGCAAAAACACACGCCAATTTTGCTACGCCGGTGAGGTGGGCGTTATATTTTTCTAGGGATAGGTGCGATGTTTAAAAGGAATGCAATTAAACTTATATTTTCGATAGCTGTAATTTTCAGTACAGCTCAATGTTTTGCAAACGCTGAAGAAGAGAAAGAGGCGGCGAAACAGGAATTAACCGAGATATTGGCTATCTACAAAGAGCATTTGGTAAAACAACTTGAACAGACCAACAGTCTAATCGGCGAGAGTGCGGTAACCTCCTATTCAATGTTTGTCGAGCTTCTAAAGGCCTCTGAAACTACCAAGCAAAACCCTTTAGAGCATATGCAAAAAATATTATTTACTCTTATTAAACTTAGAGCCGAAGAAATCGAGAAAATTTGTGAGGCAAAGTCATACAAACCCTCAAAAGAAAGGTGCTATAAAGTAATAGGCGACGCCCATCAATACATGGAAAAGTACGAACATCTACAATGATAAAATATAACCAGGCCAGCCAACACCGCCCAACAAAGAAACGTTGGTCTGGACTCACTTCGTTCGCCGTTGCTGGCAAGCGTTAGCAGCCCAAAAACATATGCATAAACTCATAGCTCTTTTTATAATCACTGTTGTTTCCATTACGTTGTATTTAAGTGTGGAAAGTGAAGACTTAGTTGAGTCAGCTTTAGTTAATGATATTGAGCTTATAAGAGAGGCCCTAGAAGGCGGAGAAAGTATTAATACTGCTAACTCTAACGGCACAAGTGTATTAATGGCTGCTTCAATAAAGGGCCACACTGAGTTAGTAGATTACTTATTAAAAAGTGGTGCCAACCCAAATATTACTAACCTTCAAGGTGTAGGCCCGCTTTATTCATGCTCTATGCTTGGTCTCACTGAAATAGTAAAAAAGTTGCTAGCTCATGGTGCTAACCCAAATGTCGAAATCAAAGCAGTTAACGCAACTCCGTTAATGATTGCGGTTGCTAACAACGAGACTGAAATCGTTTCAATTTTGTTAAAGCATGGCGCTAAACTGAACATAGAAAATATTGAAGGTAAAACTGCAATAGAGCTAGCGAAAAGCAAAGAAATTTATGAAATACTGGAACATCATACAAATGGCAGCTAACCAAGCAATCTTGCGGAACTCCGTGTGCTGTCACGTTTTGTGCGGAGCACAAAAAGCGCCATCCCACTCCGTCCGTAAATTGCGGCGTTATGAGTAAAAAGGGTTTTATATGTTACCTATATTTGAATTAGGGTCAAAATTTGATCCGCAAATATTGGAAAGTTATGAGTTTACGGAAGCGCCCCATGAAAAAGTAAAAGGGGCTGTCGTATATACTCTGGAAGTTGGCACAGGCGATACATTGCTAACTGTCTATGAAGGTTTGCTTCACGAAGTGATTTATCAAAATCCGAGTTGGTTCCCGTGGACAAGAAAAAGAAAGTTGC
>Ga0209184_1001008_pt1 | contig 21890 bp, 18 predicted proteins | sample EN8Hudsemesocosm_2_FD_184627 | JGI IMG/M metagenome (GOLD analysis project Ga0209184, IMG submission 184627) | Methane-oxidizing microbial communities from mesocosms in the Hudson Canyon - EN8C Hudson Canyon (SPAdes) (version 2) | ecosystem: Environmental > Aquatic > Marine > Cold seeps | place... | reverse complement strand
CTATATGGTTAAGCCAACCCTTCATTTTTTCATTATTTTTCTCAAGGACATAAGGGTTTTCACCCTCTTCCAAAAGTGAGGTCATCTTAATAATAGAATCACGCACATCCTCTACAGATTCAGTTATATTAACCGTACCTTTAATATGAACTGAAATTGAATTCCAAGTTGGAAGCTGCGCAGATTCATATACTGTTGGTGAAATATATGTATTTGGCCCATGAAAAATAACAGATATATTCTTATTATTTAGATAATTAGCATGAGGATTATTTTTATCAATATGCCCAATTAGCGTGCCATTTTTACCTTTTTCACGGTCAAGAATTAATGGGATTTGGGTAACAATTAAATCATCTTCAGTTCTTGAAATTACAGTGGCAAAGCTAAAAGTTTCAATGACTCGATATACTTTTTCAAGCTCTTCTTCTATGTGATGTTCTGGTGGATACATATTTCCCTCTTGCATCTAACGCCGCCAACAACGCGCGTAGCAAGCTGGCGGGCATTTTGGTACAAAATGCGTGACAGTTTGCGGAGTCCGTTTGAGCGCTTGGTTATGTACTTTTTTTGATTTTACGCAACCACTCAATACCGTACGCAAAACCGCCGATTAACAATAATATTAAAGCAATAGGAAGGTAGTTAACAATATCTTCCTCTTCGCCAGCCAGCACATCATGAGCATCCAGAATTACTTTGTTTTCATAGCTTAGCTGATATAGAAGAATACCTTCGAAACTCCAGTTGGTTAGAAGAGAAACCGTTTTATTCAAGGGCACTTGTTGAAGGAAACAACAATTTGCTACTAGATGCCTAGGTATTCTTAACTGCTTTATACCATCATCAGTTTTGACCCTAAGACGATACTCTTCTTGAACTCTTGAAGCAGGAGGACGGTGCCATTTTTCGATTACAACCCCCTCTAACTTTGTTAAGTCTGAATATTCGAGCGGAGGCGAAATAAAACTACCCCAAATATAAAAACAAAAGAACAAAACAGATAAAGCTAAACAGAACCGTTTTATAGAAGATACGACATCGTCGAAGCTTTTAATGTTTGAGAAATCTCCGTAATACACTACTTCTCCTTCTGTACATAACGCCAAGCTAAACGGCAAAAGTTGTTGGCAGTTTTTTTGCGTATTTTGCAAAAAAGGTGACGGCACCTTTTGTCCGATTTGAGCGTCTGGTTAGGCACTTTTTACTCCAACAAGCTTAACTGTGCCCTGATCTTTATTGTTTATTGCTTTTAAGGCCTTAACAAAACTATCTAAGGCCACCGCCTCGAAAGATAAATTAATTAATGCCTCATCAGATGATAATTTACCGTAAGCTTTACCATATATCTTAATTTTAACACACAGATGACCAGTACGATTTTTACAATAAAATTGGAGTGAAAAACTAGGAGTTTTTGAAGAAATTGCAAAATCAATTATTGAGTCATGTGATTTAGGAAAACCATCAAGCTCATCTGCAAGGCCAATAAGACTATTTATGTTCACATACTCTTCTGCATAACCAGAAAACAAGCCATTGGATGCAGTAACCCTTATTTGTGAAGGTTCGTCTATAAAGTACTCAATTTCTAATTTCTCTTCCATTCTTAATAGTGCCTAACGCCCACCTCACCGGAGTAGCAAAATTGGCGTGTGTTTTTGCGTTTCTTTGCAAAAAACGCGACAACTTTTGCGGAGAGTCCGGTGGAGGTGCTGGTTAGAATTAATTTAACTCGGCTTATATTAAAAATTCCAAGACTTAGCCCTAACCGATTTCTTTTACTTTCAGTTCTCTCGTGAACTCCCGAAGGCCATTCTTAAGAACACCTAAATTGATTTTACTTTTAAACCTTGAAAATCAGAGTTAAAAACGACAAATTAACATGCCTACGCAAAGCTAGTTGGTATTACCAAAACCCCAATGATAAAGATAATAATACAAACCAACCAACGCATTATTGGCTTGAGTTTTATATCTTTTGCTCCAGCAAGCGCAAATATGGTTGCTGCTGACATTACATAGGAAGCATTGACTAAAAATACATTTTCTTCAGACACATTAGCAAGACAAAACCCCATCAATAAGATGTACAACAATGTATTTGTTTTTTTACTCATAAAAAATTCTAACAGCGTATTCTAACGATTCAATCGTCATATCCCCTAAAGGTCTATTTCTGACGATCATAATTTCAAACAAACAAAAACATAATTCATTCAAACACTTACGTCAATTTTAATTTCAGCTTTGAAAAATAGTACTACCATAGGAGGTCTATTTCCGGTCAAAAAAATGCCCTATTTAAACCACATAAAACATCATAAGTTACTGATAAACCGTAATATTCACTTCAGAAATAGCTCTCCTGAGTCGTTATATTTCCGTGTTTTTCTTATTTTTGGGGGAGTAGACATCTAATTTAATTTCACATACCCTTACCGCTGTTCATATACACAGTCAAAGGATTGATTAGTAATGAAAGATATTCCAATTCCTGTGCCGCTTAGCTCTACCAAACTTATTCCTCGGTATCGTTTGTTTATTCGGGCGTAAAATAAAGCTTATCGTACAGAGCAAACCTATGATTTTTGGGTAAAGCGATTTATTCATTTTTATAATAATACCCATCCCGACCAATTGAATGCTCAGCAAGTGAGCTATTTTTTAACCTCGCTGGTTATTGAAGGTAATGTTGCTAAAAATACTCAAAAAACAGCGTTAAATGCATTGGTACATTTTTACGAAAAATTCTTAAAGAGCCCTCTCGAGGGCTTAACGTTTGAAAGCGCCAAAAAACAGCGACGAACCCCTGAAGTTTTTACGCATCAAGAGGCTAAGAGCATTACCTCAATGGTAATGGAGCCATACCGCTTAATGACTGACCTTATGTATGATTCTGGCCTTAGAATTTCTGAGTGTGGGCGTTTAAGGGTTAAAGATATTGATTTTGGTTTTAAGGGAATTATCGTTAGAAACGGTAAAGGCGATAAGGATAGAACTACATTACTCCCTAATAATGCAATCGAGGGTTTAAAGCGACAAATTGAAAAGGTTAAACTGTTACATGAAGAAGACCTTGCAAATAATTGTGGTAAAGTTTATTTGCCTAATGCACTTGAAGAGTCCGGCACTCCTAAGCATTCTGGTTGTCATACTTTTAGACATAGCTTTGCTACCAGACTGCTTCAGAAAGGCTATGATATACGAACCATTCAAACATTAATGGGGCATGCCGATGTGAAATCAACTGAAATTTATACTCATATTGTGGGTCGTGGTGGCTTTGGTGTGATTAGCCCAACTGATGACGATTAATCTTTCAAACTACAAGGAGTAGTTAGATGCTGACTTTTTTGTATTGGGTTGATTCTTTCGATCATGGAGAAGATTGGTTTGTACTTGTATTAAATGCTAATGAGGCACGGAATTTTTTTGCTCTTGAAATGGGCTTGATGTAATTGAAGATGAAATTACATCAAAGCCTGTAATGGAGATATGATTTTGTATCAGGATGCCGATTTACTAGAAATTGTTGATCAAAAAGATCTAGACGTACTTGGGTCAGAAACAAGAATTGTGAAAATTGAGCACCAAATTTTTATTGAAGGTAATGTCGTAAGAGCAGCTCTTCAGTCGTTTAAATATCAGGAAGAGTTATTTTGATAAGCAGGATTCAAACCACTATTCTTAATAGCATTTCATCAAGCTAGCTTTTCAGCTGCCAATTTTTGATAAAACCACAGTGCCCTCCTCGCTCTGCCACATACACTTATAACTTTTCCAGTTTGGAAAATTCAGCAATATTTTCAACAGGTATGACTGGGTCATCAGCAGCTAAAATTATATAGGTCGAAACTGCAAGGTCTTCATACTATTCTGGTCACAAGGTGTACTGATCATAATAATCTGGAAAATAGGCTTGCTTGGTCCTCAGTCTTTCACTCGAAGCACACTGACTTACTCTTAATGCAAAGTTTTCGCCCAAAGAAAACGCCAGCAAATGACATTTAGCGGTATTGAATTATTGATTAATTATCAGCCATTAAAAAGGCAGCTAAAAAGCTGCCTTAATATCCAATTTTAGTATTTACGGATTCATGACATAAGCGTCTTTTTTCGCATAAGCAAATTCATTTAGAATTCGCTCAAATCGACGAGAATCTCTTTTCGGTTTACTAATCATCACCTGACAAAAAACCTGCTGTACTCGAGTGCTGCTAGTCTTAGAATATAACTGCAATGCATATTTAGAGAAGTCACGTACCATAAAGTCAAAGATTTGATCAATTAAATCATCATCAATTTCATTTTTGTCCCAACTCTCTAGAATCAATTGGCCATAAGCAACCATGGTAAACAACTCACCAACAATTAACAGAAAATCAATATCTTTGATTTGGCTTTTGTTGGGTCGAGCCACCATCAACATCTTTTTAAAGATCGCTATTTGTTTTTTGAATATGGAAACATTCGGTAATTTACACTTATCGTAAGCTATGTTGAAATCATGAAAACGTGTTTTACCCAGGCCTTTGGTAATGCCTTGATTAAATAAGAAATCATCATTTACGCCATCTCGACGAACGGGTACATCTTCATACTTTTCAGGTTTAAAGAAGTAATTCGCCATAAACTTAACTATCAGCGCCATATTGACATGAACCGTCCCTTCTAACTTAGGTAAAGCTCGAATGTCGATCACGGCATTTTCAAAATATAAGTCTTTTTCAAAACCTTTAGCTGCCATGACATCCCAAAGGTTATTCATCACCTCTTCACCTTGGGTGGTGACTTTCATTTTAACCATTGGATTAAACAACAAATAACGACGGTCATCTTCACTCGCGGTGCGCATATAGTCTCTTGCTCGATGAGCAAACAAACGCATTGCAGTCAAACGAGTATAAGAGTCAACAAAAAGTTGTTTGATATGCACAAAGTCAGTGACATAGTGATCGAACAAACGACGATTTGATGCGTGATCAATCGTTTCGTGAAAAGCGTGCGTACAAATACCAATAGAAGCAAAGCCTAAATTAAACTTCATAACATTGATGGTATTGAGCGAGTCATCCCATGCTTTATGACCAATTTCAGAGATATCATCTTTAGTAATGGGGTAATCATTTAAGCGATAGTTAGCGACATAATCTTGATTATTGATAACATTTTTTATGCATTCATACTTCTCATGCTGCGAGTCAACCGCAAAAAACACGTAATCATCAGTGCCTTCAACTTTGCCAAAAGTAGAGACCAGAGCTGCTTTATTACCATTACCAATATAGTATTTTTCACCACGCGCTAAGTAAGAGCCATCTTTTTGAGGAATAAGTTTCATCTCAGATGAATATATATCTGCACCGTGTTCTTTTTCAGATAAACCAAAGGCAAATATTTCACCTTGCTTAAGTAGAGCTGCAGTTTTTTTCTTAAGCGCTTCATTGCTGCCTAAAAAGATTGGACCTACACCCAAGGCAGAAACCTGAAAACAATACCAATAGGTTAAACCATAAAAACCAAGAATTTCTGCAAAGTCAGTAATACGTGAAGTATCCCACCGAGCCGATTTCTTACCATACCCTTTCGGTGTAAGCATGGTGGCAAAGATTTGCTCTTTTTTATTAAACTCGAGAAATTCGGTATACCAACGGCGGCTTTCATAATCCGCCTTGGTTTTTGCTAAGCCCATGTCTTCAAAGAAGTCGATGGTTTTTAGCATGATTTGTTTGGTTTCTTTATCTGGGTAGGATTGTGCAAACTCTTTTGGGTTTAACAAGTGCATGATTTAGATGTCCCTTAAGTGGTTTTTTATCGGCAAAGCTCGTATTTCACTCATGGCTATTTAAGTCTTTGCAGACGTACATCAAATAGTCATATGTCTATTTTAAACAGCAAAAAACATAGCACGTTCTTTGCTGCCGAGTCATTAACATAGGATAGCGTCGTCATGTTTATTTGTAGGTAGATGAGAAATAAGAGAGAAGTTATTCTTCGAGTATAAAATCAAGTTTTGAAGCTGAGCAATCAGGACAAGTCCAATCGTCAGGAATATCGCTAAACCTAGTACCTGCAGAAATCCCCTCTTCTGGAAAGCCTAACGCTTCATCATAGATGAGACCGCAGGTAATGCAGCAATATTTTTTATAAGGTTCTTTCGTCATTTTTCTCCTTTAGGTTTCAACATACCCTATCAGACTTGCAGGACCTATCTAACTTTCTAACATAATAAAGTCGGGCTTTTCTCGAACAAAGCATTCTGGGCATGGAAAATCCTCAGGTAAAGATTCCCATTTTGTCCCTGAAGGGTATCCTTCATGCTCCGCCCCTTTAGCCTCATCATAAATATAACCACAATCAGGGCACTCAAACTTATTCATCAATCATCTCCTGCTTTTCTTTTACACTCTGAAACTACAATTTTTGCCATACTTTTGAATAATGAGTTATTAAAACAATGGATTCCGGCTAAACAGCACACCGGAATGTCGTCGTTGTTTTAATCTATTCGCTGTTGTACGTCGCGTTTTTATTAAACTATGCAGCTTCGCTTGCTTCTCGTGGCTGGTGATATCGGCTAAACATTTCTTCTTTAACATCAGGATCAACATTCACCTTATTCATATCACCTCCCGCCCATTCAATAACTTTAGGATTCATCACCGAATACCAAACAGTAGGAATCATCGCAAGCACATACATTCCAGGGTAGCCAGAAGGTAGTGATGGCACGTCAGTATAATCTCTTAACACTTGATACGGGCGTGTTGGGTGAGCATGATGGTCAGAATGACGTTGAAGGTGAAGCGTAATTAAATTTGACGCCTTATGATTACTGTTCCATGAATGATGCGGTTGGCAACGTTCATAACGTCCATTTTCATTTTTTAACCGCAATAAGCCATAATGCTCGATATAATTTGCACAGGTTAGTTGCCACCAGCCATAGCTAGCAGCAATCATTAGAAATGGAATCATTACTGGCCCCCAGAAAGCTAACATCAGGGTATAAGCAACCACAGTAATTGAGCCTGATTGAAGTATTTCATTACTCATCGACCATTCCGACTTACCTATACGATTAAGCCTAGCCGCCTCAAGTGACCATGCACGCCTGAAAGCGCCCGGTATTTCACGTTTTACAAATTTATATATCGACTCGCCAAACTTTGATGATGCGGGGTCTTCCGGTGTTGCGACGTCTTTATGGTGGCCCTTATTATGCTCAATAGAAAAGTGACCATAACCACTACAAGCCAATACAATTTTAGCGCAATTCACTTGGGATCGGTCTTTTACCTTATGCCCCATTTCATGACCAGCGACTAAGCCAATGCCATTAATAATGCCAGCACTTAAAGCACCACCTAAAATACTGAACCACGACCAGTCATATTGAGAAACAACGTACGCCATGCCAATCAGTGATGCCCAATGGACAAAAGTAGCCATGTACATAATGTAAACGTAGTAGCGCTCACCTTTTAACTTTTCAACAAGTTCATCGTCAGGGTTTGCATCGTCAGTACCAAAAAAATAATCAGCAATGGGCAAAATAGCGTACATCACAGCAACCGTAAACCATAACCAAAGACCATTACCCGTTACTACAGCCAAATAACCTGAAACCAAAGGTATGGCTGGCATAATAAATGACAAACAATACCAGTAGCGCTTACTTAAGATCCAGGCACTACTTTTTGCGCCTCTCGATATATGCGGAGGCTGTGAAATGCCCCCTAATGATTCAACTGTACTGGTCATAGATCACCTCATGAACGCCTGTTAAAAATAACAAGGCTTATTATTGTTTAGTGTGATCAGAATAGCGTGAACACACATTATAACAACAGGGTAATCTGCGTCAGGCTATGGTCATTTTGATTCAACTTGCCTTAATTTAAGGCTGATGATTTTGACGGTAAAAAGATGGCGAACAACCAAACCAGCGTTTAAAAGATCGACCAAAATTAGAATTATCCTCATAGGCTAATTCAAAAGCAATTGCTTCAACAGTAAGGTCTGACTCGAGCAATAATTTAATAGCTTGTTGTTTCTTTAGGTTTTCAAGAATTGATTTATAATTTGTGTCTTCATGCTTTAACTTTCGGGTTAAAGTACTTTTAGACATATTCAAGTGTTTAGCAACCACCTCAAGCGTTAAACCATAACTTTGATTACTTTCAATCAAATAACATATTTTTTCAGATAAGGTTTCGTAGTGACTAATGCGTGACAATTCAATATCACATTGGTTTTTTGCAAAATCCACTGAACGAGAATTAGAAGAGATGCAGGGTATTGAAAGTAATGGAACAGGTATTTTAATAAATGCTATTTCATGGCCAAAAGTCACCGAACATGGAATTAACTCTCGGTACTTATCGCTCCACTCGGGCTCAAGGTATGGAAAATTAAATGAGCATTGCTGCACCTCATTGCCAATGATATATTCAATAATATTTAACAATGATAAAGCGAGAACCTCATATAGAACGGTACTAACAGGGTGCCAGTCACATGTTTCAGTCACCGAAATAATATAGAAGTCACCCTCTACCCTGGCTTGAATATCCATCGCCTGTATGCGGGTTTGATAGTACCGGCTAATAAGTAGCAAGCATTCTTTTAAATCAACCCCATGTGTGACGGCAAAACCTAAACTTCCGTGACTGGATATTTGTAGGTTTTGTGCCAAATCCAAACCTACCCAGGGTTTATCTGACTGATGGCATATTTCTTCTATTAGTGCTTTAAAATCTCCAAAAGGAATAAAGTCTTGCTTATCACTGGGCGCAAACTTAGAAATAACAGTATCCGCATCAATATTATGCTCATCACAGTAACGCACAAAGTGATTCCAATAAGTGACTGATGATAAGGGCTTTATCGCTGCTGTTTGTTTCAAGAGATTTATGGCCTTTTTAGAATTATTCTAAAACTATACTCAAATTGAGAGCTTTGCACGACAACAATTTGACCAAACAACATCGTCATTCGGTGTGCTTTTCATCCGAAATCCGTTGTTTTAATATCAAAATTGTCATAAAAGAACAGGATTCCGGCTTAAAAACACTATCGGAATGACGGAGGAAAGAGTCACGAAAAGCGCTCAAATTATTTATTTTCAATCAATAATTTCACTATAAATTCGGGCAAGATTGCTCCAGCTTTACCATAAAAATGCTCATCAAAAGCGGATTCAATTGTCGTTGGTTCCAGGTTTAATTCTATCGAGTGAGCACCATAATGATTTGCTTGCTGAACAAAACCTGCTGCAGGATAGACTTGCCCAGACGTACCAATAGATAGAAAAAGATCACACTTAGAAAAAGCCGTTTCTATTTCATTCATATGAAAAGGCATCTCTCCAAACCAAACAATATGGGGTCTGAGACTACCTTCCTGGCCACAACATGAACAGCGCATCGAAGGCGTAATTTCTGCCCTAATATCGAACACCTGGCCAGTAGAACAACAACGCATTTTTAACAGTTCACCATGCATGTGCAATACATTCTTGGAGCCTGCTTGTTCATGCAAATTATCAATATTTTGTGTGACGAGTAAAAAGTCACCGCCAAACTGCTGTTCTAGTTTTGCTAAGGCTAAATGCGCTTTATTAGCTTGAATTTCATCACTCAATAACTGTCTTCGACGCTGATTATAAAAATCCTGAACCAACTCAGGATTAGCTGAAAAACCTTCAGGCGTTGCAACATCTTCAATACGGTGTTGCTCCCAAAGGCCATCCGATGCACGAAAAGTCTGGATACCAGACTCTGCGGAAACACCCGCCCCCGTTAACACAACAATAGAGTTATAATCTGACATAGCTTAAGCCTTTATAATTGTAGGGTGACTTACAGGTATGATTGTATTGCCCGCCAACTTGCTAATTTTGCTTCTCTACTAGTTGCTGCATTCGCAGGGCTTGTTGAAGGCATCACTAAAAAATCACCGGTGTAATTCGATAAGGATACATATTTTTTGAATAATTTATGTGCAGCTTGCCCGTTAAAAACAATCAAGCCAATTGATGTATTATGTTTGATTAAACCTGAAAAATTATTCGCAGTTAAACTGGACTGATCAATCGCAGAATCCAAACTACCGGGCCGGTGACAGGCGCTAATCACATCCCAAACAGCGATTTTATTTTCACTTAAGCGATGCGTCCGTACTGCATAAGATTCAAGTAAATCAAATTTCAGAAGCTCAGACATAACCCACCAAAAGGCATTTTGAGGATGGGCATAGTATTGCTGATCTTCCAGCGAGCGTACGCTTGGCATCGTACCTAGGATAAGTACTTTTGGATCATGACCTAAAATGGGCAAAAAGCCTTGATCTATTTTCATGCGTGTCGTCTCCATCAGCTCAGGATAACTCAACACCTACGCTAGAAGAAACAAACATTGCCTTCTCTGTCGCTTGCTCAATATTTTCTCCCAAAGCTAAACCAACTCCCATTCGACGCTGACCATTAACTTCAGGCTTACCAAATAATCGAAGTTGCGTATCATTTTGTTGAAGTGCAGCCTCCAAGTTGGAAAATGCTACCTTATCAGAATGGCCTTCTACTAAAATAACGGAAGATGCTGCTGGGCCAAACTGTTTAATGGCTGGAATAGGCAAACCCAATATCGCCCGAGCATGCAGTGCAAATTCAGATAAGTCCTGAGAGATAAGCGTCACCAAGCCTGTGTCATGAGGACGTGGTGAAACTTCACTGAAAATCACCTCATCCCCTTTAATGAAAAGCTCGACGCCAAAAATACCATTCCCTCCCAGATTTTCAGTGACCTGATGAGCGATTTTTTGTGCTTTTTCCAAAGCTAATTCAGACATCGCTTGCGGCTGCCAGGACTGCTGATAATCGCCATCCTTCTGCACATGACCTATTGGCGCACAATAACTGGTTTGGCCTGCATGACGAACCGTCAGCAAGGTAATTTCATAATCAAAATCAATAAAACCTTCAACAATAACCTTACCCGCGCCTGCACGCCCCCCCGACTGAGCATAGTCCCACGCGGTAGCAATATCAGCTTCTGTTTGTAACGTGCTTTGGCCTTTACCGGAAGAACTCATAATCGGTTTAACCACGCAAGGTAAACCAATCTCTTGAATAGCGGTCTGATAGTCTTCATAACTTTCAGCAAAACGATAAGGCGAAGTTAATATCCCCAATGTTTCTGCCGCCAAACTACGAATACCTTCACGGTTCATCGTTAAATTTACCGCACGTGCCGACGGTATAATATGAAAACCTTCTGCTTCCAAGGCGACTAATTCACTGGTCGCAATCGCCTCAATTTCAGGCACAATAAAATCAGGTTTCTCTAATTCAATCACCTTGCGTAACGCTGCGCCATCTAACATATCCACCACATGCGAACGATGTGCCACTTGCATGCCCGGTGCATTGGCATAGCGATCAATCGCAATCACCTCGACACCATAACGCTGAAGTTCAATGGCAACTTCTTTACCAAGTTCACCAGAACCACAAAATAGAACTTTTTTGGCGGTGGATGATAGCGGGGTTCCGATAGATGTCATTTGTTATGCCTTTTTATTATGAATAAAATCACCGTAAAGTGTCCGAAAAATGACATCTTTTACAGCTTTATCACATTACTGGATCTAGTTTTTTGGTTAAAACACTAAGCAGCCTACGAAATAACATCCAAATATTTCACATCGATATCAGCATTGATATACGCCATACCCAATTTATTCAAATAATCTAAGCGAGCAGCTTTATAAGGGTCAATATTAGGCGCTATTAAACCTTGCACTTGATAAATTTCTGCAAGATGCTCAAGGTAGTTATTGCCTTCGACTAACAATAAACCCGCAGCACCCACATCAGGCTTAACCTTCGCATTAATATCTTCCGGTAGATTAACTGCAAGTACAACAGGTAGCTCTTCAACACCTGTATGAACATTTCTTTCTTTAATGGTTTGCTCTGCCCAATAAAACGCGAGTTCTTTACTTTGAGTTAAGAAAACAGGCTCGACTGTTTCAGTATAACTATTACCGATTGTAGCCATGATTTTCTTAGCTGTTTTCTTTAAGACTTTGTCGCCTGAGCGCTTTAAGCCTTGCTCTTTAATTGATGCGATTAATCCAGACGATGTACCGTGATACCAAGTTGCCCCTACTGCAAAGCCATCTTGGGTAAGCAGGTCTTTGGCATCTTGTAAGTTATTTGGAATATTCGTCATAATTAATCTCACTTTTTAAATTTTTGCATTAACTCTAAAGAAAAGGCGACACTCTTTTTCAAGAGGTCGCCTTTTCAAACACTTTCAGTTTAAGCCAAACTAAAGCTTAAACAACCGAATTCAACTTAGCCGAACTGGTTAGAAGTATTTTTAGCTCCGCCTGCTTTAAGCGCGTTCTCACCAGCAAAGTATTCTTTATGGTCATCACCCATGTCAGAACCTGACATGTTCTGGTGCTTAACACATGCGATACCTTGACGGATCTCTTTACGCTGAACGCCAGCAACATAACCAAGCATACCAGCATCACCGAAATACTCTTTTGCTAAGTTGTCAGTAGACAATGCAGCAGTGTGGTAAGTCGGTAGAGTGATCAAGTGATGGAAAATGTTCGCTTCACGAGCAGTATCTGACTGGAAAGTACGGATCTTGTCGTCAGCACGTGCAGACAATTCAGTCTCATCATACTTAGCATCCATTAGACCAGCGCGATCGTATGCAGAAACATCTTCACCCGCCGCAACCATCGCATCGAATGCTTGCTGACGGAAGTTTAGCGTCCAGTTAAAAGATGGGCTGTTGTTGTAAACAAGCTTAGCATCTGGAATTTCTTTACGTACTTCGTTCATCATATCTGCGATATCTTGAACGTTTGGTGTAGCAGTTTCGATCCATAACAAATCAGCACCGGCTTTAATTGCTTCGATACTATCGAATACACAACGCTGCTCACCAGTACCTTGACGGAACTGATATAAACCTGAAGGTAAACGCTTAGGACGAACAAGCTTACCGTCACGGTTGAAGCATACATCGCCTTCAGCCATGTCAGCTACGTCAATTTCTTCAACGTCTAGGAAAGCGTTGTATTGATCACCTTGATCTCCAGGCTCTTTTACAACTGCGATTTCTTTAGTAAGACCAGCACCTTCAGAGTCAGTACGCGCAACGATAATACCGTTGTCGATACCTAGCTCTAGGAATGCATAACGCAATGCGCGGATTTTAGAATGGAAGTCAGCATGAGGAACAGTTACTTTACCGTCCTGGTGACCACATTGCTTTTCATCAGCAACTTGGTTTTCGATCTGTAGTGCACAAGCACCTGCTTCGATCATTTGCTTAGCCATTAGGTAAGTCGCTTCAGCGTTACCAAAACCAGCATCAATATCAGCAATTATTGGCACAACGTGAGTAACGTGACCGTCGATAGCTGCTTGAATTTTAGCTACTTCAGCAGCATCGCCAGCTTCATTAGCTGCGTCTAGTGCACGGAACAAACCACCTAGTTCACGCGCATCTGCTTGACGTAGGAATGTGTAAAGCTCTTCTACTAAAGAAGCAACAGTAGTCTTCTCATGCATTGACTGATCAGGAAGAGGACCGAAGTCAGAACGTAGAGCAGCAACCATCCAACCAGAAAGGTACAGGTAACGACGGTCAGTTTTGCCATCGAAGTGCTTCTTGATTGAGATCATTTTTTGTTGGCCGATAAAACCGTGCCAGCAACCTAAAGACTGAGTGTATTTAGTCTTGTCTGCATCGAACGCAGCCATATCAGCATTCATTAGGTCTGCAGTGTATTGAGCAATGTCTAGACCAGTTTTGAATTTGTTCTGCGCACGCATGCGAGCAACTGATTCAGGGCTGATTGTTGCCCAGCTGTCGCCATTTCCTTCAACTACTGATGAAAGAGCTTTAATACTGTCTTGATAAGCTGACATTTACTTGTCCTTTTTATCTATATGGAAAATGTTACTTTTATAAATTTATGCGTTTACTATGCATTGAAGCTTCATAAAAGGAACGAGTTATGATTTCGGGGTGAAGTTTAATAAATTAATAACAATAAATGAAATATATTGATTTTATATTGGGTATACATTTCATGAATACCCTCCACAAAAAACAACTCTAATCTAGAATTTATACTTATACCTCAATAACCTAGTGAGAACTTAAAGAATCCACTTAAAGTTGAGATAGTGAGTTTTGATACATTCAGATACCAAGCGTGACAAAAAAGAATGTTTTTCATGAGCTTTATGAGGATGAAACAAGCAACATTTTATGCGGCTTTATCTTCCAACTTTTTCCCTGACTGAATATTCTCGTCAAAATAGACATTTTTGATATTAGGCAATGCAGCAATCTTTTTCATCACATTGACACCTTCAACCTGATAGTTCTGAATCATTTCAGCGTCCACTTTATAAGGCTCACCAACAGACAAACCTAACGTTGCTGGGCTTAGTCGCCAACCATTGGTAATTTCTGAACCACCCACCAGATTAACAGGCAAAATAACATCCCCCGGCCGCAAGTAAGCTTCCATATAACGGGGGTTAACGTACTTCATGGTGACATCCCCCTGCTTGTCAGTATAGGAACGCGAGCCTTCAGGAAAGATCAGGAAGGGTTCATGCATTATTTCCTTGAATAACTCATAATCTACACGCTCCAATTCATCCAAGGCATTATTCATGCGCGCCAGCTCCAGATATTCGGCCAACTCATCCTGTTCAACTTGTTTTAATTGGGTGCTTACTTGCTTGAAAGCAGTTTCATCAGCACGTACCAACTTATTCATAAAGTCGGTATAACTCATTTGCTCGATTAATTTTAAACCTGAATTTGGCATTTTGATCAAAAATTGCGTACGCCTTCCTGTTTTTAATAACTCTGTTGCCAAACCCTTTTCTCCAACAGCGCTTGTTTTCTGGGAAGGTAGCGTGAGAAACAAGTTGCCGACGTTACTAGCGCCATTCTTTAAAACAATATTAGAAAACATACGAGGACCAACGACCGTATTACAACTGGCGGTTAAATTATCAAACCCCAATTGTCTAAAAATACTACGTACAAAATATGGCCCTAAATACCCTTCATGATGACCAATTATAAAAATACGATGGCCTGCCGCTTTTAAGACAGATGCTTGATACAAGGTACGCACAACCTGAGACGAACCGATAGCATGCTTACTATCATGCTTAAACGAAACCCTTTGTCCATGATCACCGACGAGAATAAGGTCTTTGGTATTTTTTCGTTCTAAAAAAGAAAAGAATTTATGCCATAGAGAACTGTCTGGGAGCACAGGTGAAACCGAGCGGTTAAATAAAAATGGTATCGCTAAAAAACGCTCCAAACCTGACTTACTGAACTCTTTGAAGAAATTATGCTGTAAAAGCTGGTTTTTACGTTTTTGGAATTGCTTGGTGATATCAGGAAAATGTTTTTTTACATCCAAACCATCACGTTTGGCAAAGGCAATAATATCATCCATCATTTGAACCACACGCACATTTTGTGGCGCTCGTTTAAATGCATAAAATTTCGCGCTAAAAAAGCCAACAATGCCTTTAAAATTTACAGCATTCACTAATGAATGAAGGTAATCTTTTAACCCCTGAGGTGCTGGAATTTTCAAAAACGTAGAAACGATAAAATCTTTTAACTTATCGACTAAACCAGCAACTTTCGCAAAAAACAAGAAAAACACATTGGTAGCACGATAGAAAAAACTTCGCTCATGAATCGCTGAAATCGCTTTTTCCAAACGTTCTTTATTTTCATGTAAAAATCGCAGTGCATCACCCTGAGCAAGCTTAACTTTCTCTTGCTGCCACCATTGAGTTGACTCGGAATTGGATGCTTTCGACTTATCTTCTTTTTCAGTCGTCTTTTCTCGCGTCATAATGATAACCTAAATCTAAAAAGTGCGCGCAGGCTAGCAGATTTTATAAACTGATTCCACATTCAAGCTTAAAGCCACGCCTCAGACTGGAGATTAATTTTTGCTGCGCAACGTAAAGCTGCAAATGGCATTCATACGCATACGCGCTTTACCCTATTTACCTAAACTGCTGCAACACAATTAGCACCTTGCTCAAGAGTTCGTTAATATAAACAAAATATAAATCAAAAACCCAAAAGTGTACACTTTTTAACCACACTATAAGACTTTTTATGACTAACATCGAAGAAATTGACACTCTCATACACGCGCATTACGTCATTCCAATACAACCCAAGGCTAGCGTATTAAAATGTCACAGTGTTGCGATAAAAGACAATAAAATTGTTTCAATTCTTCCCTCTCATGAAGCACGTTCTCGCTTCACCGCAACACAAAGTTTCGAGCTTGAACACCACGCAATTATGCCGGGTTTAATTAACACACATGGTCATGCAGCAATGAGTCTTTTTAGAGGTTTGGCAGATGACCTGCCTTTAATGGAATGGCTTAATGATCATATCTGGCCAGCTGAAGGTGCTTGGGTTTCAGAGGACTTTGTAAGAGATGGTACCACGCTAGCTATTGCAGAAATGATTCGTGGCGGCACAAGCTGTTTTAGTGACATGTACTTTTTTCCCAACATTGCAGCACAGGTCGCCGATGAAACAGGGATACGCGCCCAATTTTGCTGCCCGGTTTTAGACTTCCCAACAGTTTGGGGTTCAGGTCCTGATGAGTATATAGACAAAGCATTAAAACTAAGCAATATATATACGAACAATGAGTTGATTAGCATTGGCCTAGGACCGCATGCCCCCTACACGGTTTCTGACGAACCATTAAAAAAAATCCGCGACATCGCGCTCGAAAAAAAAATACCCGTTCAAATACATTTACACGAAACCCAACATGAGGTGGATGATGCCCTTGAACAATCAGGCCAAAACCCGATTCAACGCTTAGCAAAACTTGGCTTAATTTCTCCTGAACTAGCACTTCAATGTGTACACATGACGGTACTTTCAGAACAAGACATCCAAACCCTTCAACAAAGTGCAGCCCATATAGTCCACTGCCCTGAGTCAAACCTGAAACTCGCCAGTGGTTTTTGTGAAACCGAAAAATTATTAGCTGCAGGTATCAATGTTTCGCTAGGTACAGACGGTGCTGCCAGCAACAATGATTTAGATATGTTTGGTGAAATGCGTACCGCCGCTCTCATCGCAAAACCCATTGCCAAGAATGCTGCCGCACTTGATGCCGCCACGGCACTAGAGATGGCAACTATAAATGGTGCAAAAGCATTAGGTATTGACCAGCACACAGGTTCTATCGAAATTGGCAAGTGTGCCGATTTGATCGCTATCAATTTAGATGCACTCAATAGCCAACCAAGCTTTGATCCTATCTCAGATATTGTATACTCCGTAGCATCGAACCAGGTAAGCCATCATTGGATTAATGGACAATTACTACTTCAGGACGGCAAACTACTCAACTTGGATATAAATGACATTATTCTGAACGCTCAACAATGGGCCAGAAAAATCAGTCAGACCGACACAAAGTCTAAAACTATCTAGCATCAAACAAAGGCACCCCACTAAACACCATGAACCAAGCTACTCAAAACGTCGACCCAAATGAAATTGCAAAATTTGAAGCTCTTGCCAGCCGATGGTGGGATAAGGAAAGTGAATTCAAACCACTACATGACATCAACCCGTTACGTTTGAATTATATTGATGAACGCGCACGTCTTCCAGGTAAGCGTGTATTGGATGTAGGCTGCGGTGGTGGTATTTTATCCGAAGGCCTGAGTCAGCGCGGTGCTCACGTACTAGGCATTGATATGGGTGCTGCACCTTTATCAGTCGCAAAACTTCACGGCCTTGAATCCGGTATTGAAGTTGAATATCAGCAAATTACGGTCGAAGCCTTAGCGGAAGAACAAGCAGGCACTTTTGATGTGGTTACTTGCCTGGAAATGCTTGAACACGTCCCAGACCCGGGCTCTGTAATTAAAGCTTGCGCCAAACTACTAAAACCTGGCGGTGAATTGTTTTTATCAACTATTAACCGCAATCCAAAAGCTTACTTGTTCGCCGTTGTCGGTGCAGAGCACATACTAAAAATGCTTCCTAAAGGAACACATGAGTATAAGAAGTTCATTAAACCTTCAGAGCTAAGCGCCTACGTTCGTCAAGCTGAGTTAGAGTTTAAAGATGTCACAGGCATGGTATACAACCCTTTATTAAAGGAATATAAGTTGGCAAGAGATGTCGACGTTAACTATTTAATGCACGCGACCAAAGCACAGTGAAGCCCTTGAGCAAAGTTGAAGCCATCCTATTTGATTTGGATGGCACTTTAGTCGATACCGCAGCTGACTTTATTCATGTACTCAACTTCCAGCGAAAACAGTATGGGCTCAGCCGTCTCGATCCACAGACCATTCGTGATACCGTTTCAAATGGCGCTCGTGCATTAACCGAGCTCGCATTTGGGGCTAATTTTGAAGACAAACGCTTAGAACTATTAGAACTTTACGCAGACTGCGCTGGCGACCAGGCAGAGCTATTTGACGGTATGGAAAATGTACTGCAACATTTTGAATCCTTAAATATCCCCTGGGGTATCGTGACTAATAAACCACGGCGTTTTACTGAAATACTCCTCGACAAACTGGCTTTAAGCTCACGTAGTGCGCTTACACTCTGTCCTGATGACGTAAAAAAATCAAAACCTGACCCTGAATCGTTGTTTCTTGCCTGCGAGCGATTGCAATGTGAACCTATGAATACCATTTATGTAGGCGACCATGAACGTGACATTATTGCTGGAAAAGCAGCTAATATGAAAACCGTTGTGGCACGTTTTGGCTATATTCTTGATAAGACAAGCATTTCAAGTTGGCAGGCAGACTTTGAAATAGATCACCCTAATGAATTAATTTCATTATTTAACACTTCAAAACAATAATTTTCTCAGTACTTTCCTCGAAATCATCTATGCTATAACTAATAGTATTCATACAAAAATGCATGTCATCCTCAACATTTACAAGGATGACATTAGAATTGATTAGTTTTTTAGGAGAACACATGGCTGTTGAAACAGCACTCGTCGTCGATGATTCCAAATCTGCCCGTATCATGCTTAGCCGCATGGTTAAAAAAACAGGGCTTGAAGTTGAAATGGTCGAATCTGGTGAAGATGCACTAGCCCGACTTGAATCTGGGCCTTTCCCAGACGTCATCTTTATGGATCATATGATGCCCGGCATGGATGGTTTGCAAACGACCAAAGCATTAACATCAAACCCCCTAACCTCACATATCCCGGTTTTCATGTATACCTCAAAAGAAGGCCCTGAGTATGAAGCCGAAGTCACCGCGTCCGGTGCATGTGGAATGCTCGGCAAACCAGCCAAACCAGAACGGCTTTTAGAAGTTATCGCGGAACTCAATGAAAAATTAGCCACACAAGCAGAGCATGAGCCACAAGAAACTATAGAGCCAGAAACAGCACAACAAATAGAAGAACCACAACAACCTGAACAAGCTATTGAACCAGAGGAAGAAGAAATGAGCAAGGAACTGATAGAGGAAGTATCATCACAGATTGTCGCACGAGCAATTGAAGACGCATTACAACCTATTTCAGGTTCGATCCATCGCTTAGAAACAAGTATTCATGAAAACCAAAGTGAGATACGTAAATTATCATCTCGACAAGACCAACATGCAAATATGATATCTCAATCAGTACTGGATGCTAGCTTGAAGCAAACCACGGTTCAACTGCAAACATTGGTCACCACTGAAATCAAATCAATACGCGACTTACTAGAACAACGCGCCGAACTCTCACCAGCAGCATTACAGCAAATTAAAGACATTGCCAGCAAAACCGGTAGCGATGCAGGTGCCACTACTGCAGAAAAAACGGCTAGCAGTGCTGCTGAAGCCGTTGCCGCTAAAGTGGGTGCAGCTCAAGCTCAAATACAAGTAATGCAGGATATGGCCCCCGTAATCAAACAAGCAAAAAATGCTAATCTGATTTCAATTGTTGCCATTCTCGCCGCTGGCGCAGCCATCGCAGCTTCTTTTTTGCTCTGATCACAAAATAAGTTAAAGTGAGCCTTATGTTTTAACGGAGTCTTATGACACCACTAAAAAAACATAACCCAGCTTACTTTAGCTCCCCCCAAATTCTACTCATTTTTTCTTCAAGCACATAAACACTAAGCAACAAAGAACTGCGACTCAATTTATTGAAATTTAATCGTGCAAGCTATCTAAAAAAAATAACCCACAAAAAATTTCATCGACTAAATAATTGACGTTTTTTAATTCATTGACTAGTTTTAAAGCTCAATAACTCTCTAAATTTTAAGGATTTAAAAGAATGCTTAGCTGGCTTCGTTCTTTGCGCTTCTCTACTAAATTAATTATCTTAAGTCTTCTGCCCTCACTTATAATTTTAGTGTTAGGTGAGCAAATTTTACAGTCAAAATTTGAGCAAAGCTCGGACTTTTCTCAAGCTGAACTCAGTATTGAAAGTGCACTATTGCTGGATGATGTCGCACACCAACATGCTATTGAGCGAGGATTGAGCGCAGGATTTCTTGGTAGTCGAGGAGAAAAAGGGGGAAACAAATTAAAACAGCAAAGAAAAATAGCAGACCAAAGCTGGGAAAAGTTAACAGCCTATCTTCAGGAAGCACAACACAAGGCTCTTCTCCCCCCTCTGATATATAAGTATCAGAAAGAATTGGGAGCATTAATGGACTCAAAAGACAACGTTCGTCAAAAAGTAGACAAACTTCGCTCTGATAACAACGCTTTCAACTACTATTCGGATATCAACCTAGTTATTCTGGATATGATTGAAATAATAGCGGAATCCACAAATGTCCCAGAAATATCACAAGATTTCTACATATACCGAAACCTACTACAGACCAAAGAAAAATCAGGCCAGATACGTGGCAAATTAAACGCAGTGTTCAAATCCGGTATACTCAACCCTGCCGATCTCAAAGAAATACAAATCTATATAAAAGACCAAGAACACTATTTTGCTAAAGCAAAAAATACCGCCTCAGGGCAACTATCAAAGAGCATTAATCAATTAACCCAAAGTAAGCACTTTAATACCGTCAATCAAATTCAAGAAACACTCACTACCTTAGGCAAAGATCTAACAGACATTAACCAAACACATAAGAATGATTGGTTTAACATCGCAACTGAAAATATCAAAGATATTAAAGCGCTTGCTGACGAAACTGAAAGCTTATTCATCAATATTTTAAAAGATAAAAAATCAAATAATAATCAAATAATAATTTTTGGCGCAAGCTTATTAGCTGTTTTAATCATATTTATTACCTTATTTACCTGGTGGCAAATAAAGGATTTAACACAGCGTGTTGCACAAATTAGAAATTTACTTCATTCGGTTATCTCAAAGGGTGATTTAACATTACGCTCTAAAAGCACTGCAACTGACGAAATAGGTACGATAGCATCGACCCTCAACGAATTCCTAGATAATATCCAAAGCCTAGTCACCGAAATAAAAAACATTTGCATTGACCTTCAAACACAATCAGATAGCGTGTCTGATATTACAGAACAGAATAAAAATTCAGTTGACTCACAAAGAGAACAAACACAGCTTCTAGCCAGCGCCATCACTGAAATGTCAGCAAGCTTTTCAGAAGTTGCCCGATCAACACATGATGCAGAGCAAGCCTCAACAGAAGCTCAGCAAAGCAGTACAGAAGGTAAAAACAGTGTTGATCAAACTTCTTCTGCGGTCACCCAACTATCAAATGAAATTGAAAAAGCCGAACATACCATTGAAGAAGTTTCCGAAAATTGTAACCGAATTGGCACCAT
>Ga0209184_1001004_pt1 | contig 21975 bp, 16 predicted proteins | sample EN8Hudsemesocosm_2_FD_184627 | JGI IMG/M metagenome (GOLD analysis project Ga0209184, IMG submission 184627) | Methane-oxidizing microbial communities from mesocosms in the Hudson Canyon - EN8C Hudson Canyon (SPAdes) (version 2) | ecosystem: Environmental > Aquatic > Marine > Cold seeps | place... | reverse complement strand
CAAGAGATCGCCTTTTACACCCTGACCTTTGGGTCGTTTTAGGTTAAACCAATTAAAGGACCCTAAGCATGTAGAGCCGATGGCAGAGTGCTGGCGGACGCGGGTTCGATTCCCGCCGTCTCCACCAAATGCAGGTTCGTTAAGAACCAATAAAAAACCCGCTAAGACCTTATAAACAAGGACCTTAGCGGGTTTTTTTATATCTGCGATGTCCATCCAGAAATTTTGATGTGTCAGACTATGTCTACAATACGTAATATATTCGCACAAAATTCGCACATTGAAGTACTTGTACGACGCCCCTATATTTCATTGTCTATCAAAGACTTAGTAGAAGCGTACCCTCCCACCACTTGCATTTATTTTCAGCCTGATATGTTGGTTTGTTCATTCAACGGGAGAATAGATATGACTAAAGAAATATTGGAAGTAGAAGATTACGAAGTTTCAAACTGGCTTGAAGAAACCCATTGGCCATCACGCGAGACAGATATTGATGAAATGGTATTAATTTACCATCAATGGCAACAGACAACAGCGAGAAGCGGTCAAACAAGGGAGTTAGATGAAGAGCATCTGATTCAAATGACGTTAAAACGAATGCGGCATATTCACCCCAATCCCAGAGATGCATGTGTAATTACGGCATTACTCATTTTACAGACCGCTTTTGTCGCGAGAAGCGAGGGCGTTTATTCTCCTAGTCTAACTAGCCGCCTACATTAAGCCATAACCCCTTAACGCGCTTAAGAGAGTGTTTCATGGCTTGTATTTATTGGTGGGGGTGGGTATGGAGTTAAATTACTTATGCACCCTATTAACAATATATTAAAAGTATCAAAATCGAGACCCAGAAAGCCTGATCCTTTTACTGGTAATTAGTATTCTTCATAATAGACATTGTGGTGACCAACCTAAATTGGCCACTACCCTTTATTAATAATTTACTCCTCTTGAGCGTTACGGTGTGCAACCTTAGCCTCAAGCCATTCATCAACTTCAGTATCAACCCATCCAACAGACCGTGCTCCTAATTCAATCTGCTTTGGAAATTTATCTTGTGATATCAGGTTATAGATTGTCGATCTAGACAACCCAGTCTTTTCAATTACCTCTTTCAATCTCATGATCTGCATATGTAGTTTCCTCCACTTCCGTATGATCAGGTATGTGTAAGTATTAATGACGGACCACCTAGATAGTTATTCATCATTAAACTCCGAAAAACTCAATGATAAACAATTTAGAAATTATGCAAGTACACACAAGAGAGTTAAAGTGTAACTCTACATGAGGTGTTTAGCCTCGGAGCAAGCAACGTTATTGAATCGTGCCAGCAATATCATTGTCTTTATCCCCTCTATATAGCTCTTTCTTGCTAGAACCTTTTATAAGAAATGGTAATTCGATTTTCTCACAAAGCCCTCGAAACTCCTTAATTACCTCACTACCAAACACTGCACGCGACCTCGGAGACTCATTAGTCGAGTCATAGGCACTCCCTAAATTGCGCCATCTAACCAAGTGACCTTCTCGATTGAGCGGAGTACCCGATACTAACTCGCGTAGTTTTAAAATCAACCTAGAGGATAAACCCAGTGCATTATCGGTATATAAGAACCTTTGAGCTGTCATATAAATTATGCTTTGATCCAAGTTATCTTCATTACTGAAATTTTGAATAAACTTCGGTGGCACGACTGGATTAACGTCTTCACCGTCTAAATAGCTGCCCCAGTTATCTGAAAGAAATACGTCATCAGTATCATTTAACATTACTGAGGGCCTATCATGATAACTGACTATCAATTCAGATTTTGCACGAGTCAGAGCAACATAAAAATGGCATGACTCTCTAAAATGTTCTTTTGCCGGCAGAGAAGGATTAGGAATAACAGACTCCGATGCATTCATAACGATCATCACATCAAATTCAAAGCCTTTAGTTTGCTCCAGATCAGATATAAACAAAGAGTCTTCACCTAAACTAGCTTCGCCATCCAATACCGTTAAATCATGCCCTACTCCAAAAACACTAATTTCATGCAATGTGAAGCCACAAATTGCTATGCAAATCTTCCAGCTAGGGTTTTCTGCTATTTCAACCCTCGCATGTGATATAGCATAAGCTAGCTCACATGCGAGGTTATCCGCTTTCAAAATTAACGGTGCTGAGCTCGAAAAACTCGAAAACTCTGGATCAAGAACTTCAAAATCCTCTGAATCCATTACCTCTTCCGTTAGGTTATTCACTAACACCTTATATGCTGCCGAGAGGATTTCACGACTATTCCTGTAGTTCTTTCTTAACGTTTTGCTATGCGCTCTTGGGACGCTAACCGTTGCTCCTTTTAGCGATTGAAATTTAGTGGAAACCCTTTGTGCGGCATCACCACAAATAAAAACATCATTCTCTCCCGGTTTAGTGATTTTACGTATGATACTTAGCTCAGTTGTACCAAAGTCTTGGGATTCATCAATAAGCACACAACGATACCTAGGCTCCAACTTATCCTTGTGATTACTTAATGCAGCGGCTAACCCGAGGTAGTCAGTTAGGCCGACCGCACGCATTTTTGACTCCCAAAGTTCAAGCCCTTTAAGAAGCCTTTCCCTGTGATCTTTTTGCATTGGAACCGAGCGCCCTTGTCGTTGAATGCTTAAATACTTAGACCTATCGTTATTTACTACTGCACTTCTAATCCAATCAAACTCTTCTCTAATATAATTTTCCGCTTTAACACCTTGAGCAATCAGATAATCATGTACAGGTATAAGAATACTTGCATCATTATTGTTTAACCTGCACTGATAATATTCAGACCACACCTCATCAATATGCTCCTGACTTTTCCAGGTTGTATCATCATATAACCTATCACTCCCTGGCTCATATTCATGAAGGTACTCCTGGCAAATTTTGTAAAACGGTTCTACACGAATATTTTTTCTAACAGAGTCTGTTGCCACAACATCCACTAGCTCTTTTATTAAACGCGCCAAAGACCGGTTCAATGTGACAATTAAAATTTCTTCGCCATGATATTTTTCAGCTAAACGTATTGCGCGTTTGACGACTACACAGGTCTTCCCAGAACCAGAAACACCTAACAACTTGGCTGAACCGCTATAGTCTTGCTCTACAGAGGCCTGTTGTTCGGGATGTAAAAAAAGCATCCATTTTTTATAGTCCGCCGTTCTCACAAAATGGGTAAATAGCTCGGCATACGCGGGATCATCATTCGGTATAGAATATATACGCTCACTATCCAGAACTTCATGTTTTGGAAGGTCTGCCAGCTCACCGTTCTCGTAAGCCAACCGCCTTAAGGCTCCATCTACATCATTTTCTTTCAGCGCAATCAGCACATCCAGAATAAGATTTTTCTTAGTCTCGCCTGCTATTTTATCAACTGTATCAAACAACTCATCATCAGATGAAAATGAGTGAAGTAACTCTATCCCCCTAATTTCCGATCTAGATAAACCATCAACTAAGCCGTCAAAATCCGAATTTGAAAGCAACTCATAAAGATTTCCAGGTGTGTAATCAGATACTATTTCCGGTCTTTCTCCCACTGAGAGCGTCGCTGAGGGAATCTTCAGCTCATCAATCCGCCCACAATTATCGACAACAAATTTATTTCCTCTATTGCTTTTCAACCATTTTTCTTCATCTTCATGGTCTCCAACAAAGAGTAAAATAATTTTCCCACTATTTTGAACAGTGACTAGACGGCAAGCGGAAGTAAGATCATATTTGACACACTTCTCAATACGAGTTTCACCGTAATTCGTGGTTTTTAGTCCCTTGAGAGGGTTAGGCATTTTTTGAGAAATAGCTCCGATAACCGCCAAAACCCTTTCGCTTGCTTTTTGAAAGGGACCGCCTCGCTGATAGAGACCATGAGCTTGGTCTCGTATTTCAGGCCGAAGAAAGTACTGCATTGTTTTTTCTTGTTTTTTTAAACTCAATCTACCCACTTAATATCTCCCTATTTTGATTTTTATAAGCAATTAAAACTAAAAGTTGGCCTATGTTTCTTATTTTTTATAACGCTAATAAACTACTTGCCTGTCCATTATCTTTTGGCACAATTTATTAAACATATTGCAGCTTAATTTCTCAAATAGTTAATACGACACATTACGAACTACAGTTCCCACTAACTACCTCAACCCTTAATCGCTGAGTATATTAAAAGGCTTTGCTCATGCTTTATAAGAAAATTCAGCCCCCACTTTCTGCTGAAATTCTTGTCAGTCAACCTCTCCAAAGTGTCACACACAAAGGTACTATTGTGTTTTAGCGAGCAAAGTCTTTATGGGTGAGGTTACTTTTAGGGCTAGATCTTACATTCGACACATTTATTTCAACTTAAAAGTATCTTAATTTTTAACCTAGAGTAACGGCCTAACTACATAAACTATAACAAAGCCTCATACAAAAACACCTCCATAAAGGTATGAAATCCGAACAAATGGACGGTCTAAATAAGTTGAAAGATACTAGAGAGCTAATATAGATATCAGCTTTAACTAAAAGATCCAAACGTTACCTTTACTGACCAAAATAATTTAGAAAGGTGGATCATTTATGCTAGGAGTGAATTAGGCTTGGGCTTTTCGATCATAGTGAATGTGGATTATTCTTTAGAGCTAACCTGTCGCTCTTGAATTTACCCTGTTGCACAAGTATCAATGGTCTCAAAAGTAAAAAAAGAAATAAACAATACCAACCAATGCCAGCACAGCTAATGCCACGTCTCCAGAATTGAAAAAATCTTCGACCTTTTTGCCACACATAGGACACCACGAAGCGCGCGGCTCTGCATTTTCAAAAGTTAACCTTGGTATGATTTTCTTTTGGCAATTCGGACATGTGACTCGGTCATCTTGATAGTTATTCATCATTAAACTCCGAAAAGTCCAATGGTATACAACTCAGATATTATGCAAGTCATGAATAGACTATAAGAATAAGGCTTGAGACCGCAACCCGTTGATCAGACAGATTCTCAAACCTATTCCCCGTTAGGAGCACCAACCATGAATCAATCTCATCATTGGTACGGGAATTTTACCAGCTTAAAAGAATATGCAAGACACCAGTGACTCAACGTTCAAAGACTGCTGCAATTACAGGTTCAGGCGCTTTCTTTCTAATACATGCTTCAGCAACCGAAGAGAACTCAGCTTCGTATATAACTTTCTTTTTTAAATTCGCAATGGCACCTTGTTTCATTATCCATATTAAGGCCTGTGCGCCGTGTGCACTCGCACCTTTGTATTCGCTAATAAGAGTTAAGCAATCATCCCACGTTTTACCACGCTTTTGATTTAATCTATCTAGACGGTTCAATCCTAATATTTCAATTGTTTTATTAGCCTTAAACTTATCAAGCTCGCAGTCTATACCGCCAGCAAGAACAGCTATGCAGCCGTCATCATCCCTATCATAAGAAATAAGACGAGTTTGATCAGTCAGTGGGTCAATAAGAACTGCACCCTCTAGTCTCAGTTGAACTTCTGTACAATTTACCGGAGCCCTTGATTCGCCCTCAACAATAGGAAATAAATCACTTTTCTTACTATTTATTAGGTGGCCAGCAATTACGTAATTCTTCCAATTGAATGTTAACCACCAATAACCTTGTTCATGAGAACCATCTAAATTTCTCACACGCCCTTTGGGTCTAAAATGATCTACATGAATCGGAGATACGCTTTCTTCAGCTTCCGAATACCAGCATTTGTTTGAGAACTGAGCTAATAACCAGTCCCTAACTCTGTTATCGCGCCAAAAACCCTCATTAGCTTCAATTATCGCTTTTCGTTCGGTTTCATTTGCTGCTTGCTGAAGTTGAGCTGTGATTGCATCTGCCTCAGTGACCCAATCAGCAGGAGGAGTACCAGTTATAACAACTTTTCGCATACTTTACCCTCTCGCCTTAACAGCTAATTCCTGAGCTAAGGCAGACAGATCATCTAAACGCTGAGTTTTGACTAGTTGTTCGATTATTTGCTCAGCCATTGCATTCTGCTCTTTTATCTCCTCACTGCTAAGCAACTCACTTAAAGGTTTACTTCGCACCTTATACATTTGTTCAATAAATAACTGATACATCGGGTCACGATATTCTCGAGAGAAACCTAAGTCTTCCAACCGAACAGCTAAGTGATCGAGCTCTTGTTGCTCCTCCTCTGATAGACCTTCTTTCTTACTCTTACCTAGTAAATCATTCCGTCTTTGCAATGCATCTAAGGTATTTCTGTCTAAAGTCGACGGTAACCCAAACATGTCACTTTTTAGCAAACCCGAGACACCCATCCCCTGAGGGTGTTCACTAGGCTTCTCGACTAAGGTCTTATCGCCATTCTGGCTAATAATATGCACTTGTTCGCGCTTAAGACTACCGACCATCATTGGGTCATGAGTAGTGATTAATATCTGTGATTCACCTTGTATTCCGTTATCGATACGAGGTTTGAGTACGTCTTCAATATCATCGAAATAGCGTAACTTCCAAATAGGGTTAAGGTGAGTATCGGGTTCATCCAGTAAAAATAAGCAATGATCTTCACTGGTGATACGCATAAGCCCAAGCACGGTCAGCATTTGAAGCTCACCTTCAGAAAGCTGAGTAAAACTAACCTTGCCGCCATGCTCGTCACGCTTTTTAACCGTAATGCGAACTTCATCAATTAAGTCACCAATATACGCACCTTCAGCATAACGGAAGAAGCTTTGTGGCGTGCCTACAAGTTCGCCCAATTCTTTAAGTTTCTCTGGTGATGGTACAAACATATACAATTGTTTTTGGCGCTCCCGACGACCTCGAAAGTCAACGAGCTTAGACTCTTCATGTTGAATAGGCGCCCAACTTACCTGCCATAATTTATCCAAAAACTCGGATACTACGTTACCACGCGCATACCAAAAACGCGGGTCTCCTTGCTCTATATCATCATCTTCTAATTTTCGTAAACGATAGGGTTGCTTGAGCACAAACACGGCTGACTCTAACGATTCAATATTTAGGTTGCTCAGCACTTTCTTAAAGACGGGATCATCCGACAGCAAACAGGTCAATAATACCAATTGGCTATGGCCACCACGACAATAGAAAAGGCGCCTTAATCGGTCGTCACCAAATTGCTTAAGTTGCTTACTTTCTTCTCGTTTACGTAACTCTTCCATCATCTCACGGTCAGATTCTGAGTTAGAAAGATTGCGGAGCAAGTTAGCAGGTAAAACTTCTTCTGCAGTAATTTCTTGACGACGATTAAAGCGCCGTTGGTGTTCCTGAAACAACGCTTCCATACGCTCATTACGACCAGAATAATAAGCAAATATATTGGAAGGAAGTAAACGTGGGCCTCTACGTAAATCTCGATTAGGTTTATTAACAGGATCATTTTCACGAAGATAATCCAAAGAAACTTTATCTCCATCAACCCAAACCAATGGCCGCTTTTGCTGCTCTAAATCGCGCACCAACTTTATGTGATGGCCTCGAATCTCATATTCTAATTCAAATTCTAGCTGGCGATTATCGACTTCAAATACATGTGGAGGTAAATCGATACCTCTAAAGATAAAAATTAGAGCTTCCATTAAATTGGACTTACCTGTGCCATTCTGTCCGATTAAGGCATGACTACGAATAGCCTTAGGTGCTGCACCTTCCCGACTAGTCAACGATTCGAAATAGCGAGAAAATTTGAAATCAACATTCTTTAAGTTACGGAATTCTTTTAATTTCAGTTGAATCAGCTGCATACTTGCTCCTTCTTCATATTCTTAAATTTCCTTATTTTTCAGTTTCGTTTTCAAGCATCTTGGCGTCAATCGGTTCTGCCACCCAACCATTCTCCACTTCAGTTTTTAACTGAGCGTAAAAAGCATCAATTTCACCACCGAATCGTTGCCATAAATTATTTGCATTCATGCTTCCTTCCTGACGAGACAATAATGCAGCGAGTGGTGCAGAGTCTTTACTACTCGGCTTGTTTGGACCTAGAGTTACAGGAGCTACGAGCTCTGTTTGTGGGACTTTCAAAGAATATTCCTCCTGTTGAATATTTATTCCAGTGATATTGGCTACGGACGCTGTAACCAATTGCTCTGCAATTTTATTAGCCGAACGTAACTTAGATTCTAAAACATCGCAGTATTTCATTAGCCCTAAAACAAATGAAACAATTCGCCCCTGCTCCTCAATAGAGGGCAAAGAAATTGAAAGAGACAAAACCTCGTCTCGCCCTATTCCTGGAATTGCGATTCCCGTTTTCTGTTCCTGGAACTTAGCTTCTGCAGAGTCAATACAAAGATGAAGAAATTTAGAGTTCAATTCGCCTAATGGGCGTATCGCCATTAGCTGACGACTAATAGCTAGCGCGTCCAAGTCACAGGTTGCAGTTTTACCCACCCCAGAACCTTTCACTGTTATCAAAATATCTCCATTTTTAGCAACAGCCCTTTTGATTTCTGTCCACTTTGTTGGGGATGGGCGACCTAAATTAAACTCAGCTGGCCCTGTAATATAGGGAATTCCAACCTCAGATGTATTATATTCATCAGGTTTAAGATGCTGTCCCGATACAACTTTTACCACATGCCCAAGTGCCACCTTGAGTCTATTTATCTTCGACCGCTCAAAAACTTGTAGTTTCTGAAGCTCCTTAACCTCTCTTGTCGAAAGTATGTCTTTCTGAATCGCTTTAATTGATTGGTATAAACTTAAAACGTCAGAATCTCCTTCTTGGTAGGACGATAGTTTTCCAGCTACTGCTAAATCCAATATCAGGTTCCTTAATTCAGTCACATCCTCAGGTGCAGAAAAAAGCAGATCAAAGTGATCTTGCAGGCGCTGCCAAGACTGCTTGAATTCAAGTGGGCTAGATACCACAGCAACAGCGGCCAATGACGACTTCCGTAGTTGGTTTTGAAGTTTACGTTTTTGCTGCTGCTGGGCTTCCAGCTGGTCGCACAAAACCATTAGTTCATCGACTTTCGCAACGATGCGAACTTGTTCCTCAATCGGAGGACAAGGAATTAGTAGAGACTTTACGGTTGAGGTATTCAGCTCAACCTGCTGTGTAGTGCCAGAGACTAATGATCCAGGGTGGCTAGGAGAAATTTTCTGTTGCACCCATGGAGAAGCAATGACACACCAAATATATCTAGCGTTGAAATTCGCTAGACGAATAATAGTGACATGGCTATCTGCCACTATTTTTTCTTCAATTTTTCCTGATGAATCAAACAAACAAACTCTACCAGCCGTTCCAGTTCCAGTACTATTCCAAAGTAAGTCATTATTTTTGAGAAGTCGTTCTTCACCATACGATTTGAGAGAATCTTCCTTAATGTACCTTGCTCTTGAAAGATCAAAACCAGACCATTGAACACACTTTTGAGATACAACCTTATAGTCACTAAAAGTTGTATATTTTGGGCCTTTGCCTCTCTGTATATATACAGATATATTATCCAATTGCGCCCAACGCCAGTGGAACGGTATTGAATATGTGGATGCTTTAATTCCATGCGATTTTTTTGTTTTCCGAATTGAGTAATCCTTCTCATACACTTTCTTCAGATAATCAGCTTCTGCCAGCTGTTCCTCAATTTTGCTATCGGTGGTTGATGAATCAACTAACTTTCCTGATATTGCTAATTGTAAAACCATTTCTCGCAAGCGCTGTGTGCCACCAGGCGCATTGGCAATATGCCTAAATTCCGCTAAAAACTGCTTGGCATTCATTAGGCTTCCTCACCGTCAAAATGGTGAGCCAGTGCAGCGGCTAGGTCACTTTTCAAGGTATTCTCAGTTTCTTCAATCTCACCTAAAAGTTTTTTATATTTTTCTAACAATACGTCAGGGTCGTGACTTTCTTCTTCCGGCGCGTTAGGGTTTTTGCTATCTAGATTGTAAATAGGCCAATAAAAACGCTCTCCAGCAGCCTGAGCATCACGAGCCTGCATACGCAACGCCTCTGCCTTAGCTTGTAACCCTAAAATTTTCTCTTCAACTTTTTGACGGTAATTTTTATCCTTTGCACCTTTTAAACTAGCTTTTAAATCCCTTGCTTCATTTTCTAGAACTAAGGCGTTGTTGTTAAGCTGTTCAGCTTTTCCCCAATAAGGTTTTGCATTAGCAAGAGCTTCTATACGCTTGGTTTTGAAATCTATCTTCCAGGCGAATTCATTTTCTTCACGTTCACTAAAGTCATTCTCTTCAGTGCCCCACCAAGCTTTCTCTGGCTCAAACTCCTCTATGCGAATGGGCTTGGTTTTAGAATAACTTTTGTAACCTGTAGGGTATGGGTGCTCGTAATACCAAATGGATTCAGTAGCAAATTGATCACTACCATCAGCCACAACACCTTTACGGGTAAAAAAAAGGAGATTTGTTTTAATGGTGGTATAAGGCGCAAAAACACCTTTGGGTAGCCGTACAATGGTATGCAGGTTACATTCGCGCATCAGAAGTTCTTTTAGCTTACCTTTAATACCATCGCCAAACATTACACCATCGGGTAGTACCACTGCGGCACGGCCATTGTCTTTTAATAGCTTCTTGATCATCAACGCCATAAACATATCAGCAGTTTCACGTGTACGCAGGTCAGCTGGATAATCTCCGCCAACACCATCATCTTCATATCCACCAAATGGTGGGTTTGTGATGATACAATCTTTTTTGTCCAACGCAGACCACTCGTTCCAAGGTTTGGCTAAGGTATTACGGTGATCTATCTGACTAGGTATATCAATATTATGCAGTAGCATATTTGTGGTGCACAGTAGATGCGGAAGCTGCTTTTTTTCAAACCCGAAGATGAGTTCTTCAATTACCTTTTTATCCTCGGCACTGGATTTCTCATCAATCTGAGTACGCAAATGATCGATAGAGGCTGTTAAAAACCCCCCTGTTCCACAGGCAGGATCGAGCACAGTTTCGCGCTTATCCAAACGAGGGTTAACCATTTGCGCCATAAACTGAGTGATCGCACGCGGGGTGTAGAACTCACCAGCATTACCTGCACCACGCAAATCATTCAGTAGTTGCTCGTAAACATCACCAATATTTGCACGTATTTTAAAGTCATGAAAGTTAATAGCGCTTTCTAGCTTTTCAATGATAGCCAAGATTAACGGGCCAGACTTCATATAGTTATTGGCGTCTTCAAATACTTGTTTGATTACCTTGTGCTGCTTACTGGCATTTGGATCTATATTGTCTTTTAATGCAGGGAACAATTCATTATTCACAAAGTTAGTCAATTCACTACCAGCAATTTGTGGCTGGCTTTTTCCTTCTGCGTCGGTTTTATAGGCAGCCCAATTGCGCCAGCGGAATTTCTCTGGAATAGGCGATTTATAAGGTTTGCTTTTCGATGCGTCGTCTTCCCACTCTTCTTCTCGCTGGTCAAACACCTTCAAAAACAACATCCAGGTAAGCTGGCCTAAACGCTGTGCATCGCCATCGACACCGTCATCTTTCCGCATAATGTCTTGAATGCTTTTTACGGTACTACTTAAGTTCATACTATTCTCTTTTCAATTAGTTCTATCGAAAATCAGGCACGCTGACCATCTTTGTAGAGTTCTTCTTCCAAGTCACTAAGAGCTTGATTGTATTGCTCTAAGCTGCCAAAAATTCCGCGACGGATTTGGGTTTTACTACCGATTTGGTCGAAGGGAGGCAGTTCTAATACTTTTGGGTTTTCAATATCTTGTACGCCGTGATCTGCAAATTTATCAAGTAGCGCTTCTAACACTGTTTTTGCTTGGTCACCGTATTTACCAAATACATCTCGTTTTTTAACATTGTTAGCTCGCTCTTTACGCGTAAGTGGCTTTTGGTTAAACGCAACATGAGTAACCAGGTCAAATGCATCAAACTCACTACCATTGGGGACAGCCTGCTGTAGTACATCAAGCGGAATGCCTTGCTCTGCCAACTCTTCTAAAATGACTTGCTTACGCTCACTCTCACCCCACCGACGAAGAAAGTCATTCAGAGAGCCAAAGCTTTGTTTTAATGACTGCTCTATTTGATCTTTCAGTAATACTCGGTAGTCTTCTGTGATAAGTTTTCCGTCTACATCTAAGTATTGTGAGCGCTCAACAGCAAGATCCACATTCACATCGTCGATAACATATTTAATTCTAGGCTCACTAATGCCGCCCCCCGTTGAACCGCCCGGCTCATTTTCAGGATAGCCATCATCAACCCCACCTAACTCCTCATCATCAGAGCCTTCGGGCTGCTCTTCCTCTGGGGGAATGATGGGGTCATCTTCAGTTGGTTCATAAATGTAGGTTGGTTCGCCATCGAAGTCCGGATCAGAGAAAAGGCGCGTTGCCCCTTTAAAATCCATGATAGTGAAATACAACTTATTGTAGTCTTCACGCAATCGTGTCCCACGACCAATGATCTGCTTAAACTCGGTCATAGAATTTATGTTTTGGTCGAGCACTATAAGCTTGCAGGTTTTTGCATCAACACCGGTTGTTAGCAGCTTAGATGTCGTCGCAATAACAGGATATGGCTCATCGTTATCGATGAAGTACGAAAGCTGTGCTTTGCCTTCGTTATCATCCCCTGTAATACGCATAACGTAGCGCCTATTGCTGGCTGCTGCAGGAATTAACTTAACAAGCTCTTGACGCATTCGTTCAGCATGGTCTTGATCGTCACAGAATACGATGGTTTTAGCCATTGGATCGGTTGCTTGCAGGTATTCCCATACTTTCTTGGCTACCAGCTTTGTACGCTTTTCTAGCACTAAGTTGCGATCAAAATCCTTGGTATTGTATTGTCGCTGCTCGACAACATTTCCATGTTTATCAACCTTACCTTTCTCAGGTGTGTAACCTAACGCATCAACGTCTGTTGCTATTCGAATAACCTTGTACGGCGCTAAAAATCCATCTTCAATACCTTGTTTTAATGAATATGTGTATATAGGTTCACCAAAGTATTTAATATTGAATTCAGGGTTAATAATTTGTCCTTCAACAGGTTTTACTTCTTTAGGCGTAGCAGTTAAACCCAAATGGGTTGCACTGGTGAAATACGTCAAGATGTCATGCCATGCAGAATCCTCTCTCGCACTCCCTCGATGGCACTCGTCAATAACTACTAGGTCAAAGAAATCTGCGGGGAATTGCCGATAAATTTGCTTCCACTCCTCCTTACCTGTTACTGCCTGGTAAAGCGCCAAATAGACCTCGTAGTTCTTCTTGGCCTCACGATTAGTAACCTTATGCATCACCTCACCAAAAGGTGAAAAGTCTTGCTGCATGGTTTGATCAATAAGAATATTTCTATCGGCCAAAAAGAGAATGCGTTTCTTTGCCTTTGCTTTCCATAAACGCCAGATTATTTGGAATGCGGTGTAGGTTTTACCCGTCCCAGTTGCCATGACAAGTAATATTCGGTCCTGGCCCTTAGCAATCGCTTCAATAGTCCGATTGATAGCAACGCTTTGGTAGTAACGTGGAGACCGGTCACTTCCGTCACTATAATAAGGTTGCTCAATCATCGTTTGAGATTTTGGTTCGGTAATACCTTTCCATTGTTGGTAGATTGGCCATAGCTCCTGAGGGCTCGGCAATTCGTCTAACGACAGCTCTTTCTCAATTGGTTGAGTAATACCGGTTCTATCATGAAACAAAAAGCCATCACCATTACTACTAATTGCAAATGGTGCATCCAACATTTCTGCATAAGACAATGCCTGCTGCATACCATGTCCAACTGATAAGGTATTTTTCTTCGCTTCGATTATGGCAATTGGAATGTTAGGTTTAGCATAGAGCACATAATCTGCTCGCTTAGGACCACCCTTTACTTTCGGATTTTTAATACGTGCAGCTAATTTGCCGCGCACCATTACTCGACCATCAGTAATGGGCACTTCTTCGCGAAACTGACTTTGCAGCCACTCTGCTTTCTCAATTGCAGGCGTAATAAACTTCGTGCAAATATCTCGTTCGCTTAGCTGCTTTTTATCCATAACCCAACCTCAAAGACCCATCTTTAGTTCATTCTTCGTTGAAGTAGTCGCTATCGAGTGACTTCACGGTATATGTTTCTTTAGTGGTGACGCCAAGGCCACTTTCTATCATCAGTTCTGTTAATTGTTGCCCATTAATCAAAACAATCTTACTGTCTAAATTTGAAGCAAATTCTCGGGCTTCAGATGAGTAGTCAGATGTAGTGATAAACACCCCTTTCTTGGCTCTGAACCCTTGGAGAGCGCCTGCAAATTTCTGAATTTCAGGTCTACCGACTGTTCCTTCCCATCTTTTGGCTTGTAGATATATCGTGTCTAGCCCAAGCCGGTCTTCGTTAATAATCCCGTCGATACCGCCATCAGCAGTCATCTGCGTCGCTTTACCCGCTTCAGCACGTGAGCCGCCATACCCCATCGCTAACATGAGATCGACAACCAACTGTTCAAAGAAAAGAGGAGTCGACTGTTTAATAATCTGAAGTAGCTCATCGCCTAGCGATTTAGTTAGGGAGCGATATGCATTTTCTAAGGCTTCTTCAGGAGTATCGTTAGAGGGATCATTTGAAGAAAGTGCCTCATCATCACTATCGAGTTCTTTAGGTTTAGGTCTTTGAAATTCAACAAACTCGGGGAATTGTTTTAAATAACGGTTATCGATCCTTTCTGGTTTTACTTCTAGCGCCTTATGACCTCGATCTGTTATTTGGCAATGTCCTTTCTTAGGCAGTGTTAGCAACCCCGCTTTGTGCAGATAGGTTCTTGCCCAGCCTACTCTATTGCGTATAACTGTCTGGCGTCCGCTATTTATGCGCCTAGATTTCTCTTCATCTGTAAGATTGAAATCGGCACTTAACTTTTCATACAACGCTGACAAAGAATGGGGTTCGCCGTCCTTAATAGACGCTAAAAGTGGCCTCATTATTGTTTGAAAATCCGGGATAGCCATTCTTTTCCTTGGGTTCTTATAGTTCTATGAATTATCCCTATTCATTCCGAAAAGGTTTTTTTATTCGCTAGGCACTCTTTCAGCAACGTCTGAGAGGCTGACATCAAAATAAGCGCAAATCTTATCCAACACATCAAGGGTTGTATTAGGGTTACGGTTATTAGCAATCTTAGATAAAGTCGTTCGATGAATGCCTGTAGCTGATGAAATTTCATCCAACGTAATCCGCCGCCCTTCACTGTATTCCCGATCAGCAATCAGCTGTTTTAATCGAAATCGGATCATTTCCTAGCCCCACATATCGTGTGTGGAGTTTACACCCTACAAGATTCGCAAATAAAGCTATATTTGTAGATTTTAGTCTACATTTGAGTCGTATCTAGACAACCCCAAAGACAACTAACAAGTAAAACGTAGCGCAATTTTTTAAATAGTCTGAAAGGTTACGCGTAGCTCAATCTTATAGCCCTTTTTAAGAGGTAACAGCGATATACATTAGCTCATGCAAATTAACTAAACCTGTAATTAAAGGAAATACAACATGAGCGATGAAAACTTAGACGAATATTTAGGCTTAGACGGCGATGAAATTATGGAAATCGATGACCCCGAACCAGAATCCTTGCTTGGGAACGTTATTATAGCCGGAGAAACTACAATGATTTTTGGCAAAGCTGGTTGTGGTAAAAGCTGGGTGACTATGAGCATGTGCATGGCAATAGCTAAAGGAGAAGATGTTTTTGGCTGGAAATCTAATATACCAACGCCAATTTTCTATATTGAAGGGGAGATGAGATATAACCAGGTCAAACACCGCCTAAAAACGCTTTCAAATGGAGAAGTGCCTAAAAACTTTGTTTTGTTAAGCGCTAGTAAATTGCCAAAAGGCGAGTACATTGACCTGTCAGATATTCGGTGCCAACAAAAGATTCTCAAATCTTTAAGACGCCGAAAGTCCAAACTCCTTGTCGTTGATAATATTTCGTGCCTCACAAATCTTGAGGGCGAGAACGATGCTAGTAGTTGGACGAATGTCAAAAGATTTTGTGACGAGCTTAACAACATGGGAATCGCCGTAATTTTAGTTCATCACCCGGCTAAAAAAGGTGATGACCCTAGAGGATCTTCTATTCGTGTTGACGGTATAGATGTGTGCATAAAGTTGGAAGAAAATGAGAAAACACTGCCCCCTAACATAGGTGGGGCTTCTTTTAAGATGAGCGTTGACAAAAGCCGGTATGACCCAAAGCTTAAAAGCACTACTAAGCAGTACGCACTAGTCTCTCAGACAGGTAAATGGCATACCCCACGAGAATTCGACAGTATTGAGTCCGAACACTACGATAATGAATAGCACTCATATTTAAACCAATAACACACCCCGGCCCTTCAAGGGAGCCAGGGTGTGTTATTGATTCTATGCAGTGTCAACACATATCACAAGAGGCGAACTGAACATTGATTGAAAGACAATATAAAACTCCAGTAATGCCATTTTTGATTAAGGTTTTCCATAATAATAAGCCACACATCCACCAATTTTTAACCAACAAGCAGCTGTAAACTTTACACTCAAATTTACCTAGTTTTTCCAAAATAATTATACAACCAACCTAATATTCAACTGGTTTTATCCATCAATTCAAAGATCAGCCTATTTCAACCATCAATACCTTTTGTTTATGGAAATAACGTAGCACTAGATCACCCTTCCTCGGCTAAGATCTTTGGCTTTTCCATACAGATAGGAATGTTGGTAACAGTGCGGGGGATTATTTGAAAGGCTGCAAAAAGCTGCAGCATATGAAAAATCAATCCTACCAGACACTTGTATTCTGTACTCATATACATGAGATAGGAGCAATGCAATGAATCATCAAAAAACAACCCCAATAGTTGAGTTAGTTAACTCAACTGAACTGAGTACATTTTTAATAAATTCACGTCGTTTTCAGAAAAACACCGACGAGTGGGCGCAAATACAAATCCAAGAAATAATTCGGTGTGCCGAACGAGTATGCGAGCGTTACAACGAGCTGCGTAGTGAATACAACCAATCAAAAGACCAAGGGTCTGTTTATATTCTACCAAACATCCGCATAAACGATTCTGGCCTGCGTACGTACCCAACATTCCGCTGGATTCAATTTATGAATGATATGTATTTAGGGCGTGCAAAAACGAAAAAGAACTGGACCGTCAGAGAAATAGCACGTCGTGGGAAAAAACACTTTTCAATCAATGATCTAGAAAAAGCCATGCAATTCAAAAATAACGATTTCCTGCCTGTCGTTATGGAGACTGAACATTGCCTGAGATTTTGTCGCGAACAGTATAACAAAATAAAATTGATTGCCGCGCTCAGACGTAAATTGAAACTATCTGATTATCACCTATCGCTATCAATGACAGACGTTGACCTACTAGCTAATGATAAAAAAGAGGCTGTAGAGCATCTTCGCCAGCAATCAAAACGTGGCATTTTCCTGGAAGACCCATTGTGCCTTTCAGCTAAAGCGTCCTTATTTGATGAGTTCTATAAACTTCCAGACATTCATCAGAAAGAGATAGACGAAAAGCTTGGATTAGATGATATAAACGTTGAAAGCAACAATTTGGAGTTCTAATTAAATGTAGGGCATCGATAGGGAAAGTATACGGCGGCATATTTCCCTACCCATCAAAATGACTCTCAACTGACATTTAAAATATAACTAGAAGCAACTCATAAAAAGTAATTGAGTTAACTTCCTATATCTAGAAAGCGCAACTGAGTCCATTCGACTTATACCTTTAACAGTTTTTTTATCTTTATCAAAACACGCTATTCCACTGCATTAATTAAGATAAATAGGTGGGTCCACTCATGATCAAATAGCTATGACATCAACGAATTGTAACTCTTTAGGAGAGATTAAATCATGGCTATACCCGAAATAATTTGGAACTATCGTTACTGCAATGAAATTGACCCACCATATTTGGAATCATTTCATGATGCTGTAAAGAGGACATACTGCAAGATTGGCACAGGACCACGACTAATTCGTGAATGCATCATTTCCGCAATATTCGAAAATGATTTCATATTAAATCAACGCGATTTAGTGAATATCAAAATAGCAGATATCCACCTGCTACGAGTTGTTATAGCAGTTTCACACTATGGCGAATTAAAACTGCTAGTAACAAATTTCTATGACGTGTTTGGCCCTATTTTAAAAGAGCATATAGTCCTGCCCAAGTAAGAGAAAGATCACTAACTAGATGGTGCTTGCAGGTTTATTGCAAGCACCTACAAAGATCCGTCAACACCTTAAATCACCCAATTCTAGATGACTTTCTATTTAACTCAAAAGGCGCCGATATTCGTCATTAAAAGAGCCGAAAGCCTAACCTCTCCAATGATCTAATAACTACATGCAGGCGACGTCTTGCATTTATACACACATCGATAACATATACATAGATAGGTACAGACAATGACTTGGGTATTGCTAAAGAAATATTGTGAATTAAGTGGTGAGTCGAGAGATTCATTTAACTCCAAACGCAGAAGAGCTCTGGTTGCAGAGGGATTACATTACCGTAAATCTAGAGACGGGCGAATTTGGGTAAATATTGAGGAGATGGAAAGATGGGTAAAAAGTTAAAAATGCCTGTAGGTGTGCGGGAACGGAATGGTAAATTGCAAATAGCATTCTCTAAAGATGGGCAAGAATGTCGTATATCTCTTGGTATAGAAGCCTCTACGAAAAACATTGAGTATTCAGAGCAGCTCAGAAATCAAATTTTATTCGAGATAAAAATAGGTGCTTTTACGTGGGAGAAACATTTCCCAAAGTCCAAACAAGCATTACAAGCAGCGACACCACAATCAAATTTGGCTGCAATGACAGTAAAAGATCGCCTTGTGGAGTTTTATGAAAGACATGAGCGACCACGCCTAGCGTCATCTACCAATAAGACAAATGCCAGTTGTATATCTCAAACTATTGAGGAGTTTGGTCATCATAAAGTGCTTGATTTGAGAACATCAGATATCGCTGCATTTGTTCAAATTAGATCTAAATACTCATCAAAAAAGACAGTGAGCAATATTCTAATACCCCTGTCTAATATGTATAAAGAAATTGAAAATGATACTGATCACATCAACCCTGTAGCCAGGTTAAATATGGGTCTCTATTACACGAAAAAAAATGAAGCTAAGCGACCAAAAAGCAATAGAACTGGAACTAACCCATTCACTGTTGAGCAAATTAAACAGATTATTCTGGCTGCTGAAGGACAATGTAGAAACATACTGCAGTTCTTTTTCTATACCGGTGTCAGAACCGGTGAGGCAATAGCACTAGAATGGCAAGACATTGATTTTGAGACTCAAACAGTAGTCATTAGACACTCGAAATCTGTTGAAGAGATATCTTCAACCAAGGTTGGTAAAGGTCGGATTTTAAAGTTACTGCCACCAGCCCTTGATGCACTATATGCCCAAAAAGAATTTACTGGAAAGTTAGGCCAATTTGTATTTCATGACCCTCGTAAAAAACAACCATGGCAAGATGACCAAGCTATTCGTAAAAAGGCGTGGGTGCCCGCCCTTAAAGCCGCACAGATAACATACAGAAACCCCTACCAAACGCGTCACTCGTTCGCAACAATGCTTCTAATGGCCCGTGAGGATCCTCGTTTTGTAGTTTCCATGCTTGGGCATTCAAGTTTGGAGATGGTCAACAAACATTACGGCTGCGTTCTTCCCGATAAAGACAATATAAATAACTATAAAATGAGAAACTCTTGGGATTCTCTAAAGGAGGACGAAGACGAATAATTCAATTCAAATTCCCAGCCAACTTACCTCTAATGCCCCATACAAATCAGGATATAGACAATAAAACATACAGCCGCTTATATGATTTGGAAAACCTCTTGCAACTTACCCCAATGCTCCTTGAGTTTTACCTTTTGATCTTCATTCATAGGAAGGTCTTTTAATGCTTCTGGCCATAGATCTCTGGCTTTTTCCATTACGTCATCAAGGTGAGGTTTTATCACTCGCCAAGGTATTTCTGATCGGTCAGCCCAAGATTGAAAGTTCGCATAGGAAACATCATACCAATCTTTGGTTTTCCCTAAATTAAGCGCATATTGCCTTTCGCCATCGATATACACGCTCGTTGTGACAATATCGTAGGCAGGGGAAAGTCTTGGGGTGATTTGGTCTGAATAAATCAAACTCCAGTTCTTAAGATGAGCATCACCATTGGCAAGGAGAATGTTAACCAACAGTCGTCTAGCAAATTGCTGGACGTCAGCCAAACCATCACCAGAGAATCCATAAAGAATTCTGCCAATCTGCTCATAGTTAGCTGAGTTATATTTGTCATGCGGATACTTCACAAGTACTTGTGCAAAATCTTCCATATGAACCCGCGTATCATCACCCCGATCAAAACGCTTAATCGCAAATGCCAGCTTTTCATCGGGTAAGTTAATTTGCGGTAGATTGTCCAGTTTATCCAGTTCAACCAGTTTAATTTCAGGTACATCAACACCCACTAAAGAAGCCAACTTCATTGCTGTGTATTCATTCAAAGGTACGTCTTTGTGCTTGGTGGAAGGTGTTTTGATGATCCAGTCACCAAGAGCATCTCCACTTGGCAGGTTGTATCGACCCTCTTTTTCTTTCATTGAAAATTTCATTTGTACACCGGCCAATGAAAATTTATTCTCCTGATTGACCTTTTCAAATTTCATTGCCTTCGCTTTGCCATGAGTAGCCAGAACACTATCCGGCACGTCTTCTGGCTCCATTGCTTCAGCAACCAATGCACCAGGCAAATCTTTGCCCAGATAAGACAATATATGAAACTCGTTATCAACATGAACTTTGAGCCCTTGTGCAATCAACTCTCTCAACGAGCCTTCAGGCAGTAAATTGGAAATTGAAGGGTGCAATCGTTGGTTTCTCGCCCATGGTTCAGCCATGAGCTTATCGGAATGTGGAAAGTTTGGATGGGTAATCAAACTGAATGTAGGGCGAGCGGCATCCTCCTTAAACTCATCGGCAAAGTTCAGCACGTTTCGGCCATTGAGAAAACCAGCCAAGTACCCTACTAACCTGCCATGCAAAGTTAGTTTAAGTACATTAATTTCATTACCTCTATCAGTACTCATTACTCATCTCCCAATAAATCTTTCCATGGGTCTTCAGACAAACTTTTCTTTTGTTGATCCTGAGTTTTTTCCATCGATTGCGAATTTAACTCTAAAGCCTTTTCATTGAGACCCGAAGACTCTCGTTCAAGAACCGCCTGAACCGCACTCAATTTTTCTTTAGGAATTAGCATTAATTCGCTATTGAGACCTTTAGCTATCAACTCCAGTGTATCAAGCCTTGGATTTCCCTTGGATTCCAATCGTTGGTATTGCTGACGAGAGATGCCCACGCGTAGCATCATATCGTTTTGCTTTAGTGCTAATGCAAGTCGCCGCTTTTTAAGTTGCTGAAGTAAAGGTCTCATCATTGTATACACATATGTTGCTTTTAGATTATAGGAAACATATTAGTTTCTTTTTCTATTGTAAGCAACATATAGGTTTCTTTTTAAGAAGTTTTGACCTACGGTAAACAGTAAGCAATACATAAGTTGCTTTTAGACACGTATGAAAACCTTTGCAGAGAATGGACACAACATAGATTAATGCCTGTATCATAACGAGCTCTCCTGTCTGCCCAAAACCGAAGTCCATCAACGCTTCTTTGAGGTCCAACTAAGACAACACCAGGAAATCAGTTTAAACGACGATATTCGCACAAAAATCGCACCGTCGGTTTGATAGATAATTATTTATTATAGTTTTCATACAGTTACAACAACTGAAACGCGGGTTCGATTCCCGCCGTCCAAATTAAGAACCCTAAGAGATTGATTCTCTTAGGGTTCTTTCTTATCTGGCGTTAACAGGCTTTCTTTTCCCCCACTCTGGCT
>Ga0209184_1001002_pt1 | contig 22008 bp, 13 predicted proteins | sample EN8Hudsemesocosm_2_FD_184627 | JGI IMG/M metagenome (GOLD analysis project Ga0209184, IMG submission 184627) | Methane-oxidizing microbial communities from mesocosms in the Hudson Canyon - EN8C Hudson Canyon (SPAdes) (version 2) | ecosystem: Environmental > Aquatic > Marine > Cold seeps | place... | reverse complement strand
CTATGGAAAAGCTGTCATCGCTTAAAGCGGGGTAAACAGTACTGGGCGTATCTGTGGCCAAGGACGTCATTGAGGGCAGGGCAGTCAGCGCTATTAGCAGCTGCTTGATTGTTTTGTGTACCATAGTGTTACCGGATTCTTATTATATATTTGGCTTGCCTTGGTTAACGGCAAGACCAGTGACCTTGGTTAAATTGGCCCTAAATATTCCCTGACAACGTGCATGAAGAATTTCGGAGTCCTTTCCGGTTGAAGCATCCCATCTTCAATATTGTAAAAATGTCAGGTTGTTTTGAAGTTGCTCAACATTCTAGAGAATAAATTGTGATATAGACACGGTTTTTGTTGAATTTTTGTAGTTGGCCTTTTTTCACTGCTCGGACTAGTTTCATGGGCAGTGGATAAATGCATCTCATTTAAGGGGGGAAAGTTTGCGTTAATTCCATAGGAAAGCACAGTAAACCTATTTCTATGGTTAACCTGACGTATTGGCGTTTGGTGTCTATAGTCAATCAATGGCCTACTACTAACTGATGCAGGGACACGATTATGCACTTTGAAACCGGCATACTGGTCTTGGTATTTGTGGTGATGTCACTGGTAATTGGTGCTTTCACCCGTGATGCACTTAAAAATACGCCCATCCCGTATTCTGTGGCCTTGCTGGTTATAGGATTGGCCTTTGGTTTAGTGCAGCGCAGCGGTTTTTTAGCGGAGCACAGCCCTTTACTTGAACATACAGTAATCATGGTGGCGGACATTAATCCGCACTTAATTCTCTGGTTATTTCTGCCCATCCTTATTTTTGAAAGTGCCTTCGCCCTTGAGGTGCACCTGTTTCGCCGCATCTTCTCGCAAATAGCCTTATTGGCGGTGCCGGGCCTCATGGTGGCCACCGCCATTACCGCGGTGTTAGTGAAATACATCTTCCCCTGGGATTGGAGTTGGCCAGTATGTTTCATGTTTGGCGCGTTAATCAGCGCTACCGACCCAGTGGCAGTGGTGGCATTACTTAAAGAATTAAGCTCGCGCAAACGCCTGGAAACCCTCATAGAGGGGGAGTCTTTATTTAATGATGGTACTGCCATCGTATTTTTCATGCTGTTCCTAGGCATGGTGGTGGCACCGGGTGAAGCAAACTTAAGCCCATTGATGATCACCTGGGACTTTTTACGCGTGGTGCTCATGGGAACCTTTATTGGGGTTGCTTTTGGGGCGGTGGCCATCGCTTGGATTGGGCGGGTATTTAATGACCCCATGATTGAAATTACTCTTACCATTGCAGGCTCTTTTTTAGCCTTCATGGTGGCCGAGTCCGTTCATGCCTCGGGTGTGGTGGCAGTGGTGGTAATTGCCCTAATGTTTGCCAGTATTGGCCGCACTAAGGTGTCCCCTGAGGTGAGTGGGTTTTTACATCACTTCTGGGAGATGATGGCACACATCGCCAACACCATTATCTTTTTGTTGGTGGGAACGCTAATTGCCGGACGCGTGCAGTTAGATAACATGGATATGTGGGTGTCCTTGGCCATCTTGTATGTGAGCTTGCAATTTATTCGTGCTTTTTCGGTTATGGTCTTTATGCCCTTGCTTAAGCGCATAGGCATCGGCATTAACTTTCAAAAGTCTACCGTATTGGTATGGGGTGGCCTGCGTGGGGCGGTGTCGTTAGCGCTGGCATTGACCGTGGCGCAAAATGAATTAATCCCCAAAGAAATTGGCGATCAGGTGTTGTTTTTATGCGCAGGTGTCGTGGTATTAACCATGCTGGTGAATGGCGGCAGCATGGGTTGGGTATTAAAAAAACTGGGGCTGGACCATTTACCGGAAGCCAAGCAGGCCACGGTGGATAAAGCCGGAGGTGAGGTGAGTAAAACCTTGTCTGGATTATTACCGGGCATGATGGAAGATGATTTCTTAAAAGGTGCCGACTGGGAGCTGGTGAAACAGTCGTCGGGCATCCAGGCGGTGAGCGAACTGGCCGAGCCCGAACAAATAAGTGAAGAAGATATCGCGGTGGCGTATCGGCGGCGTTTGCTGGAAACCGAACGCAAACATTATTGGACGCAATTTGAGCATGGCACCGTAGGGGCAGGAGCCACTAAAAAACTGGTAGATTCGGTGGAGCATGCCTTGGATGGCACCCCCACAATTGCCCCGCGGGACGACCTGGCCCAGTTGTGGGATACGCCACCCTTGTTAAACGCCTTAAAAAATATCAAGGGTATGAAAAATCTAGCTCTAAAGATGAGCTTTAGTCGCTTATCGTTAAGTTACGATGTGGCCCGGGGCTTTATTCAGGCGCAGGATGAATTGGAATCCCATGTGGATGATCTGGCCCCTAATGCCGATGAAGCGCAAAAGGTGCATGATTTGGTTGCGCAAAACAAAACCGCCACCTTAAAGTACATTGAGAGTCTGCGCGAAACGTTCCCCGAGGTGATACGAGGCCTGGAGACCTACTCGGCCACCCGTTTGTTACTGTACCGTGAACGAGCGGTTGTCTCGCAGCAATTAAAACAAGCCGTGCTGGATAAGCCAGAGGCTGAGCGCATGATCATGGATGTGGAGATGCGCATGGAAGCATTAAACCGTGTGCCTAGCCTGGAAGGGTCGGTGTCTGGCGAGCAACTGGTGCAGCAGTTGGGTTGGATGCAAGCCTTGCCTGAGGCGACTCAGGAAAAACTGAGCGGCATAATGCAGCACTCTATTTACAACACCGATGAAGACATCGCCAAAACGGGCAAGGCTTTTTGTGCTTTAGGGATTATTACCCGCGGCACTGTGGAAATTGTACGTGAACAGGATGGTAAAATTATCAAGAGTATCTTGGGGGCAGGGGAGACGTTAGGGGCGATTTCATTATTGTCCGGTTTTTCAGCCGACAATGTTAAGGCCATCTCTTTGGTGGATATTCAGTGGTTACCAGGAGAGAAAATTAAGCCCATTTTGGTCAGTGACCCTGAATTGTCCCAGGCTATTGGTAAAATGATGTTGTGATGGATGCTGATTGAGCGGCTGGCAGTTACCGCCAGAATACTGGCCATATACGCTCCTTGCCATCCATGGCACCGCGCTCTACCGCCCATCCATGGGCATAAAAAACCCCATAAAATAGTATTTTATGGGGTTTAAATTTAACCGCAATCAGGTCTAGCGATTACTGATTTTCAAGGGTCATATAAACCAGAGTCTGGTTAAGCAGTTGGTAGGCCACCTCACCAAATACGATAGGGCCGGTTAATGATCCGGTCTGTTTGCCTTCTAGTTCTGAATATAAAAAGTTCAAAATACAGTTACAGCTAAATGCCGAATTACCAGACTCTTCTGCACTGATGGCCTTGTTAAATTCGGTAACATAATCCGCTACTGGGCTGGCAAACTGATATTCCACATCGCTAAACACAGGTGCATACAGATCAACATCACTGCTGTTTACATTTTGTACGCTCACATTAACATTGATGCCGTTATAGTCGGCCACCAAAGGCAGGCGAGTATCTATGTTGTTGTTAGTGAGGAACTCGGTGAAGTTAGTCTCTACCCCGTCTACTTTACAGGTATCCACGTTAAAACCGGTACTTGGGAATGAAATCTTAGGGCCGCTGCCTTGTTCAAACAAATTCACAATGTGAATGTTGGCAAATTGACTTTCTGGCAGAGTTACGTGCATGGCTACGGCTTTGTCAGCCATTAACATGCCGCCTGGGCCAAATACTGTTTTGGCTTTCTGGCTTGCCACGTCATCCAGGTGAACACCGGCAATCCAGCCAATGATGGGGGAGAAGAACATGTTGGGGAAGCTGGGGGCGTTTTGCGCATATTCACTGTGCACATCAGAGCCCGCTGGCAAGATAGTGATAGTAAAGCCGTTATCAGGCGCATCTTGAGCGATGCGAGAAATAGAATTGGCATCGTAGGGCGTGATGCGTGGTTGTGCGCACCCTGTAATGGAGTGAACAAAAATAGTGTCGCGACTCACCACACCACCGTCTTCACCCATAAAATATGGAATGCTGCCACCAATCCAGTTACCGCTTGGCAACTGACTAAGAATGCTTTCATCGGCTGCAATAATTAAAAACTCACCCGCTTCAATTTTTTCATTAACGCTGGCTAAGTCTAGTGTTTGGCTATTAATCGTTACTTTATCTGACATCTTGATTCTCTTAGCTGGCAATGGCAATTTGTTGTTCAATTTGGCGTAATTCGTTTTCTAATAAACGTGAGTTACGCGAAAAATACTGTCTCAGTTGTTCGACAGCCTCAGATGTATTTTCGTTGGACCTGGCTTTAACCAACAGCAGTTTAAAGGCCATTTGCTTGGACTCAATGTTAAACTCGCCATTTAATAAACGTGTCCAAATAGGGCTGTTTTCATCTGGAAGGCTTTGGTTGGCATTCACCTCACCCATTTGAGTCACGATACGAGAAATAGACAGCAATTCTGGTTTCAGCTTAGCCATGTTTTTCTTCAAATAGAAAAGCAGTTCTTTGGCAATCTGGTGTTTGTCGTCGGTAGTGTTCTCGTCTTTACGGTACAGGGTTTTAAGCTGGGTAATGTAAAGGTTAAGTCCGGTATTTTTACTAAGTAAATCAATGTCACCGGTGAGGATGTTATTCCAAATAGGGTGCTCGGCGGTTAATGATACGCGTTTGTTACTCTTCTTGGTTTCTGCTTTTTGTGACACGGGTTCCATGTTTACGCCAATCTGTGCATATTCACTTTTCAATTGGGCGCGATACTTAATAAAGAACTGACGCAGGGTGGCCACAGAATCCTGAATGACGCTAGGGTCCTGTTTGTTATTTATGTAGGTCAGCTCCAGGCGAGAAATCAAAAACTTCAAAGAAGACAGGTTAGTCTTAAAGCTAATGTCATGCTTGATGATGGCACGCCAAACCGGATCGGTTTCCAGCGGTAACATGTTTTGTGCTTGCTGATCCTGCTGAGCATTTTCTGCGTCGCTGATAACTTGAGAAATAAGCTGGCGATCAACACCGGTTAAAGAACTGATGGTTTCGGAATCCAGTTTTTTAGATGCCGCGAGTAAAATGGTTTGCTGCAGTTGGTATGTGTAATTGGAATTTTGCGCACCCAAAAAGGCTGGTGGGTTTAGTGTGCGGCTTTTGGAAAAAGTACTGGCGCTGGGTTCGATTTCAATCACAGTATTAAATCGGCCGGTCTTACTATGGTGCCAACTAACTTTTTTACCAGTGACCTTTTTGGCGGAATTAGAAAATATGCCACGGACTTTATTGGACTGTTCTTCCAGCTGAACCGTTAAAACTTCTTGTTCGCTGTTGATGAAAACATCTTTCACTCTGAAAGGGGCATAAACGCCCAATATTTGTTCTATTTCCCGTCGGTTTAACCTGTCCATGGGTGACCCTTTTGCAACATTTTTAATAAGATTAATTCCCATTGATTGTAACCGGAAAGTATTAGATTGTAAAAGAATATAACCAAATGGACTAAGGGTTATTAGCAATTTCCCAACGGAAAAGTTTGGTTGTATGTGTAAATTTCAATCAACTATTATGGAAAAAAATCAATGTTAAGCAGTACTTTATCTAACCCAGAAAACACCTCTTTTAAAAAATACTTCCAGGAAAAAAAGTTCCTTAAAGGTGAGCTTTTGTTCAAGCAGGCGGATGCCCCTAATGGTTGTTATATTTTATTGGAGGGCACGGTTGATGGGCTTGTAGAAGACAGTGAGTTGGGACGTAAAAGCGATTTATCGTGTGCTTTTAGAGACACAAATGTGTTGGGGGTCCAGGAGTTAATGAATAATAATAATCGATACTTTAGCGCTGTTTGTCGCGAAGATGTTTCTTGTTTATTTTTAAGTAAGGCCTCTTTTAAAAAGATGCAAAGTGACGAAAAAGCCATGGCCCAGTTTTATCAATTGGCGTTAATGTCTATCTGTAATACGCCGGATGAGTCAGGCGAAAGTATTGCGGCTGCTGAATTATTGGGCAGTGCAATTCCTGAAGTGGATTTTATGATGAGCAAGGCAGTGGACGCACATCACAAAATGGAACATTTTTCCGAGGCTTTCATCGACGAATTAATTAATGATGTGGCGATTGAGATAAATAATCACGCCGATGAGCTGGCATCCCAAACGGTGTTGGAATCCAACATGGGGGTGAGGCAGCATAAAATTCTGAAGATAGGTTTGGGCACCATTGAGGTGGCTAAAACGCTTATTGGTCAGGATGGTATTGGTGCCATTTCCAAACGAGAAAATGATGTGCAATGCATTAACACGTCCATGGGGGTGGTGTTTGGTATGATTCCCATTACTAACCCGGTTGAGACCATAGTGTTTAAATTTTTAAGTTGCTTGAAGTCTCGAAATGCCATTGTGGTGAGTTCTCATCGTAAGGGCCGTGACGTGGGCTTAAAAACGGTGCAACTTATTCAAAGTGTTTTAAAGGAGCATGGTGCGCCGGTGGATTTAATTCAAGCGCCTCAACTGCCGGCCAGTCGTGCGGTCACTAATGCCTTCATGAGTCATGATGATGTGAATTTCATTTTGGCCACAGGTGGTCCGTCCATGGTGAAGTCTGCCTATACCTCGGGTACCCCTGCTATTGGTGTGGGTAAAGGTAATGCTCCAGTTTGGATTTGTGCTAACAGTGACATCAAAAAGGCGGCACAAGATGTGGTTGGCAGTAAGTCGTTTGATAACGGCATTGTTTGTGGCTCTGAAAATAATTTGTTGGTAGACGAAGCGGTATTAACCGAGTTTGTAACACAGGCGCAAGAATGTGGGGCCGTGTTGTTAACCGATTATGAATTGCAAATATTGCTGGATAGCGTTTTCTCTTCGGGGCGTTTGGATGCTCAGTGGGTGGGACGTTCGGCAGCGGATATTTGTCAGTTTTTAAATATACAGCGTGACTACGAAATTAAATTGATCTTAGCCCCGGTGGAAAAAGATAACCTGGATTCTCCTTTGTTAAAAGAAAAGCTGGCGCCGGTTTTGTCCTTAAGTGTGATGGATAACACAGAACAAGCACTGCTGCTTGCCAAGAATATTTTGCAAGGTGAGGGGGCGGGTCACACGGCCATTATTCACTGTGTTGATGACTCAATGGTTGAGCAGTATGCTCGTGCGGTGGATGTAAGTCGAATTCTGGTTAATACCCCGGGAACACAAGGGTGCATAGGTGCGGCCAATGGCCTGGAGTTATCTTGGACTCTGGGTTGTGGGACTCAAGGAGGGGGCTCTACCTCTGACAATGTAACCTTCCGTCACTTGATGAATGTGAAGCGTATCGCCTACGCACATTAAGTAAACCGTTTAATCATTAACACTCACTAAGGAGTAGACCTTCAGCCCATGTTGAAGGTCTTACTTGGATTTAAACGGTCTATTAAAACCCACTGGAATTACGCCCCAATGAGGTAAACTGAATTTGTCTTTAAAATATTTAGCTTGAGTCTTAAATGTTATGGACCATGATTCATCAAAAGTGTGTGTCTACTTCGACGGGGCCTGTGCAAGCTGCGTAAGAGACAGGAATAATTATATACGCCTGGCAGGAAAGTCATCTCAGAAAGTGTGTTGGGTGGATATCACAGGTAAAGAAAAAGAATTGCATGCCCTGGGTATAGACCCCCATCAGGCTCTTACCGAGTTGCATGTGAAAATAGAAAATAAAAATCAGCCGGCTATTATTTTACGTGAACTGGATGCGTATGTGGCCCTTATGAAACGTACCTATTGGCTACGACCCTTGGCCTGGATTATTGTGTTACCCATAGTTCGGCCGGTTCTCAGTCGTCTTTACCATTACCTGGTGTGTAAGCGTCTTAAAAAATCCCAGCGTATCTAGAAACAATATGCTCAACCTGTGGCAGGCCAAATATGTGTCCCTTGTTTCACTAGCATCAAGGGGAAGCTTAAGGCTGCTCCAATCTTGATATTTTAATTTGTTATAAGCATTTAATGCTTAAACCGGATCTGCTCTCATCTATTTGTTATTATGTCCATCCAAACGAGTGAGGCTAGGTTTAACGCTCCCCTGGCCCTGTTATTCATTACCTAGAAAGCTCACGTTTTATAAGCCATGTTAGATACCCCATGTTAGATGCCGCCCCCAACAGAAAACCCTTTTTAGCCAAAGGCAGTAAAGTGATCCGGTGCCCGGCTTGTTTATTGGCCAGAGACTATTGTATCTGTGACCGCAACATCCCCCAGACCCTGGATAACGCCTATCCGTTGGAAATCTGGCTATTGATGCACAAGGAAGAGAGCTACAAACCCACCAATACCGGGCGTCTGATTGAACACTGTTTGCCTAAATCCACCCGCCGATTCTATTGGCATCGCACCACCCCAGATCCAGAGTTTTTAAGCTTACTGGAGGATGACAAGTATCAGCCACACATCATTTACCCTGGGGACCGAGAGGGCATTGCCCACCGGGTGGTGAAAGAAGTTAAGCGTGAAGAGGGTAAAATTCCGGTATTTATTATTTTGGATGGCAGCTGGCGCCAGGCCGGCCGTATGTTTCGCTTGAGCAAATACCTGCAGCACTTGCCGGTACTGCCCCTAAACACTCAGCGCCACAGTGAATACAAGTTGCGCAAGGCCCCGGACGAGTTTCATTTATGCACCTGCGAAGTGGCCATGGAGTTGTTGCACAGCCACCAACAAAAAAAAGGGGCTGAGGCCCTGGGAGATTATTTTTCCCGTTTTAATGACATGTATGATCGTTCCCGACGCAATGCCCCAGTAGATCAAACATAAATCAGAATCGCTCTAAACCCTTGTGGCCAAGCGATACAGCCCAATTAGTTGCTGGCTGGTTTGTAATATCTGCTCGCGGGGAAAGTTGGTGCGTATGCCATTGGTGCTGGCCACGATAATGGCCGCCAGTTGTAGGCTACTTAACTGACAGGCTTGCAAACTGATTTGTGAATCCGTGACCCCTTCATCCAGTATGCCTTGTAACATGTGTTCAAGATTTGCTCTGGCATCTTCAAAGATGTCCGAAGCCACCTGGGTGGCTTCAAAAAGTAATTCTCTAAGCACCTTGTCATCATGAACTTCATCAAATGCCGTTTTACTCCAGGTGGTGATGACCTGTTCAATTTTCTGCCAGCACGAGTCCTGTTGGGCCAGAATCACCTGGCAATCGCTGTTGCACCTTACCTGGTAATCGTTGCACACGGCGCGAAATACGCCGTCTTTATTTTTAAAGTGTTTGTGTAACGTGACGCGACTGAAACCCGCATACTGACTAATCAACGACATGTTGCTGGCACGAAAGCCGTGTTTAAAAAAACAATTGCGAGCCCCGTCGATAATTTTTTGTTGCGTGTCGCTGCTCATGGTTAGCCTGTGATGGGTCAATTTGCACATTTTCAGTTGATTGTTGCAAATATGGGTAAGAGTAATGTCTTTAGTTTACAGGTTAACACTATGTGTAAACCTGTCAATGTGTTAAAAAGGAGGCCGTGATATTAGAGTTGGCTGACAATACTGGTCAACTATGCTTAAGCAATGATTTTATAAGGAGTGCACAAATGCGAATTTGGGTTTTATTATCGGCCGTATTAGCCGCCATTACCCTGCAAGGATGTGGCAACGGTACAGATTTAGAAGTAGTACAAAAGGCCACAGTGGTTCAGTTAGTTGAGGTTAAGGCCACCTCAAGCGATCAGGTTTTCACCTTCCCTGCCACGGTGGTGCCCAAGAGCACGGTTAACCTGGCATTTAGAGTGGGTGGACGTATTCAGAGCTTAAACCTGCCAGAAGGGCAATATATTAAGAAGGGTGAATTACTGGCCAAGCTGGATCAAAAACCTTTCAAGCGCGCGGTTTCCATGGCCAAGGTTCGCCTTAAGCAGGCCAAACTTGAATTAAAGCGTGTGCAGGCGGTAGCCACAAAAGGCATCGGTTCTGAAAAGTCAGTGGACAACGCCCAGGTGGCGTTTGAGTTGGCCGAACTGGATTTGGAGAATGCCAAGTCCAACCTGCAATACAGTCAGTTAAAGGCGCCCTTCGACGCCTTAATCGCCAAGCGTTTGGTTGAAAATGAGGCCTTTGTAAAAGTGGGTACTGCAGTGGCGCACTTGCAAGACTTCTCGCGTATTCATTTTGAATTTGATGTGCCCGAGCGCCTCATTAGTGCTTATCGCCGCAATGATGTGCATGAAGCCTCTGCCTTTATAGATGGCAGCATCAATAAAGACTTCCCCATTAACTACATAGAACACAGCACCGAGCCTGATCCAGTGACCCAAACTTATCGCGTGGTGTTTGCCATGGATTTCCCTAAAGGCTTGGATATCACCCCAGGAGTGCGTGCCACCGTCACATTGAAAGGGGGCAGCGGCAGTAGTTTAAGCGTAATCGGTGTGCCGATTAATTCGGTGGTAGCCGGTAACGATGATGGCCTGTATGTATGGCTGCTGGATGAAGAAACTCAAACCGTTAACAAGCAAGCTGTGATGGTGGGCCCCATGGCTCATGGCTGGATCGCAATCTTGTCTGGCCTGAAGTCCGGACAAAAAGTGGTGGCAGCCGGCGCATCTCAGATGCAGCCTGGTTTGTTGGTTCGCCCGTACGTGTCGCAGTAGGGGTTAACTATGGATATCGCAAAAGCTTCGATAAAAACCCCGGTGAATACTTGGTTGCTGATCATAATTTGTTTGATTGGTGGCTTGGTAGGCTTGGGTGAAATAGGTCGTCTGGAAGACCCATCATTCACCATTAAGCTGGCTCAGGTGGTGACGGCCTTTCCCGGCGCCAGTGCCGAACAGGTGGAGCGTGAAATCACCGAACCGCTAGAAACCGCCATGCAACAAATGCCTCAACTTAAGATGGTCACGTCTATTTCCAAGCCTGGGGTTTCTGAAATTTCGGTGGAAATGAAGGACGCCTATCGATCCGACGTGTTGCCACAAGTTTGGGACGAACTACGCAAGCGCATGGCCGACTTACAAAATACCCTGCCCACCGGGGTGCAACCCATTCAGGTGTTTGATGATTTTGGCGATGTGTACGGCTTGTATTACGCGTTAACCGCACCGGACTTTACTCCTTATCAGTTGCGTGAATTCTCGCGAGTGATTCGCCGCGATTTGTTAACGGTACCTAACGTGGCCAAGGTCTCCGTGGCCGGTGTGTTGAAAGAACAGATCACCGCCAACATCAATACTACCCAACTGGCTAATTTGGGGTTGTCACTGCCGGATGTTAAACAGGCATTAAATTACAGTTTGCGCCCCTACAGTTCTGGCCGTTTAATCATGGACGGGCAGCGCATTCGAATTCCGGTGGACAGTGCTGGCTCCAAGGTAGATGCCATCGAAAATATTACCCTGGGGCTGCCTGGCACCACCGCTCAGATTCGCATTAGCGATATTGCTGACATTTCCCTGGACGTGGTGGATATCCCTCGCTTCCTGGTACGTCATAACGGTCAACCTGCCATCACCTTGGCAGTGGCAGTGAGCAAAGAGGCCAATGTGGTGAAGGTAGGCAAACAGGTGCGTGATCGCATTGCCCAAATAATCACCGAGCTGCCAGCAGGCATTTCTTTGGCCCCGGTTTACGACCAGGCCCAAGTAGTAGACGAATCGGTAAGTGGCTTCATCATCAACCTGATTCTGTCGGTAAGCGTGGTGATCCTCACCCTGTGTATCTTCATGGGCTGGCGCGCCGGTGTGGTAGTGGGCGGCGTATTATTGCTCACCGTGCTGGGCACTATTTTGGTCATGTGGTTGTACGGCTTAAACTTGCAGCGTATTTCCCTAGGAGCCATGGTGATCGCCATGGGTATGCTAGTGGATAACGCCATCGTGGTGGCCGAAGGCATGTTGTTGCGCATGCAAAAAGGCATCAGTGCATTGGAAGCCTCAAGTCACGTGGTAAAACAAACACAATGGCCATTGTTGGGTGCCACCTTAATTGGTATCGCGGCATTTTCCGGCATCGGTTTATCCAACGATACTACGGGTGAATTTTTATTCTCCTTGTTTGCGGTGATTACCATCTCTTTGTTTTTAAGCTGGGTGCTGGCTATCACAGTGGCACCTTTATTTGGTTCTTACTTCTTTAAGGTGGGAAAATCCTCTGGTGAGGGCGACTTTAACAGTGTCTTCCATACCCGTTATAAAACAGTGTTGCTTAAAGCCCTAAATAAACCAGGCAAAACCGTTATGTTGTTGGTGGGCATTACGCTGCTGAGCTACTTTAGTTTTGGTTTTGTGAAACAGGGATTCTTTCCTGCCGCCAATACTCCCATGTTTTATGTACACTTCTGGGGGCCTCAAACCCGCGATATTCGTGTGACTGCCCAGTTTATGGAAAAAGCCGAAGCCATTACCATGAAGCATGAAGAAGTGAAGGCGCTTACTACCTTCATTGGTAAAGGGGGCGAGCGTTATACGCTTACCTATAATCCACAGCAGGCCAATGAAAGTTATGGTGAGTTGGTGGTGCGTACTCACCAACGAGATCAAATCCCTGGGCTGATCGCCAAATTAACCAAAGAGCTCAAGGCATTGGATCCGGATGCGCAAATTTATATGGAGCGCATTGTGTTTGGTCCCGGCAGTGGCGCCAAGCTAGAAGCCCGTTTCAGTGGCCCAGATAAAAAAGTATTACGAGGGCTGGGCGAACAAGCCAAGGCCATCTTGTTGGCAGATGAACAGCTTAGAGACGTACGTCATAACTGGCGCGAAAAAGAACTGGTATTAGTACCTCAATACGATGATTACAACGCAGGTATTGCTGGTGTCACCCGTGCCGATTTTTCTGATGCGTTACAGTTTTCTAGTAACGGCTTAAAGCTTGGTAAATTGCGCGATGGGGAATATAGCTACGATATTATCGCCAAGGCTTACAGCCCAGAAATGGAAGGAGCCAGTAAGGGCAACGATATTCAAAAGTTATACGATGCCCAGGTGTGGAGTCCGTTCCAGCGCAGCTATGTGCCGTTGCGCCAAATTAGCCCAGAAATGAAAACCCAGTCCGAGGGGGTGTTAATACACAGACGTAATCGTATTCGTACGCTTACGGTAATGGCAGAACCAGGCCTAGAAGAAACCGCAGGCAAAGCGCTTAAACGTATTAGCCCACTGATTGAAGCCATTGAATTGCCACAAGGTTACCGCTTGGAATGGGGCGGTGAGTTTGAAGGTTCTCGAGACGCGCAACAATCCTTAGGTAAGGGGTTGCCTCTTGGTTTCTTGGTGATGATCTTAATAACCATCTTCCTGTTTGGTCGGGTGAAAGAGCCGTTAATTATTTGGTTAATCGTTCCCATGGCGGTGTGTGGCGTGGTGACCGGTTTATTATTAGCGGACATGCCATTTGGCTTCATGTCATTACTGGGTTTCTTGAGTTTATTTGGCATGTTGATTAAAAACTCCATCGTGTTATTGGAAGAAATTAACATTCAAATTGAAGACGGGTTGGAGCCTCCCAAGGCGGTAGTGGAAGCCAGCATGAGCCGACTGCGCCCGGTGGCCTTGGCAGCCATTACGACCATTCTGGGTATGGCGCCCTTGTTGTTTGATGCCTTCTTCGCCGATATGGCGGTGACCATAATGGGCGGCTTGGCATTTGCTACCGTGTTAACCATGATTGCAGTGCCTGTGCTTTATAGTCTGTTCTACGGCATTAAACAGCCGCCTGTGAAAGACTAGTTAAAGGCATAATTAAAACAAAATCAGTAATAGTTTAAATATCCAAGTTATGAGAGTTCATGACTTGGATGTTTGCTAGAATTATTGGAATCCCCTACTAACTTTAGCGTGAGCTGTATCACTATGTCTGTGACAGGCTTTTTAACTGCTCCTTCAAGCGTTTCTCGTTGGCACTCCATTCTTTGTTTTACTCTTTTTTTTACTGTTTCTAAATGCGGTACTATCAACACCAGTTTAAGTATCGTGTACTAACGGTAAAACGCCTTTATAACGTTTTTTAACGGTAGGAGGGCTTTAAATTTCCCGATAACGTCTATTGGTAAATCATCCGGCTGGATGGAGCCTGCATAAATGCAATGATGGCCAAATACCAGTTACGCCTATTGGAAAAAAGAAGTGTTAGTTTTGATATGACCTGCCCATGTGGATAATCACTATTATTTGTCAAACATCGCTATCAATTATAGTGAGCTGTGCCTTGATTTGGACGGATTAAGTGAGCCCCATATTAGGCCTGTATTGCACATTATTATTAATATACAGTTGGCTTTACTAGGCTGCTCTCAAGTATGAAAATACTCCCTCGGAGCAATAAATAAAGGAGTGCATACTCGAAGGTAAAGGAAGGCCGGAATTTAATCGCTTGAAAGAAAAGACCATATTTATTTTCAAAATATAGTCTTAATATTAATAACTAAATGTTACTGGGCTGTCCAGCCGCCATCCAGAGCGATGGCTTGGGCGGTTATGTTTTTAGAAAAATTGCTCATCAAAAATTCACAGCTGGCGGCGAGCTCGTCAATTTCAATGAAAGCCTTTTTAGGCATGGGCTTTAACATAATGTTGTTCACCACGGCTTCTTCGGACATGCCATGTTCTTTGGCCTGAGAGACTATTTGTTTTTCAACCAAGGGCGTCTTAACATACGCAGGGCACAGGGTGTTGATGGTGATGTTACTGGTGGCTACTTCCAACGATATGGTTTTTGAAAAGCCTAATAAGCCGTGTTTGGCGGCTATATAGGCGCTCTTGTAAGGAGAGGCCACTAAAGCGTGTAATGAACCTATGTTGATGACTCGGCCAAAATCTTGAGCCTTCATTTGCGGCAATACAGCCTGAGTTAAGCGTGCCACGCCTACCAACATCACCTGGATTAAGAAGTCCCATTTGTCCATGGGGAAACTATCAATGGATTCAACGTGTTGAATGCCCGCGTTATTGATTAATACGTCAACGGGTTTATCCAGCGTTTTAATAAGGGTGTTTACATCTTCACTTAAGGTCACGTTCAATTTAACAGCTTGTGCAGAGCCCCCGTCTTTAATAATTTGATTGGCCGTAACCTGAGCGTGTTCCAGGTTCATGTCTGAGACAATAATGTGGTGGCCTTTAGCGGCTAAAAATAAAGCTATGCCTTGGCCAATTCCGCTGGCGGCACCGGTAATTAAAACTTGTTTTTGCGACATAATGAATTTCCCGCCCTGCTGTTAATGGTGTTGTTGATGGTTCTGTTAAAGTGCTGTTGATATAGTCAGGTTAGCAAAAAAGGTAAGCATTGAATGTCCTACTATGGGAGGGGGAGGAGGAATTTATACACAGGGATAACGCAAAAAAAAGTTGATAAATCGTTGGCTTATGGCCTTGGACTTATCAACTTTAGAAGACCCTAGGGTGAGGGTTGCTTCAACTTTTTACACGTCACATGAATTGTGAACCAGTAAAAGGATCTTAGAACGCGTACTTAGCAAAAACCTGTAAACGGTTTAGCTTCTTGTCTTCCGAGTCGGCCACTTCTTTGCTGGCATTGATGATTTCTCCACCAAACTTAACCGCTTTGTATGGGGCGTAAATAAGGTTTACGTGGGTAGACGTATAATCACCTGAGTCAAGACCGTTGATGTCGGCAGTGGTGGTACCGTATACCAGGTTTGAGCGAAGAGTGGAGCTCCAGTGGTGCTGGAAAGAAACGCGAGTTGCAAGGCTGTCCGATAACTCTACTTTAGTGCCATCCGTTGACGCGGCACCCGTGGCAGTATCACCAAAGTTAAGGTAACCACCCAGGCCTTGACCTGCGATCACGGCAAACTTTAAGTTATCTTTACCAAAATTAACGCGACCAGATACACGAGCAGCTACGGCAATCTTGGTATCATCCAGAGTACCAAACTGGTCACCAGCGGTATCAGCATCCACATCGGTAGAAGTGTTATCAACGGCTACGTTTTGAATAAGAACACCGGTAGAGAGATGGCCAAAACCGGTTTTCAGGGTGTATTTTGCGATAAGGTCAGGGGTAACCGCATCTTGTTGGCCCGCTACTTTGTAGACCGGGGCTTCTACCGCTAAGTCCAGTTTACCACCAGCAACATCGGTGCTGTATTTAACCAAACTTTTACGAGAGAAAACTCGAGCAGCGGCACCACCAAAGTCACCTTTTTCCGGCAAAGCACTTAGATCCATAAAGGTAGACCATGTTTGACCAATGGTCAGATTGTCTTGGGTAAAGTAAGCGTGACGTAAGTTAACAATATTTTGAGTGGCGCCGGAATAGAAATCACCTTCAATGACGGCTTTAAGATCACCGATGGGCGTGCCGGTTGTTTGAGAAGTGAACTTAATGCGAGATTCGTAAGAAGAGAAATACAAATCACCTTCTTCATCGGCACTCTCATCTCCGTTTAATGTTAGCAGAGCTTGTTCACGCAACTTGCCGCTGGTGTCATTTTCCTGATTGTAGATAGAGTCAAACTTAACATAACCCCCTACTGTGGTAGTGGTCACTGGAGCCGCCTGGGCGATTCCTGCGGTACCAACTAAGCCAGCCATTACGACCGCTGCACTTAACATATTTTTTTTATTTATTAACATGATGTTATTCCTCGTTGCGCGCTTGATTGTGGTTAAAGCGTTTGTTTAAAAACTTTTTTAACCGGACGATCAAAATATATCCCACAAGTTTCAGTTTTAAACTCGTCCATTAGTAGGGGGCATAATTACGACAGGGTGAGCTGGAAGTGGGGCGGATCTGGGGGTAAAATTATGCGCACATAGGGTGATTCATAGCTTTATTTGTTAAATCTCTTTATTGCTTATTTCTAGTTAATAACTTGGCTTTTTCGAGCATTGATCGCATAAATCGTGTAATGCGAAGGGCTTGGCGGGCCTTGCCTCCTCCTTTGGTCCCAGGCGGGGTGGTTTTGTCCTATTTTAGTATTGCCTATAAGTATGAGAAGAGTAAATTTAGCGAATAAAAATAACAGAAGAGGGATAACTATGTATCAAGTCTTAATAGCGGATGACCACCCTTTATTTCGCGCCGCCCTTATTGGGTCACTGGCAGAAATGGATTTGAAATTTGATATCAGTGAGTCTTCTACTTTTGATGAAGCCCGTCAGCACATCTTAAATAACGATATGGACTTGCTGTTGTTAGACCTTCGTATGCCAGGTAATGAGGGCTTGTTGGGTTTGTTATCTTTAAGAAGTGAATTCCCTGAGTTGGCCATTGTGGTGGTGAGCGCTAACGAAGACCCGCAAACCATAAGCGACGCAAAGGACATGGGGGCCATGGGCTTTATTCCTAAATCATCTAAAAGAGATGATATACATCAGGGGTTAACCAGAGTGCTGGATGGGGAGTTTTCTTTTCCTGAATTTACCAAACCTGATGAAGCCTCGGACGTGGCTTGTAAACTTAATTTATTAACCCCTAAGCAACTAAAAGTGTTGCATATGATTGGTAAGGGGGACTTGAATAAACAAATTGCTTATAACCTAAATATTAAAGAAACCACGGTTAAAACCCATATCAGCGATATATTGCGCAAACTTGAAATTACCAACCGCACTCAAGCTGCTTTGATCTTAAAAGAGCTCAGTGTGGTTGAATAATTTAGCGTGTTAATCCCCCATGACTTTTCTAAGCAGAGATCTTAGGGCCATGGGTTTAACCGGTTTTTTAAGTAAATAAAACTGGTTGTCTTTAATCTCACCTTTTACTTCAGGAGTGTAATCGGCGGTAATTACCAGGCAGGGTAGGGTACGCTGCCACCGTTTTTGCAATCTTTGCATAACCTGCACACCAGTCACTCCTGCATCCAAATGGTAATCCACTATGGTCATGTTAGGGATTTTACCCGCAAGCAATTCGATGGCCTGCTGTTCGTTGATGGCGGTCACTACCTGGTAACCCCAATCATGTAGCAGGCTACCCATGCCATCGACAATTTGCTGTTCGTTATCGATGCATAAAATAAGTTGGTTGTTATTTTCCGTTTCCTGCTCCGCTACCTCAAGGTTTGTTTTAGCTTGTGCAACGGCCCTGGCGGTGGCCACACCGACTCTAAAGCAACTTCCCACTTCCAGATGTGACTGCACCGCGATACTGTGGCCCAGCAAGTTCACAATGCGTTGTACGATGGATAAACCTAACCCCAGGCCTTTTTCATTGTTGTGTTTGTTGTCTTCCAGACGAATAAACTCATCGAAGATGGTTTCCATTTGATCCTGGGGCAAGCCAATACCTGTGTCATGCACTTCTACCCATAGATGGGCGGCTTGGCGTCTCACTCCCAATAATATTTTGCCACTGTGGGTATATCTTAACGCGTTGCTCAGCAGGTTTTGAATGACTCTTCGTAATAATACCGCATCGCTGCGTACACTTAGTCCGCAGGGCACAAAGCGTAATTCAATGCCTTTCGCTTGGGATAAGGGTAAAAACTCCTGGTAAAGCGTCTTTAGAATTTGATCAATGGCAAATACGCGAATGTTGGGTTTGATGACTTCGGCGTCCAGCTTGGAAATTTCCAGCAACTCATTGAGCAAGGACTCGGCGGAGTTTAATGATTTTTCAAGGTTGTGGGCCACACTTAACAGGTTGTTCTTGGATTCACAGTCACCCAGGCTATTAAGTTTATGCAGAATAGAGGCGGAAAATAAAGAAGCCGAATTAAGCGGCTGTACTAGGTCATGGCCAGCGGAGGCCAAAAACCGTGTCTTGTTGGTGTTGGCCTTGTGCAATACCGCGTTTAGGTGGGTGAGCTCTTGGGTTCGGTCTTCTACTCGTTCTTCCAGTTCTTCGTTACTTTCTCTGAGTTCCTCTTCAATTTTTCGATGAGCGGTGATGTCTGTGTAGGTAGTGACATATCGGTTGTCGGCCATGGCATTGCCTTGCAATTCAATGTAGCGGCCATCGCTGGTTTTACGTACAGAGTGATGGGCACTGCCTGAGCGTAATTCAGACATGCGTTGCCAAACCAGTTGATCTACATTTTGCTCGCCATAACCGCCTGTTTTGGCAATAAATAAAATGACTTTTTCCAGCGAGATCCCTACATATAGAAAGTTATGAGGAAATTCGTACAAGGAAACAAACTTTTGATTCCAAGCAATGAGGTTGAGATTTTCATCGGCTACGCTCACCCCCTGATTGAAATTTTGCAAAACCGAATTGAGTAATTCCCGATTAAAACTCACCACTTCGGACACTTCATCCATAATGGTATTTAAATTATCGAACTGATCCATTTCCCCCACAAATAATTTACCCATGAGCAAGCTGGAGCCACGGCGCCCCAATACAGAACTCAATAAACGGTCGGCAGATTTTAGAAGTTTATCGTCTACCGTGGTCTTTTCAATTAAGCGTCCGGTGAGGGGGTTAGTGGATTCTTTTAATAAGCCGTCTACCTTGGTTTCATTAACAAAACGTAATAGCAGCGCCTTAAGGTCGGCGATTTTAATACTGTAATTGGGCTGGTCCGGGTGTTTGACGGGCTTGTGAATTTTCACAAAACGTTGTGCTTGCTCCACCTCGGCAAAACCGGGCTGGTAATACAATGAGCCAATAATCAGCGCTAGAGTATTAAGCGCCAGGCTCCAAAAGGTGCCGTGCACAATATGTTCAAGGCCATTTAAACCAAACAATTCGTAAGGGCGTAAAAACTCAATGCCCCAGGGGCCCAGCATATATTCATCCGTGACCCAGCCGGCACTGGCCAATACCGGAATAAACAAGCAATAACACCACACCAGAAAGCCGGTAATTAGCCCTAAATAAGCCCCCCGCGAGTTAGCCCCTTGCCAAATCAAGCCAATTAACATGGCCGGAGCAAACTGGGCCACCGCCACAAAAGACAGTAATCCAATTTCAGATAATGAGTTGTATTGGGACAAGATACGGTAATAAAAGAAAGCCATGAACAGGATCACCACTATGGCTACCCTACGTATGTTTAAGACGCGGGCTTTCAATTGCTGGGAGTGAGCATCTTGCTTGGATTTAAACTTCATTAACAAGGGCAGCATGATTTCGTTAGACACCATAGTGGCCAGGGTGATGGCGGCGATAATCACCATGGAGGTGCCCGCCGACAGGCCGCCAATATAAGCCAGCAATGCCAGCCACTGTTGTTCGTACACCATGGGAATTTGCAGGGTAATGTAATCTAGGGTGTGGAAATCATCCTGCTGCAGCACTGTGAACATGGCCAATGGCAATACAAACAAATTAATTAATAGTAAATACAAGGGGAATAGCCAGCGGGCGGTTTTTAAATCTTTTTCAGTGCTACTCTCCACCACGGCCACGTGAAACTGTCTGGGCAAGGCGATGATGGCAATGGCCCCTATAACCGCATGCGTAAGGTACACACTGGGATTGGAGTAATTGGTGAGCATGTCATTTAATTTTGGGTTGTCCATGGTTTTACTAAATAAATCAAAAAAACCATCATAAAGCCCGTACACCGCAAACAATCCAACCGCCATGAAGGCGATAAGTTTTACGATGGATTCGAAGGCTATGGCCAGCATCATGCCACGATTACTTTCACTGGAGTCTATGGTGCGGGTGCCAAATAAAATACCAAAAACCGCCATCACCGCCGCGATGATGAGTGTGGGGTCGTTATACCAGGACAGTTGGATGGCGCCAGTATCGGTGAGCATTTGGAAGCTGCCCGATACCGCCTTTAGCTGCAATGCGATGTAGGGAATAATACCAATTAAACAAAACGCCGTGACTAAAATGGCAATGCCGCGGGAGTGACCGAAGCGGGCGGCAATAAAGTCAGAAATAGTGGTGCTATTTTCATTTTTGGCCACGGTGATAATACGGTCTATGACCTTCCAGCCCACCGTTACCAATAATATGGCGCCCAAATAAGTGGGGGCTAACAGCCACCCGGTGGCAATGGATTGTTGAACCACCCCGTAAAACGCCCAACTGGTACAAAAAATGGCCATGGTAAGGCTATAAACATAGGGCTGAAGGCGAGTATTCTGGGTTCGGTTGCCATAGATAGCCACAGCAAATAACAAGCCCAAATAACTTAACGATATGGCGGCTACTAGCCAAGTGTTATGCAGAATATCAATCATATTTTGCTCAATATTTTTATTTTAATTTTTATTAACGTGCAGCTCTTAGCCATTAAGAGAGATTGCCTAAATATAGCAGATATAAAAACGCTTTCGGTGTTATATCTGGCCCTGGATTTTTACCCCTGTGTTGGTGTTGGCCGGCTTCATTTAAAGTGTGTGTTAATCTAGGGTGCATAAGGTCGTGTTTAACAGGTAGTTTCGATATTGTTGCCTTAATTCATACTTCTTCAATTTTCCGGTTCCGGTATGGGGTAAGGAGGGCACTGTGATGATGGCATCGGGCAGGCACCAGTTGCTAAGGTGACTTTTTAACACCTTAATAAATTGCCCCTTGTTAAATTGCTGTCGGTTTTTTAGGGTCACCAGCATGATAGGGCGTTCATTCCACTGTGTGTGTTTTGCCGAAATGACGCAGGCTTCATCAACCGGCTGATATTTTAGCGCCGCGTCTTCCAGCTGTACCGAACTGATCCAGTTATCCCCAGATTTAATTACATCTTTGTGGCGGTCAACGATGCGTAAATAGCCCTGTGAATCTATGGTGGCGGTATCGCCAGTATCGAACCAGGTGTTTCTATTTTTTTTAGGGGGCTTTTCTTTAAAGTAATGACTCATAATCCAGGGGCCCCGCACTTTTAATTGACCCTGAGTGATGCCGTCGTGAGGCAAGGGAGTTTGATCATGGTCAAAGATGGCAATTTCACAACCAAAAATAGGCCTTCCGGCAGAGGCCTGTAATCGATATTTGGCATTGGGCTTCATGTTATTCATAGCTGGTTCATGGATGGCGGCCGTGACCAAGGGGCTGGTTTCTGTCATACCCCAGATGCCCATCCAATAAACGCCATATTCTTCCCCGTAGGTTTTCACCAGCGCTTCAGGAGAGGCCGCGCCTCCCACACCAATGTTCAACAAACTCGGAATTCGATTGCCCGATTGTTGTAAAT
>Ga0209184_1001000_pt1 | contig 22075 bp, 21 predicted proteins | sample EN8Hudsemesocosm_2_FD_184627 | JGI IMG/M metagenome (GOLD analysis project Ga0209184, IMG submission 184627) | Methane-oxidizing microbial communities from mesocosms in the Hudson Canyon - EN8C Hudson Canyon (SPAdes) (version 2) | ecosystem: Environmental > Aquatic > Marine > Cold seeps | place... | reverse complement strand
ATCATTTTTAACGACAGCATAATTAACTAAATCTCGCGCACAATTCCAATAAACACCTTCGTCTGGATAAAGTTTTTCGAGATGATACCGCTGCTCCATCACCTCGGGGGAGTTAGGATAATGCTCACTCATTTGCTTAAGCTTTTCTCTTGCTTTATTAAAATTAAAGGCAGCAATAGCATCCAACACCAATGCTAATTCAATGCGAAATGGGCGGCCCATCTGCTTATTTAACTCAAGTTCTTGCGCAGCCTTACGTGAATTTACTAACGAAACCCAGTGCTGCAAAACGTAATAAAAAGCCGCGCCTAAAAACAAAGCCATCATATAAATTTGCAAGCCACTTACATCGGTTTTTTCAAAATAGACCTGAGTGCTTAAATAAGATATTACAACTGAAGCGTACCATGCCAACCAGAACAGTGTTTTTTTTACGTACAGGCTTTCTCGACAAAATAAAAAAGACTCTAAAAGACAAGCCCCTAATAAAACACAAAGCCCACTCGCCAACCCTTGTAAAACCGAACTAAACTCCCCGGCAAACAGCAAATAAAGTGAAGCCGTACTGAACACACCAACTAAAAATAAGCTCAAGGCCTTACCGCGACCAATCTTCTTCTCTAAAAGCGAACCACATAGCCATAAAATGAAGATATTGATCATCATCCATAAACGGGACGACTCAACAAACATATAGCTTACAAGATTAGAAATACCTTTATGTTCAGGGCTTAAAGCAAAACGTGTTTCACTTAGCTGTTCAATAATCGGGTTAATTTGCTCTTGTCGTGATGTTTGCCAATGTTGGAATGATGCTGCATTCATAAATAACCGCCCTTCAGCCAATAAGTAAGGGTAGAAAAAACGATCTTTCAACAATAAAGCAATGAAGGAGTCTGGATCTTTGTCTGTGGCTGCAATTTGTAATTGCGACAAGTAAGCCGCCGATCCGACCTGCTCAATATTGAAACGGCGCGCAATAAACTCGACATAAATAGGCCGCTCTATTTCAAGCAAAGCTTGCTCTTTATACTGAGAAACTGCGTGCTGAAGTGCCTTGGCATCCTGGGATTCAAGCACAATAAAACCAAGTACCAAAGTCAAAGAAATCAGTAAAAAAAATACAGGGAGGTGTGTGTTTTCAAGCCTCTTGACTACAGACATGTAAGGTCTCAACGAATTGACATAACAATTACCAGACCTTACATGAAATCATAATTTTACGCGACCCAAAAAGGTTTGCGAGCTTCTTCTAATACTTGCGCCTGTGTCAGCCCAATGTCTTCTAATTGATGATCACTCAAGCTTAACAATTGGCGACGTTGCCTGGAACGGGCCATCATTAACCTGAGCTGCTTGAACCAGGACTTCTCCTTAGAGATGGCACGACCTTCATGCACCCCAATTTTAGACTCAAGAGATACCAGTTTGAATAATAAGGTGAGGTCTAAAAATCTTAATGTCATCGTCTTTCTCCAGCCAATATTTCTAGAATAAATGCTCCACCACATTACAAAGCACTTAGTACGTTTTTCTTACTGCATACTATAAAACGAACAACTGAAGCAGAACAGATTCAAAAATATGTTATTGTTACCAGTACAGATTTGCATTTCTCTATCTGTACTGCATACTTATATTAAATCTGTACTGCCCTCCTGACTAAACACGGACCTAACAACAAGGATAAAACAATGAGCACACCACTGTATAAGCAACTATCCGAACAGTTAGCTGACCAAATCAGACAAGGAATTTATAAAACAGCCGAGAAGCTACCTTCTGTACGCAAACTAGCTAAACAACAAAATGTCAGTGTTTCTACCGTGCTCATGAGTTACAACACACTCGAAGACTGGGGCTTGATTGAGGTTAAACCCAAATCCGGCTATTACGTGAAAGCCTTAGCCAATAAACGCCTCGATACACCACAAATCAGACAAAGTACGCCGGCGCCGAATGAGGTTACCACCTCTCAACTAGTCATGGCGGTTATGCGTGACTCAAGCGACGCACGATTTATCAGTCTAGGCGCAGCTATTCCTGCCAGTGACTTCCCTATTTTAAACCAACTTAAAAAGGTCTTTGCCCAAATAGTACGTACGGAGAAATTTCTCGGCGTGGGCTATGATTCCACAAAAGGGTGTGAGCCATTAAGACGACAGCTAGCACGACGCGCTGTTGATGCGGGCATTCATGTCAGTCCTGAAAATATAGTCATTACCGCAGGCTGCCAAGGCGCAATTGGCTTATGCTTACGCGCACTCTGCCAACCTGGCGATATCGTTGCCGTCGAAACCCCCAGTTATTATGGTTTACTGCAATTAATAGAGTCTCTAGGATTAAAGGCTATTGAAATCCCTTCAGACTCCGTCAATGGCATGAGTATTGATGCTTTAAAACTGGCCTTAGAGCAATGGCCCATTAAAGCCATACTCAGTGTCCCCAGCTTTAGTAATCCGATTGGCGCGTTAATGCCGGATAAAAACAAGCAAGAACTTGTTGAATTGATTTATCAATACGACATTCCTTTTATCGAGGATGATATTTATGGTGAGCTTGGTTACAGCGAACAGCGTCCCAAAGCGGTAAAGGCCTTTGACACAAAAGGCCAAGTATTATTATGCTCGTCCGTGTCTAAAGTACTGGAACCTCAGCTAGGCTTGGGTTGGGTGATGCCTGGAAAATATCTTGAACAAATTGAGTACGAACGGTTTTTAAGTAGCTCCAGCCACTTCCGCTTACCTCAATTGGCGGTTGCTGAAATATTATCGCGTGGTAGTTTTGACAGGCACTTACGTCTGGCCCGAGAAACTTACCGCCAACGACGAGACCGCTTAACAGACTTAGTTTGCCAACACTTCCCCGAAGATACCCGCTTATCCAAACCCCAAGGCGGCTTTGTTTCCTGGCTGCAACTTCCCAACCAAGTCAACGCAACCCAGCTTTATATGAAGGCGAAGGAACAAGGAATAATCATCGCACCGGGTGAAATTTTCTCATCTAATCCACAAAAATACCGCCATTCAATTCGCTTAAGTTATGCTAATGAGTGGACGAAAGAACGAGAGCAAGCTATTCAGTTGCTAGGGGGCTTGGCAAGAGGATTCTAATTAACTTTCACCAACACAAGGTCCATCACATTTGTCCCAGTAGGGCCTGTTTGAAATAGCGCATCAGTAGCACTCAGGTAAGAGTAGGCATTTGCACCAGTAATATACTCAGCAATATTTAATCCTTTCAACTCACCTTTACTTAGTGTATCACCATCTACCAGTCCGCCCGCTGCATCACAAGGTCCGTCACTACCGTCTGTTCCAGCAACCAGTATTTGTATGTTTTGTCTGCCTGATATCCTTTCAGCAAGTAATAGGGCTAAAGCCTGATTTCGCCCACCTTTTCCTGGATTTTCAGGAAGGATGACCGTAGGTTCACCTCCCCAGATATAAACACCTGGCGAGCCATTTAGAATTTTATTTGAGATCCTATCAGCGCATAAGTGAATATCATCACAAAGCAATTTTGAATAACGGTAAGCCTTGTAGCCTTTTTGCCTGGCCAGTTGAGCAGCTCTCGCCTGCGCGATGACATTACTAGCAATGATCGTATGTTGAATTGATTGAGATTTTTGCTGGCAGACTTGCTCCTGATACAACAAACCAGAACCAATAACACTGAGCTGGTCACCAGGTACATCAGAAATATACAAAGCTTCAACTTGTTGCTGCTGATTTATATATTGCGTCAACTTGCCGCCTTTAATGCAAGAAACTGCTTTTCTTTGGTCATTAATCTCGGCTATATTTTCCCCAGAGGCCATAAAATTCTGATTGAGGTTTTGCCATTCACTTAATGAATAAGCTTTAGGTAATTTTTCAACCAAGGCTGAGGCACCACCAGATATTAGAAATAATAGTTTTCGCTCACAAGGTGTTTGCTGGATAAAATGTATTAAGGTTTTCCCTGCAAGCAAGCTTTGTTCATCCGGTATAGGGTGACCAGACTCAATGATGTGCATGTTATTTATACTTGCCAGTACTGGGTCAACATGTCCATACTTCGTGATGACCAAGGCTTGTTTTATTTGCTCACCCAAAACCTCGATCGCCCCAAAACTCATGCTGCTGGCCGCTTTACCAATGGCTATGAGATGATAATTTTGCTTGCTGTTTTTAGCGTGTGCCCGCAAGTGCTGGCGAACAGCTTTTTGCCCGTTCACCGAGGCAATGGCAGTGTGCCAAAGTTCAAATAATTCCATTACTTAAGTCCACTGAATATCATCCAAGCGGTTGAGTTTTCGCCAATATCTGTCATAGGCATTCAGGATACTGTAGTGCAATGGTGCTTTGAGCTTTTTGGCTTTCTGGTGCCAGCTTTCATGCCATTCTTTCGCTAGTTTGTTAGCTTCAGCTAGGCTTAGTTTCTCGGTATAAACTGCCATTAATTTACTCTCCAAAGCATTTCTTGATGCAATAAGCTCTTGATAAAAAACCATGTCTTTTAAGGCTCGCCTATGCACCCACTCATACTGATACCAGAGACTCTCATGTTCTGTCATTTGTGATGTGTATTCCATACTCGAAGAAGCTTCAAAACCAAAACTTACTGGCTTAAATAAAGATAAACAAGGAGCTGATGTGCCTGTTAGCATAATTTGCGTTTCAGCCTGTTTTACAACCCCTTGTTTTGAAGACAATGCTGCGACCATTGATCCACAGGTTTGGCTAGGTCGGGTTAAGCCCGCACCGTGCATACAAATATCGTGGTTACTGCCCCTGGCGAAGCGTTCGTTTTGCGACGATTTGCTATACTCAGAACCAGGGTTATGACGATGATGACGCAGGTTAGTAATCATGGCAGATAAAGAGGCAGTTTTGTCTTCATGCAAGTTTTTTAAACGACACAAACTACTGTGCTGCCGAGCCCTAGCCTTCCCCATAAACGGCATAAAACAGGTATTAAAAGCTTGTGCAAAACTAAAGGTCAGATGTTTTTTACAGAAGCCTTTACTGCGCGCAAAATCCTCAAGCCCCTTGCTGGAAAGATCATAGTCACTTTCTATGCTGAGTACGTTTGATATCGCCGCATAATCATGAATTTTCTTTGCTACCCAATGCTGGCCAGCCGTTTCCAAAATCCACGATTCTTCGGCATCCGCAATAATAAAACTATTATCATAGCGAAAAGACTTATCACGAAAGCCTGCAGACCCGCCCTGGCCATAACGCTCTAATAAGTTTGCAATGGTGTTCAATGCTTCTTGAGCAGAAGCACCTCTTTCAAGCCCTAAGCGCACCAGATCCATACCCAACAAAGTCGATTTTTTGCGCTCAACCATACGGGTAAAAACTGCCTCATTACCAATTACCACGCCCTTGGTATTAATGCCAATTTCTGCACCCCATATCCATGATGGCTTAGACAATATCAAGCCATGACGGTCCGACACTTGAGGGATGTTTAAATAGGTTGTTTGAAGCTTTGCTTGCTTGTCGCCAATCACCCCATCAAAGCGACAGATTAACTGGGGTTCACTACTTTCCCTGTCACTATTTTTGGCAAAATAAGTTATGCCATTTTGTTTGATTAACTGGGTATCACACATACTCTTTATCACACACCTTTTTTATCAGACGCCTTGTTTATCAAAATAGTACTGGCTCACTTGCTGCGTATTATTTTCTTCATCGCGTGCATCACTTCAACAGCAACTCTTTGACTGGTGCTTAACTCGCTTAATAGTTCAGGTACATATTCACATAATACTTCGGCGATCTTTAGTGCGATTTTATCGCCATTTTTCAGACTACCTGAGCGCGTCATCAACCAGCCTAAGTAAGTGAAGGCTCTAATCATTATAAACGCAGGCAACAGCTTTAACTGTTCATCAGAGAACGGTCTTTGAGAGCGGTATCCGCTCACATAAGCCTCAATCAGCTCATCAAAGAATGGCTGATCTGCCTGAGGGAACAATGAAGTTGCCATTTCAAATAAGTGCCAACCGTAGCCACTGTCATCAAAGTCGATCAATTGCAGCTCACCGTTATTAACCAGAATATTCTCGGGTAAAAAATCAGCATGGATCAATCCATAATTTTCTTTGCTTTTGCCAAGATCTTTCAATAAAAGTTGTAACACCAGACGCGCTTTCAAAAACAAATCAATCTGCTCCCTGCTTAACAAAGGATGCTCCCAAAACCGTCCCCAGAGTGGCGACTCACCCAAAAGCCCTTTTTCATCCCAAGATTGTCGGGTAAATGTTTCCGGGGACTTCCATTGTTCACTTTGATTATGTAATTTACCTGCGAGCACACCTAAGTCCTCATAACGTATCTCCAACTCTGCCTGCACACCTTTCTCAACACGCCCAAGATGATGAAACTCCTTACCTTCAACCCATTCAAGTAAACTGCATTGACGCTCTCCTTTTACGCCCTCAAAAGAGGCCCGCGTAAAAAGTTTGCCTTGTTGGGTTTTAATCACATTAGGCGTTCGAACACCCTGCTCGATTAAGGCTGCCATCCAAATTAACTCTGAACGAAGCTCCTCGTTCGTATGGTAAGCATGCCGGTGGATTCTCAACGCAAAGTGTTCGCCGCTTTGTGCTGTAATTTTAAACACCGTATTTTCCCGATGTTTAATCAGATTCATTTTTGCTGGCTGAATATCCCAGTGTGAGATCACTTTTTCAGCCAACAATTGAATCGCTGCAAGCTCAGGGTCCTGTTCATCTTTTGCGCCCATCATCAATTCATTGAGGTTATTCACCAGCCAAATACAGGCCTCTTCAAAACGTGACAGTAGTTCATCACAATAGTTTTTATCCACCAGTAAACCCGGCTTGAATTGCAACACACTTTCATCAAAAGCAGCCACAATCGCCCAAATACCCTTTTCGTAAAGTGCACGCATCATGCCGTAAGCCATGGCGCTATCACTAAACTGTAAGCCCATCACCAAACCTTTTTGTCGAATTTCTTTAAAAAAAGGAAAACGAGGTTTGATCGTATCCAAGCCTTGACGAATATATTCAGCTTGCTGCTTTACATTGTTTAATGTCGATTCGGCTAAACTCAATTTGATCGCTTCAATAGCCACTTCACAACCCAGATCAGCCCCACCAAAAGTAGAAACATGCCCCCATCCATTATCTTTTAACCAATTACCGGTTTTTTTATTCATCACCAGTGCTGCCATTGGATACAGCCCACCTGACAAACCTTTGCCGGTCACCAGCATATCTGGCTCAACACCCCAGGCCTCTATCGCCCATCGATAACCTGTTCGACCCAGCCCGGTTTGCACTTCATCTGCCAGAAATAAGCTACCGTGGGTTTCACAGAGTTTTTTAACGCCAGTTAGATAACCCGCTTCTGGCAAAGGAAAACCATAGGTTGCGGGCAAGGTTTCCATCATTACTAAAGCGACATCATTGTTGGCAAGTGCAGCTTTCATTGCGGTCAAATCATTAAAGGCGACGGTAATAAATTCATCCGGGTAATCACTATGGAAAAACTTTGCTGTTTCGCTGTCACCAGCAGCTCCGGATAGCCCGGTCCTACCATGGTAACCCGCATCCAAAGCCACAATTTTTCTTCTACCCGTAGCAAAGCGTGCTGATTTAATCGCGACATCATTAGCTTCACTGGCACTTGGCGTTAACACCACATATTGCATATCTCCGGGTGTACACTCAATTAAAGTTTGGGCTAAACGGGCCTTGGGCTCAGAAGGAAAATGATGATTGCCAATATCATAATGATCTAGTGATTTTTTCAATATGTCGACTAGCTTCGGGTTACGATGTCCCAGATTAAATGTGCCGCCGTTCAGGTGTAAATCCAGCACCTCGTGACCATCAACATCACAGTAACGATAGTCACAGCGTTCATCTGGTACGAAATTGATCCCACCGTCAATCAGTTTAGACACTCTGCCAGGATATAAGTGTTCATAGGTAGAAAGTAGAATACTATTCTTTTTATCTGATGCTGATTTGCTGGTGATATTTTCTTTTGATAGGCAAGTCATTACTGGATTCTCTATAGGCATATTTGTTTCAAACTTCGGACACAGCCTAAACATTAATCAATCCAACCATACGTAGTCAAATATTTTCGAGTTTATTTCACAAAATTGATGATCTACACAATACAACGCACACATAAATAGAATTTATTCGAGTAACTAGTGTATTTTCATTGCAAATAAAGCATCACCTTAGTTAGAATATTACTCTTTCAACTAAGCAGACCGAACAAAGATGAACAAAGCAGCGAGCACCCGACGCGAAAAAGGCAATGAAAGACGTAAACTAATACTATCTGTTACCAAAGACTTGCTAGCACACAAAGACCTCGAAGACCTATCACTCGCTGAAATAGCCAGCAGCGCGAAGATTCCGGTCAGCTCCCTTTATCACTTTTATCCGAATATTTTATCGGTATATAGTGACTTAATGCTTAAGTTTGCCGATGAACTTGGTGAACATTTACTGCAAGATATGGCTTCTGGAGAGATGACGACTGCCAGCCCCAAGTCCTGGCAACAGCTGGTAAATAGCGGCATTGAAAGTTGCGCTCAGTTTTATCAACTTGAGCCCGCCTACCAACAATTAGTGCTTAGCGGTAAAGCACCTGCTCAGGTAAAAAGTACCGACAGAGAGGGGGATGCGCGTTTAGCACAGGTATTTTTATCATTTATGGGGCAAGCCTTTGAACTCCCCAAAATACCAAATATTGATGCCATCTTTTTTAATGCCATCGAAGTCGTAGATTTATTCTTATCACTTGATGTCATGAAAAATGAACAAATTACTGCTAGCGGAGTCAATGAAGCAAAACGTGCATGCCTTAGCTATTTAAGAAGCTACTTACCAGATGTTTTATATCATCACTCCGCATAAAAACAGTTAGCGACGCTTAGGCGTCCAGGCCCAAACCATTTCCATTAATATTGGCTCTTTGCCTTCAGCATCTGTTACTAATACAGGAACCGTCGTCTCACCTTTCTCTTGAGTTTGCATCATTGAAATTTGTTCATCCGACAAACGAGCTTCAGCCTTCATATTGCCTTTAGCGCGTTTAACGTAATCTGCTTTAATTGTTTTGATTACAGGTACCGCCGTATCAGGCACGTTCATACCAACTAAATAACCTGTTGCCGATTCAGCAATCAGAATACCTGCAACCGCATGAACAGAACCAATGTGGTTTTGAACTGACTTTTTATTTTTAAGACTGATCACTGCGCGTTTATTACTCAACTCTTCAATCTTGATACCCGCTGTACCGGTAAACTTAACCATCTTGCCAAAAAAAGTTGTTAGCGCTTTAACCCGTAAAAAATCAGGCAGTGCATTTACCTGACTAACAATTTTATTCATTTTGTTCTGCTTGGCCATAAGCCTAGATGCTCCATAAAAATATACAAAAATGTGAACTGAATTCAAAAACAAAGTGATTATACACATTTTTGGAATAGTGGATTCAATCAAAACGCTACCGATTTGACTTTAGGCGCGTTATAATCGCGCCACTTTTTATAGGAGCAAAACCATGAGCGACTTAAAGCAAACGTTCGAAGATACCGTTAACTACGTACAAAATGCCGAAGGCGATATCGAATTATCAAACGATTTAAAACTAAAAATGTACGCCCTTTATAAGCAAGCGACTGAAGGTGATGTGTCTGGCAAGAAACCTGGCATGATGGACTTCATTGCCCGTGCTAAGTTTATGGCTTGGGAAGAATTAAAAGGCCAGTCTTCCGATGAAGCGATGCAGACTTATATTGACTCTGTAGAAAAATTAAAGAAATAATTATAAAAGACATGTAAATGTCATGATTTAAGAGTCTAATTATCTGATAGACTCTTAAACTTAGTCCACTGATAAAAATAAACTGACCCCACTTGTATGAGTGAGTTCAGGCAACATAATAAGTATAAGAGACCACACAAGGAGTGTGAGCAAACCCAATACGTGATGTTAGAGGTTTTGTCTCCATAAGCAGTACAAACAAGGGGAATATATGAGCACAACAACCGCTCTAGACGAATGCCAGCCTGGCCTATCTTTTGATATTGCCGAGGCTGTACGTGACCAACATTTAAGCTCTAGAATCAGTCAGACTTACCAGCACTGGATCATCCAATACCTGGCTTATTTTGACCTAAAAAGCCCTAATTCGCTTTCAGAACAAAATGTAAAAGAGTTTTTAAAGCATTTGGTTAAAAGAATGTCTTTATCACGCGCACGTTTAAACCAAGCAAGAGAAGCTTTGTTATTTCTGTATGAGAAAGTATTACATAAACCCTTGAAACGCATTGAGCTAGAAGCAGCTTAAAAGCCAAACAGACTTGCAATGCTTAATCGCGGCTCAGCGCCGTGATTAAGCTCTTAAAAGAACAATTTAAGATGTGCGAGAATTCTTTTTATCTTCTTCAATACCTTCACTGTTCATCTTAGAAATGAACATGTGAGCACAGTACCCTGCCATACCTATCACAAAAACCACCACAGCCAAACTCAACTGGCCTTCAAAACTTGTAAACAATTCGCTTAATGCACCCATGGTATATCCTCTACGTCATGTTGATTATTTTTTTATTGTAGGCGGTCAGTATCGATTACGAACTGATTTAGGTCAAGATGATTGAAAAACACTCAAGCCTCTTGAAGCTGGCGCGATATTTCATTTAATGTTGCCCATTTTTGTGAGCACCACGCAGGTGCCAGTAAAATATCTTCCGAGGCCGTACCAATCAAACGATGCACAATCACCTGTTTAGGCAGCATACGAACTAATTTAACAACGGTTTTAATATAATCATCCAAGGAAACAGGCTTGTACTCTCCACGCTTCCACTCACGCGCTAATTGAGTCCCTTTTACAATATGCAGAGGGTGAAATTTAATACCATCCGTTCCCAAAGCCAATACTTTCTCTAATGACAACAAACTATCTTCTGGTTTTTCTCCCGGTAAACCAACAATTAAATGGGTACAGACTTTCAAACCACGCTTTCGCGCACGACGACAAGCATCTTCATATTCTGCCCAGCCATGGCCACGATTTACACGATTCAATGATTCATCAAATGCGCTTTGCAAGCCTAATTCCAGCCAAATATCATAGCCTTGGTTTTGATAGCTTTGCAGTAAATCCAAAACGCCGTCAGGCACACAATCAGGCCGTGTACCAATAGATAAGCCAATCACACCCTCTACTGCCAAAGCTCGATCATAAAGCTGCTTAAGATTTTCAGCATCATCATAGGTATTGGTATAAGCCTGGAAATAGGCCAGAAATTTCTTGGCTCCTGTGCGCCGAGCAATAACCGCTTTACCTTGGGCAATCTGGCTTTCAATAGAATCAGGCGCTTTGGCATTTGGACTAAACGAGGCGATATTACAAAAAGTGCACCCTCCAATACCTTTGGTCCCATCTCTGTTCGGACAGGTAAATGAGGCATTCAAAGATAGCTTATGAACGCGCTCACCATATTTCTGCTGCATGTATTGCCCGAAAGAAAGGTAAGAGTGCTGCACCCGTCCTTTTTTATTCGAAATGGAAGACAAACTGCTTGCGCTCAAATAAGGCCACCCTCAAGTACCGTATCCATGCCGGGTTTCGCATACCAATAGCCATTGCAAAATTCATCACTCAACGGAATAGAATTTTCATTACTCACACCAACAGACTTAAAGCGTTCAATAATTTGTTCTGTGCCTTCAACAACAGGGCTGACACGTAGCATATCTACCCCCATCGCCTTCATTTCATCTTTTTGGGCCAATAAATTATAAATATCGGAAGATTGCGTTTGAGTACCGTTCAGATTGAACAGTTTTTGCTGCTCCTGACTTTTCACCAAAATGCCTTCCGGGTAGTCAATACAAGAAAACTTACAATTATCTTTCGGCAAGTCCAAATGACGCGCTGTAAAACACCGTGCAGAATAAGCTAATGGCAAATGCCCATAACTAAATACTTCAGTTTCTATTTTGTCAGCAAAGCCCATTTCTTGTGCTTGTTGCAAGATCGTTTGCAAGCAATGTCCAGAGAGCTCAACCGGCATTACCCAGCGAACCGCACCCCTCTCCTGCATGAGCTTTAAGGTACGCGCATTGTAGATATTTGTACTGGGTCCACACACAAAAGGCAGGCCTTTTTCAGACAAGACTTGCACCGCTGAAATATCGTTAGCTTCTACTTTGACAGGCGCTTTTTCGCAAATAGAACGCAAGGTACTCAGTTCAGACTCAGCCATTAATAAGGCCAAACTAGAAACAACTACTTCTTTACCAGATTCAGCTAATCGTTCAGCCAAATCAAGCCAATCAGCCGTACTAAGTTCGCGTCTTTTTGAGCAAACTGTTTCACCTAAATAAATTGTATCGACTGAGGTGTCCAGCATTTTTTCATAGAAATCGAATACTTTTTGCTTTGGCCAGAAAAACAAGATCGGCCCAAGAGAAACCTTCATTTATGATCTCCAAATACGTGAATAAATTACTGCCAAGACCTTGAGTAAGCGCCTAATGTTGTTTGCGCGCCCTCAGAAACTTTCGCTAAAGCTTTAGACCACTGTTTTTTAACTTTAAAATTGTCAGGGTTGCGTTGGTAGTCATCAATGGCTTGTCGCCATACCTTCACTACCTGCTCGACATATACTGGGCTACGCTGCCGACCTTCAATTTTAACTGCCTTTATGCCCATCGCGTCTAGGTCAGGCAGTAAACCAATCGTATTCAGACTAGTAGGCTCCTCTAATACATTTGAAACTTGGCCATCAATATCAAAACGACCTTTACACAACGTGGGGTATCCGGCTTTTTCGCCTTCACCATAACGATCAATTAACACTTCATTCAAACGCGATTCCAAGCCACTATCGGTTTCTTGCCAGCGTACAAATTCAGCAGGTGAGCACGCACCACAGGTATTGGGCGACTGATCGGTTAAATAGGAAGAAAGATAGCAACGCCCTTCTGCCATAATACAGAGTGAGCCAAAAGCAAAAACTTCTAAATCAACAGGTGATTTTTTAGCGACTTGCGCCACCTGCTTTAAGGACAACACCCTAGGAAGCACCGCGCGCTTTATATTGAAATTATCTTTATAGAAACTTAGCGATGCACTATTGGTGCCCGAGCCCTGCACAGACAAATGCAAATTCAAATCTGGATGCTGCTGTGTCGCGTAGTCTAAAACGCCAATATCAGCACAAATCAATGCATCAACTCCGACGTCAGAAGCGATATCGACTGCTTTTTGCCATTTCTGCCAACCATCAGGCTGGGAATAAGTATTCACAGCGACAAAGAGCTTCACCCCTTTTGAACGGGCATAACTTAATGCACTTTGAACTTTGGCTTCTTTAAAATTCAGGCCTGAAAAATGACGGGCATTGGTTTCATCTTTGAAGCCAACATAAACGGCGCTTGCGCCATTATCAACAGCGGCTTTTAAGGCGGGCAGACTTCCAGCAGGACAAACAAGTTCCATGACACGCTTACTCTTGTCAAAAATAAGCCGCATATTCTGCAAGAATAAAACTACCACATCTATTACCATTGAGAGGTATTTAAGCTACCACCACAAGTTTATTATATTACGCACTTTGTAAAATTTCCGCTCAAACCTAATTTCAGAAGGGTCTTTGATAACATGGCACTGCCCAAACTTACACTACCTAAACTTTCACTCCCCCCAAGCCCTCGTGAACTCTCTATAAAACTTCCCAAGTTACTGCTAAAACCTGTTACCTACCTGCCTTTTCCTATCCAGCGCCTAGCCTTGGATAAAATTTTAAAACTCGCCTTTAAAGAGCCTTTAGCAGAAGGTGATTTAGACTTTTTAAAAGGTCGCTGGCTAAAAATTGAAATTAACGACCTGGATTTACAATGGCTATTTAGCTGTGGCCCCGGACGCGAAATTCTGATTCGAAAACAAGGCATCAGCGACGTATGCATTCGTGGCGCCCTCAAAAGCTTTATCTTGCTGGCCGCCCAAAAAGAAGATCCCGACACCCTATTCTTTCAACGTGATTTAGTGATCGAAGGTGATACAGACCTTGGCTTGGAAATCAAAAATTTACTGGATAGCCTAGAGCTGGACGAACTACCTCCCGAACTGCTGTTTGCTGTTCGTAGCAGTGCGGAATATATGGTTTTGTTTTCTGATGAGAAAATGCAGTAAGATTTTACACAACACCTTTCAAAGCAGACAGAACCCATTCTACGAATTTCGCTTGCACCTTTCATTGTCATTCCGGCGCGCTCTTTAGCCGGAATCCATACTCTCACTTTAGACCTAGAAGCAAACCAGCTATGTAGCAATATAAATTGTACCCAAAACTTCAAATGACTATATTAACCAGATAATATTGACCAGATAAAAGGTGCTTTTTGATGTTAAATTTGAATTTGAGCTTTTCATCCTCGTTAATGCAGAGCCCCGTTAACTCTAAGTCTGTTAATACAAAGTATGATAATTGCCGTTATGAAACCAGTAGCCACACCATAAAGATGTGATGCTTCAGCAACTGGTCCTGAAATAATTTGAGACACCCAAGGAAGTTGATCACCTTGTTCAAACCAAACCTTGGTAAAGACTAATGCTACCACTCCAGTTCTGGCAAAAATGGCAAACCTCACGTCGAGTATAATGCCAATAATTAGTAACGAATAAAGACTACTGGATAAGCCTACATACCAAACTAATTCTGGGCTAAAAAGTAGCAAACAAAGCGAGATACTGGTAACCGAACTAAGCCATACGCCTAAGGTAAAAATCATCCGCTGCAGCGGTTCTAAGATCATCAGTATTAAAGCTAAGAACAATGCATTTAAGCCAAAGTGTACCCAACCAAGGTGGTCTAAATGACCTGTGATTAAGCGCCACCATTCACCATTTAAGATCAAGGTTCGTTGAAAACGAACGTCGACTAGCTGAAGAAGGTCTAACCACTCAATCAACACCGCAGGCAAAGTGATGAATAACCAAATTAACACAGCATGCTTGAGTTGTTTCTTTGCAAGGTATTCAGTCAAAGCATTCTCACTAATAATGATATTAAGCTGGGCACAATTTAATTACTGGAAGAAATACGACGTTTTCGTACAAAGGTTTTAGTCACTTGAACACCGCCAAATAAATCAGCACTGGATTCACTAAACCCTGTCCCAATAGAAAAGTTACAGCGCCAACCTTTGGGTAATCTCCAATTAATATAAGAGGATATTGTACGAATTGGCTCACTGCTCTGTGTTGCAGCTTGCTTAAAGTAAGTACTCAAACCCCCACTATAAGCACGGTTAAATAAGTAATATCCGCCAATGGATGCATACCAGCGGTTATTGTATTGTGCTTCACGGCTGTTGCCCATAAGTTGGTAGCCGACACGGCCATTACTTATCCAGCGTCCAGAGCGAAGATAGCCACCGCTATATAGGCTATAATCAAATTCTCCAGAACCTAGGTCTCCTTTATTGCTAGCAATTGGCGCTTTAATTGAAGCACCAATATGCATTCTCGCTTTCGATTCAAAGAAAAGCGGTAATTGGTTCTGAGCATTTAGACGCAGGTCACCATTACCCCAACGCTGTCGTTTACCTTCAGCTCTTATATCAACGACTTCTGCACCATCACTAATGGCGATCACACTGGCTGGCCCGCTGATGTGCAAGTAGGGTATCTGGGCACTAATATTCCAGTTGTTTCGACTATAACCAATACGAAAAGGCACACTGAAAATATCTGTCGCAGCATCAGTATTGTATTCACCATGACTAAAATAGCTGCCGATACTCAAGCTAAATTTTTCTCGTAATAACTTAGACGAGTGAATGCGCTGAGGTGGTTTTTTGGTCGCCCCCTTTTTGACAGCATCACTCTGTGCAAAAGTAGCTGTGGAACTTACAAACAGCAGCACCAACAAAATAACCCGGAAATCGAATACCATATTTAAATAATTAATTATCACTATTTACGACTGACCTTTAAGGGATTGATGAGCATGATTGAAAGATTAGGCTCTATGTATGAATAGTCCAATGATTTCTTGATCGTGATAATTTTTGGCATTCGGCGACACATGTCTGGTTTAGTTCGATTGACCACTATTTGCACTCCAGATTCTGAAAGTTTTAGATCAACAACAAAGTCTTCCTTATTCGTACATCCCGTACTTTTAACTTTTAACTCAACGGCATTTTTGATCAAGGCAATGCCATATAATGGTTCCAAAGCTTTCTTGCTCGAATGATCTTGTGCATTGCTAGCAAAACTTGAGCAGCCCACAATTAATGTTATGAACGTACTTAAATAGGTGGCTCGTGTTTTCATCATATTCTCCCAAGGTTTATCTCTCTAAACGTTAAAATCAGAGGCTAAGATTTAACGCCAGCCTCTGATTTTTTGGTTTCTAGTTAAGCCAAAGCTTACCCGTTTAAGTAACGCTCATTCACTTTTTGCGCGACCTTAAGCTAAAGCCTAACAGCACCATTAAACCCAGTATCAAACCGTCAGCACCACCTGCACCACTGACACTGTCAGCAATGGTTGATATAGCATTTTCCAGCTCTGTGCTAGCTTCATCATCGGCAGATTCTTCATCAATATTGTCACTGTTTTCGTTTGAGTCATCTTGCTTACTACTTCTAAAAGAGACATTACTAATTGTTGCTTTTGCAGAAGCATAATTTGCTTTAATTTTACTATAAACCCAGCTTACTTGATGCGCCCCTTTGCTTAGTTCAACTGAATGTTTCTTCACCGAGCGCTCGCTTGATAAGGTCATAACAAGTTCACCATCTACCATAAAGCTCATGGTGTTTTCAGTGACATCACCACTCAGATTCATGTCGAACTCTAAGATGCCAGGGCCTTCAATTTCTGTCATCAATACCGCATCATCGTTTTCTGATACCGCATCACAAGACAAATCAAATTCACCGCTTTCATCATCACCGGTCCATGCGTTATCGCCATCAAAGTACCACTCCTCGCCTTCAATGCCCTCCATGCCATCAAAGTCGCCACCTAATTCGAGAAAGTCTAAGGCGATGCCAAAGAGTGCTATCTCAATATTGGCATGCTCTGCATCACTTGTGGCAATGCTCAAGCTTGCCTGATGTACTTCGGAATCAGATGACACAAAGCCGAGGGTGATTTCACATTTTTCTTCAGGCTTCAGCGTCGCTGCTTCACAAGCATTCTCAATGATCGAGAATTGTTGGTCATTATCTAAACTGGCACTTTGAACGCTTAGTGGAGACTCGCCTTCGTTGAAAACATATACCGCTTCTTCAACAACTAAGTCTTGCCCAAGCGCTAAGAAGCCAACATATTCAGGCAAACCAAAAGCCAGGTCTTCTGTTTCAAATCCAGGATATTCACCTTCATCTCCATCCGCATAGTCTTCGTCATTCCAGTCTTGGTCTCCCCAATCCTCATTAGCCCAATCTTCATCAGACCAGTCATCTAGATCCCCCTCATTATCAAAATCATTATCAGAGTTATCACCATGTCCTTCGCTTGGTTGATGAACAGGTACTTCACCCGCTTTAACCTGAGCAATCCAGTCATTGTAATTAGCCACTTTTGTGTAAACGCCAAAGAAATTTTCCTGAGCGCAACCTTCACCAAAGCTCACCACGCCAGTTTGAAACCAGTCACTATCTTTTTGATAGACTAATGGACCTCCGCTATCACCCTGACAAGAGTCCTTACCGCCTGCGGCTAAACCTGCGCATAGCATGTTATCGGTAATTGCCATATCAATCCCTGCATAGTTGGTTATGCATTGGGCATGATCAGCCAGCGGTAGCTGTACTTCTTGTAGGATATTGGGAAACTTTTCACCATCCGTCAATTGGTTTCCCCACCCCATAACCATCATATTACTGCCAACTTGCAAGCTGTTATTTAAGCTTTTATCGGCCAGTTTAACAGGGGTTTTGTTGGTTGGTGTTATTAGTTCAAGCACCGCAATATCATTATCATCACCATAACCTTGGTGCATATAGATATTCTTGATCGCAATAACCTGCTCTTGCTGACTCGCCTGCTTAAGATCAAATTCACTGACGACCGCTTGTATTTCTTCTGCACTAGCATCTTCAATACAATGAGCAGCCGTTAAAACATATGACTCATCAATTAAACTCCCACCACAAAAGTGCTCGCTGTCAGATTTACTCTGAATGGAAACCATCCAAGGATATGTGTTCGGTGTTGCATCACCACCGCCAATGATACGTGCCATCGGTGTGCCTGCATTCGCTGTATTTGCCAAGGCTACTGCTGAGACCGCAGTGGCTAAAAGTTTCGATAGAGAATGTTTCATCATAGTGCTCTCCACTCAAATTAATTTATTTGTGGGATTTATTCCCACATCGCCACCTTAAGATACATGGGAAATTTTCCCACGTCAAAGTGAAGAATTAGGATTGCTTAAAAATTGAGCGCACTCCCACAGAATAAAAATTTACATGGGAATATTTCCCACAATGAGATATGCTAGACATTATGCCGACAAAAAATCCGTTACCACCAAACCCGTCCGCGCCGCCCAAAGCGCTTATCGTAGCCATTAAGAAAGTGCTGCGACCATTCGTTCGCCTGCTGCTCTCCTTTCAAATCACGCTGCCGTCTCTAGTCGAGCTACTCAAAGATATTTATGTAGAGGTTGCAGAAAGAGACTTTCCCTTAGACAACAAAAAGCAAACCGATACCCGCATTAGCATGCTGACAGGGGTGCATCGCAAAGATACGCGACGCCTGCGAAATCAAGACATTGAAAGAGATGAGTCTCCTGTTGCCGTAAGTATCGGGGTACAACTTGTTTCTAAATGGATTTCTGACCCTAATTATTTAGACGCCGACAACAACCCCAAGCTACTCGCATTTAAGTCAAATAAAGGCGGTGCTGAGCCGGATTTCGAACACTTGGTGCAATCGGTATGTAAACAAGATATGCGAGCCCGTGTCGTATTAGATGAATGGCTCCGCTTAGGCATTGCTTCTTTGATTGATGAACAGTGGGTCAAGCTCAATACACTGGGTTTTATTCCTACCAAAGGCTTAGAAGAAAAGGCCTATTACTTAGGTATGAATATCGCTGATCATTTAGAAGCAAGCACTCAGAATTTAATTGCTGAGAAACCGGCTTTCCTTGAACGTTGCGTGTATTACAACGGGCTTAGCGATGAGTCTATCGAAATTTTAAAACTAGATGCCGAAAAGCAAGGTATGGCACTGCTACAAAATTTAAATAAAAAAGCCATCAAGCTTAAAGCCAGCGATAAGAAATTCTTTGAAAAACAAACAATAAATAGCAATGAAAATGGTTCAGATAGCGGCCAAGCTCAACGCATGAACTTTGGCCTGTACTTCTACTCACAAGCTGAAGAACAAGATCATGAATCGATTTAATCGACCTCTCACCTATTTGCTTGTATTGCTGCTTTTAGGTTGTGCAAGCTCTTCACCCATCTACACAGTACAAACCGAATCACCTGGAGGCATCGGCGGTACAGGAATTATTCACCCCAGTCTCGATCAAAATGGAATCGGCGGCACCGGTAAAACGCTTGATGAAGGTATTGGTGGTACGGGGCGTATTGCGCAAACAGATTCAGAAGGTTCTGGTATTGGTGGGACAGGCATTGTTGGCACTATTACAAAGTTTGGCAGTATTTGGGTTAATCAAGCACATGTTCATTTTGATGAATTCACCCCGATTACCATAAACCAATCTCCAGCTACATCAGGCGAACTACAGCTAGGCCAAGTCGTCGCAGTGAATTCGACTCAAGACGGCGAAGATTACCAGGCTAAATCAATTGATATCATCCATGAAGTCGTCGGCCCAATCAGTCAGTTTATGCTTGAGAAGCGTAGCCTGGAAGTGCTGAATCAAACTATCCGATTGGGTAACGAAGCAATTATCTATGATCAAAAGTCTAACTCAATTATTGCTCTAGAGCAGCTTGAATTTAGTGCGCATTCTAGTACATATATAGAAGTCAGCGGACTACGTCAGGAAGATGGTGATATTATCGCTAGTCGACTCGATATCGTAGAGCAGCTGGATAGCCTTCAGCTCATCGGCGAACTTGAACAAAGTGAAAAAGGCCTATGGCAGATCAATAATCAAACTATCGAAATTGATGAACTATTACTATTTGGTGATTTCAGTAAACGTGCCCTTGTCAGTGGCCATTTAGAAGGCGAGATGCTTATTGCTGAAGCGATTGGCACTGACTCCATTGAAGCTGTACTTGAAGGCGTTTCTGAGATCATCTACGAAGGTTATGTTTTCGATATGGAGATGGAAGGCATGGTGAATATTGGAGGCTTGGAGTTTACGGTCCAAGACTCTCTAGATATCACCGATGAGCAGTATTTACAAGATCCAATCCAGATCAATGCAATTCTTGCCGAAGATGGCATGTATGAAGCTCACGACCTAATGATTGAGTTAGAAGAAAACGGCAACTTCATTGACCTTATTCATGATGAAGAAATCGAACTACAAGAATTAGAATTCAACGAAGAAAGCACTTGGGAAGAGGAAGTTTATTACGATGGGAGTGATTTCAATAACTCAGACCACTTCGAAGAAGAAATTATCCATATGGGAGAGACTGAACCAGAAGATGAAGCACCCTATGATGAAGAACCCATCTACGATGACGACACAATCTACGAAGAGGAACCTTATATTGAAGACGAGTTTTATGAGTACGAGGAAGAAATTGAATACGAAGAATAGCTAAAGGTCCTCGTTCCCCTAAGCCTCATTTTATTTAGATCCATTTCTAAACAAGTATTTCGAATTTCGTGGAAGTTTGATCTTTCAAAAGCAAATAATGACAACTGTACCATCATGGACCCTGGCGTAGCGGGTATTGCAGGAGTGTTAGCTGGCTACTGACTCATAATCCCTCTAAATAATTAGAGTTAATTAAAAATTAGTTCGCATTCACGATGAGTAGCAATTAAGGGGCCAGCTTTTAGGATTATTGAAAATAACAGATGCATACTTTATAAATAAGCGTCAACCCCGACAGCGAACATACCGAAAAGACTAATTAAAATTAAAAGAAATGAAGCGCTACGTGCAAGCTGCATATTCATATAGTAAAAAATCATATGGAGTATTCTTCCAACAAGATAAACCAAAGAAAAGTAATAAAGCAATTGAGCACTTGCAGTAGACAACATTCCAAACAATAAGAAAATGACAAAGATAGCAATACTTTCATTGGTATTTGAATGCGCTCTTGCAGCTCTAAAAATAAAGCTATTGTGGTCTGGTTTTATTGGATAACCCGGCGTATGTTTTGTTTTCAAAGCATATAGATCAGCGATAAGTAACTGAATCAAACTAAGAAAACCAATAATACCAAGTATCAAAATTGCGCTTTTATAAGGTAAAAAAAACTCCATATGTTCTATTTCCTTTCAATAAAAATTCGAAGTAATCAGATATTATCATTAAAAATAAAAGCTTCGTTATAGATAAAAAAGAGATGGATTGTCCAACAAATGGATCAATCTTGAATCTTGATCCGCCGCCTCTATTTAGTTAAGCGCTCCTTACTTACCCCTCGCTACGATCAACCCCTTCAATTCTCTAATTTCCTGCTGCAAGTCATCTAAAGAGGCTTTTCCTTTGGCTTTATCATCTTCGTCTTTTATGCGCTGGTTTTCTTCTTCCAGTACATTTACCACGATGCCGATCACCATATTTAAGAACGCGAAGGCGGTGAAGAAGATAAAGGTCATGTAATAAGCCCAGCTTAGACTATAAACTGTCATTGTTTCGTACATGACGTCAGTCCAGTCTTCGAAGGTCATTACCCGAAATAAGGTGAGTAGCGAGATAGAAATATCGCCCCATAACACAGGGTTTATCTCAGCAAAGAAGGTAGTACCAACAGCGGCATAAATGTAAAAAATGATAAACATGAGCAAGACGACATAACCGAGTTGTGGCATTGCTTTTATCAGGGAATTTAATAACATGCGAAGTTCGGGGATGATGGAGATCATTCTAAGC
>Ga0209184_1000999_pt1 | contig 22081 bp, 18 predicted proteins | sample EN8Hudsemesocosm_2_FD_184627 | JGI IMG/M metagenome (GOLD analysis project Ga0209184, IMG submission 184627) | Methane-oxidizing microbial communities from mesocosms in the Hudson Canyon - EN8C Hudson Canyon (SPAdes) (version 2) | ecosystem: Environmental > Aquatic > Marine > Cold seeps | place... | reverse complement strand
AACGACACACTTAGCGAACTTATCGCGGGGATCAAACTAGCAAAAGAAGATGCCTCTAAACTCAGTAAGCTGAATTTGACCTTGAGCAAGAGTATCCAAGGTATTGACTGGCCCTCAGCATTTGCGCAACCCGAAATTCTGACAGAGGCTAACCAAGCCCTAGGTGTCACCCAGCAGGTTAAACAAAAGCTACAACAAAACAGCGCAGAGCTCACAAGCCAGTTGGAACAGAAGCTACAACGGCTTGATGCCAGCTTGGAAGAAAAGCAGATAAAAGGCTCCAGCCGCATCGTTAAGGAAATACAAAGCCTGCTTAGCCAACTTAACTCCCGCGAGAGCGACAAGTTTCATACCCAATTAAGCTTACGCACCAAGCAACTCAATGAGCTACGAGACTGGCAGGGCTTTGCGTCCACGCCACGTCAAACCGAGCTCTGTGAAGCAATGGAACGCTTATCTGAACAAACGCTTCCGCCTCAAGATAAAGCCAAAAAAATCAAAGACATGCAAATGGAGTGGAAGTCTCTAGGTGGGGCATCTGACGATGCCTTGTGGCTTCGGTTTAAGACCGCTTCTGACCTTGCTTACGAACCCTGCAAAGCCTACAACTCGGAACAAGGCGTTCTTAAAAGCAATAATTTAGATAAACGTAAAATGCTGATTGAACAACTCACACAGTTTGTTGAAAACAACGACTGGGAGAATGCAGATTGGAAGGCGGCGGATCAAATCAACCGTAAAGCACGCGAAGAGTGGCGCGCTGCATTTCCGGTCGACCACAAAGCGAACCGACCGATTCAAAAACAATTTAATGGTTTATTAGACGCCCTAGATAAACACCTTGATGCAGAGCGAGCGAGTAATCTTGCATTGAAGGAACAGGTCGTTGAAAAGGCAACCGCATTGATTACACATGAGCCATTGGACCAAGCGATCGAGTCTGCAAAATCACTACAAAAAGCATGGCAAGACATCGGCATTACCGAGCATAAAAAGGACCGGGTACTTTGGAAGGCTTTTCGCCTGGCATGCGACCAAGTTTTCGCACGCCGTGATCAAGCGCGCGAAACCAGACGCGAAGAGGCTGACAGCGCTATTCAAGCGGCTCAAGCACTTACTACACAAATGAAGTCTTTTGTTGCGGACGCGAGCAGCCTCAGCGCGGATGCACTCAAAAGCGCTCTCGACGATTTTAGAAAGCAAAATAAACAGTTACCAGGCCTGCCGCGCAAAGCAGCAGAACAACATAGTGCATTATTTGATTCGCTGGTTGGCAATATCAAAGACCTTATCCGAGCTGAACAAAACAAGCTTCGCTACGCGCAATGGCAAGAAGCAACACGAAAACTTGCGATACTGCGCCAGCGCCATCTAGCGCAAGACGCCAGTCAGGACTCGGAATTAGACTCGCAATTTAAGTCCAGAATGGCGATCAAACCTGAAATCGAAACACGCATGAAAGAAAGTTGGATTTCATTAAAGGCAGGCGCGCTAAGCGCGTCGAAGATACTCACCACGGAAACCACTCGACAACTTTGCATTCGCTGTGAGATTGCTGCGGGCCTTGATTCACCGGAACAAGATAAAGAACTACGCATGCAGTTGCAGGTGACGCGCCTGTCAGAGGGTATGTCCTCTGGTGACCATCTCAGCAGAGAAGAGCAGCTAACGCTGTTGCTATCAGATTGGTTTTCGAGCGTGGGATTATCCGACGACGAGCAAACAGAGTTTGATACTCGCATCCAGGCGTGTATCGACCAATTGTTCGCGTAAGTAAGCGACAGACTTGCCCTGTTGCGCTTAAACGGTGGCACAAAAAAGGATAGACGCCCAGAGAGGCCCTATCCTTTTTTTTCGAAACAATGGAAACGTAACAGAACACGATCAGTTAACGGTTATTTTCTTCCACATATCGGATCGCCGCTTCAACCGCTTCTCGCGCTTTAGTGGCTAATTCATCGCGCTCAATCGGTGAGGTATAGAAAATCATATCAACACCATGACGAAAATAGCGTGGTGGCAAATGGTTAAGCGCCACGCACACCACATCAGTCATAAATTCCAGTTCGACCTCTTCACCCTTATAGTGTTCAGCAAGCACCTCTACAACTAAGGTTTCGTAATAGTTTTGAATGTTATCTAGTAAAGACATCTGGAACTCCAAAGGACAAAAGTTTTGATTTCTTAAGACTAGTCCCAATATTTGCTATGAACAACAAAACAGATTCACGAAACTGCACCTATACTGTGTTTTTAGTAACGCGGTTAACAAAACTTAATCGCACCTGTTCTGGCGGCAGTGCAGGCAATCCAATACAATCGGGCAGGCTATCCTGCTTATTTTCGGGTCGTTTTTATGATTTCAGTTCGACTATTTTTACCTTTACTGCTTCTTTTATTCTCATCCGTTAGCTTTGCCCTAACCGATTCGAGTGAAGCTGACCTCGCGTTATTGGAACAAGCCAAGGCTTTTGCCGAGCTCAAGCCGGAAAGAGAGCAACGCGAAGCCAGCATACACATCGCTCGCTCGCTGTTGCTCAGCCACTATCGAAAACAGGATATTGATAAGAGTTTATCCGAGAAAGTTTTCGACAACTATATCAGCGCACTCGACCCACAGAAGCTGTATTTCCTGAAAAGCGATGTGGAGTACTTTAGCGCCTACCGCCAGCGCCTTCACGGTGCATTGAAAACCGGTCAACTAGAGCCTGGTTTCAACATTTATAATGTCTACCAGTCGCGTCACATCGAGCGCATGACCAAGAAAATAGACTTCGTCAAAAATGGACTACCTAAGCTCGACTTTGCAAAGGATGAATATATTGAAACAGATCGCGAGAACGCTGAATGGGCAAAAACGCAGGCTGAACTGGACGACCTTTGGCGCAAACGCATCAAAAGCGCAGCCCTCTCATTAAAGCTAAATGGAGAAACCATTGAAGAAGCGCAAGCGACCCTACATAAGCGCTATACCACTCAGCTCAAGCGAAGCCTACAAGTTCGTAGCGAAGATGCGTTTCAGTCCTATATGAACGCATTTACAACCGTTTATGACCCTCATACGACCTACTTTTCACCGCGATCGTCAGAAAACTTCAACATCAACATGAGCCTTTCTTTGGAAGGCATCGGTGCGGTATTGCAAAGCGATAACGAATTTACCAAAGTGGTTCGTCTTGTCACGGGCGGCCCCGCTGCCACGCAGACCAAACTGAAGGCGGCCGATCGCATTGTCGGCGTCGCGCAAGATAAAGATGGCGAAATGGTAAACGTTATTGGCTGGCGTTTGGACGAGGTCGTCGACCTTATTCGCGGCCCTAAGAAATCAACTGTGCGTTTAGAAATCATCCCATCAGAAGCGAAGTTAGATACCGACACCAAACGAATCAGTATTGTTCGAGATAAAGTAAAACTAGAAGACCAAGCCGCGAACAGCTCGTTGATTGAACTAGAGCGCAACGGCGCAGACAAAAAAGTAGGCGTGATCGCGATACCCACGTTCTATGCCGACTTTCAGGCCATGCAGAACGGAGATCCAAACTACAAAAGTACCACTCGCGACGTAATGAACCTGCTGAGCGACCTGCAAAAAGAAAACGAATTGGATGGCCTCGTCATCGACCTTCGCGGCAATGGCGGCGGCTCCCTAGATGAAGCTAACCGGCTAACAGGCCTCTTTATCGATGAAGGCCCTACCGTACAAATCCGCGGCGCGAACGACCGAATAGAAACGATGGAAGACCCTGACCCTAGCCTGTTTTATGGCGGCCCCTTAATCGTTTTGGTAGACCGTTTAAGCGCTTCTGCTTCAGAAATCTTTGCAGGCGCGATCCAAGACTATGGCAGAGGCTTAATCATGGGCTCACAAACGTTTGGCAAAGGCACTGTTCAGTCCGTGCGCCCACTTAATCATGGCCAACTAAAAATCACCCAAGCAAAGTTCTACCGTATCTCCGGCGCGAGTACACAGCACAAGGGAGTGATTCCAGATATTAACGTTCCGGCCACCATTGACAAATCTAAGGTTGGCGAAGACTCGCTTGATCATGCCTTACAGTGGGACGCTATTAAGGCGGCACCGTACATCAATCAGAATCGAGTAACCGCCTTGACGAAGCAGCTTGAGTCTCAGCATCAAAAACGCTTTGAAAAAGATCCTGAGTATCAACTTTTACTCGAAGAGATTAGCTTGTTAGAAGGCCAGCGTGCGAAACAGGAAGTGACACTAAACAAAGAAAAACGCATGCGTGAAAACGACGTACTTGAGGCAGCACAACTAGGCCTCGTGAATAAACGACGCGTTATCGATGGCAAGGCGATATTCAAGGATATTGAGGCGTGGGAATCGTATATCGAAGAAGAAGCTAGTAAGTCAGATCACGACCTCAAACCTGATTTTGTGGTGAAAGAAAGTGCTGAAGTTCTGCTAGACCTCATCGACTTAAAAACAATGACAGCGAATAAAGCCGCAGCTTAAGCAGGCATGGCAAACAAACGGTATGGAGGTTAAGGTGACTGATTCAGACAACACCTCGAAGCAGGGCCAATCGAAAGGCCCTTCCTCCAAACCGGCTAGCGCTTCGAAAAAAACTGCTGATAAGGCGTCAAAGTCAAAAAATAGCAACTCCGCGCCTGCATCAGAAAAGCCAGAGCCATGGATTAGCGAAGAGTCTATTAGCGGTTTGTTTGACCGCATTAGCGACGCCACATCCAACGCATTCAAACTGGCAAAGAAAACCACCGACACATCCTATAAGGTCGGCAAAGCGCTTATTCAATCGCAAGATCAATTGAAGTTAATGGTATCAGCAGGTCAGTCACTTAAAGACCTTCGAGAAGTGGCTGGACTAACTATTAATGAACTGAATGACGCCTTGCAGCTAAAAGATAAGTCTTTTCTGGAAGCTGTCGAGAATGGCACGGCGACACTTTCATTTGAACTAATTTTGCGCCTTTCAGCGCTGCTCGCGCGAAATGATCCAATTCCCTTCATCTTAAAATATAGCCGCACCTACTCACCTGAAACATGGAAATTACTGCACGATTGGGGAGCAGGACGCCTCCCTCTCCAGTATCAGCGAGAGCGAGAGTTCATTAATATTTTTCGCTCAAAAGATCAGGCGCGCCAGCTTTCAGATGAGGGCTACGCTAAAGTATTGGAGTTTACCCGTGAAGCCTTTAACATGTCTCTTCACTTTGTTGCTGAACAGGAATTAACGGTACAGGCTTTGAGAGACGCCCAGATGCCAAGCGACAAGAGCTCGCCAGCAGATAAACAAACGCCCTCCTCTGATTAAGGCAATCAGCAGGTCTATGATGCTTAGGCCACCGGGCTGTATTGCTATAAATAGAATCAATCGGACCGCATCGTTCCGCCAGGTTATTTGAGCTCAATAGATTGTTAAAAAAAGACCTAACCGACGGCGATGTCGGTAATCATCTCTACGACATGACCGTGCCCATGATTTGGGGCATTCTATCGATCATGTCGATGAACATTGTCGACACGTTTTACGTTGGTCAGCTGGGCACAGAACCGCTGGCAGCGATGAGCTTTACGATCCCGATTGTTTCCATTTTACTAAGTTTGGCCTTTGGTGTTGGCATTGGCGCGTCTAGCGTGATCGCGCGAGCGCTGGGCGCACAGCAACACGACATGGTGCAGAGCTACGCCACCCACTCCATCATCATTGCCTTATTCATTGCCGTCGCATTCGCTTTGCTTGGCTACCATTACATGGACCCCATATTTCGTGCATTAGGCGCGCCGGCGCATCTTTTCCCGCTGATTCACGACTTTATGGACATCTGGTTTTTGGGCAGTTTTGTCGTCGTTGTTCCAATGGTCGGTAACTCAGCCCTTCGTGCAAGCGGCAATACGCGTGTTCCTGGCCTCATCATGATGAGCGTTGCTGTAGTCAATATCATTCTCGACCCACTGCTGATATTTGGCATGTTTGGCTTGCCGCGAATGGAACTCGCGGGAGCTGCGCTCGCAACGGTGATCTCTTACTCGATAGCACTGGTTATCGGGCTTTACTTCTTAACCTATAAACTAGGCTTTGTACGTTTTTCTGCCTGCACTCGTAATATCGCTGCTAGCTGGAAAGCAATTCTGCGAATCAGCATCCCAGCGACCGGCACCAACCTTATTGCTCCGCTTTCTGTCGCGATTACTACGTGGTTGGTATCAGGTTATGGTCCGGAAGCGGTCGCAGGGTTTGGCGTCGCCTCACGGATTGAGTCTATTTGTATTGTAGTGGTGATGGCGTTGTCATCAATCATGGGCCCATTTGTCGGTCAAAACTGGGGCGCAAACCGCAAAGATCGCGTCGCGGAAGCACTGAGGATAAGTTTCCGTTTTATTACGCGCTGGAACCTGGCAGTTGCTGCACTGTTGCTAGTTGCGGGCCACTCTCTCGCCTCCCTATTCAGCGACAACCCTTTAGTCATCGATTCCGCGCGGTGGTATTTGTGGCTAGTGCCGATTTCCTATATGTTTCTCGGCTTTATAATGACTAGCTCATCTGCCGCCAACGGCACGGGTGACCCGCGTCCGTCACTGGTCATGTCATTCATGCGCTTGCTTGGTCTTTACTTGCCGCTCGTGTTCGTACTGAACCAGCTATTTGGACTGATAGGTCTTTATTTGGCCTCGACTCTTGCTAACATATTGGTGGGTCTGGGCGCATGGCATTGGAGCCGAAAACACCTTAAACCGGAAGCATAGTTATGGCGAAAGAACGATCACTTGTTTATTCAACCGAAACCGGCCGCTTGTGCCCTGAATGCGAGCAGCCGCTATCGAGCTGTCAGTGTAAACATGAAGGAATACCAACTGGCGACGGCATTGTGCGTGTTAGCTTGGATACAAAAGGACGCAAGGGTAAAGGCGTTACCCTAATCAAGGGCGTACTAAAAGACAGTGGCGAACTAAAAAAACTAGCAAAAGAACTTAAACAAAAGTGCAGCGTTGGCGGCGCCGTAAAAGACGGCGTGATTGAAATACAAGGCGACCACCGGAAAGTACTAATTGAGCTACTTAAGAAAAAAGGTTTTGACGTTAAACAGTCTGGAGGCTAACACCATTTAACAGATCTAAACGCGATCAGACGCGTTTAGCTCACAGAAGAATAACGGCCCTCTCGCTATTGCGGACCAAAAAGCTGGTTAAACTGCTCGTCATCCATTTCCTCAAACAGAGCAATATTTCGCTCAGGAATCTCCTCTGTATTTGGGTGTAACTCCCTCGCTTTAGAGATACTGTCTTCACGTAGCAGGTGAAACACAGGGAAAGGCGATCGATTGGTGTAGTTTTCACGGCTATCGGGCTCAGTTCCCTCAAACTGATACAAGGGGTGAAAACTGGCTAGCTGGAGAGTTCCCCGCCAATCATTCAAGTCAATTAAGGTTTCTAGCTGACTCAATAAATCCAGGTAATCCTCAAAAGACTCAAAGCCAGACTCCAATACCAGCAAGCTGGTTTCCGTTTGCTCTATCGGCACAGATAACAAGCCATATGCTGCCGTGAGAAATGCCTCGTATATCGAGTCCTCGTCCATTGTCGTCACAATATCAATCGCAATACGACCCGCTTTGCGAGGTTGTTTAGCAAAAGGGCAAAGATTCAAGCCAATCACTTTTTCGTCCAACCAGAGTTCAATCGCCTCCAGCGTACGGCTATTTTTATCTTGGCTCATCAAAACAAGGCCTCCATCTTGGCAAGCGTGGGGCTTTCAACGATCCCACGCTCGGTCACGATAACATCAATTAAGCTAGCCGGTGTGACATCAAACACAGGGTTAACCACCTCAATACCTTCAGGTGCCATACGCGTGCCTCCAATCAATGTTAACTCGTCTGCAGTCCGCTCTTCGATCTCTATCTCCTGACCTGACGAAAGCGCCATATCAACGGTACTTGAAGGCGCAACAACCATAAACCGAACCCCATGATGCTTAGCCAAAACGGCAAGACTATAGGTTCCGATCTTGTTGGCGACATCACCGTTCGCAGTAATTCTGTCTGCTCCCACCACGACCCAGCGTATATTTTCTTTTGCCATTAGCCAGGCAGCCGCTGAATCCGTATTCAGTACCACTGGAATTCCATCGCGCTCTAATTCCCAAGCGGTCAAGCGAGAGCCCTGCAACCATGGGCGCGTTTCATCGGCAAATACCCGATCCAACATTCCAGACGCCCAAACCGACCGAATAACACCCAAAGCGGTGCCATAACCACCCGTCGCCAAACTGCCTGTATTGCAATGGGTAAGTACTGAAAACGGGTTATCTTGACCCGCCACCATTACGTCCTTACCCAGCTCTCCCATACACAGGTTCGCCGTGACATCGGCCTGATGAATTTCCTGCGCGAGCGCCAATAGCGCGGCCGGAAAGTCATCCCAGCGGTGCTTAGTAAGTAAGTCGTTGACCGAGTTTACGGCCCAAGCAAGATTGACGGCAGTCGGCCTGGCATCCGCCAACTCGTTCATTAACGCTGCAAAGTTCTGACGCCCAATCTCCTCTTGCGTGTGACGAACTTCATTCAAGGCAATCACCGCACCATAGGCTGCCGTGATGCCTATCGCAGGCGCGCCTCTAACCACCATCGATTTAATCGCTGCAATGACAGCGGACACGGAAGCACAGTCAACCCACTTCTCTTCGCCAGGCAATAGCCGCTGATCCAACAAACTTAACACCGGCGCTTGCCAGACAATCGGACTGAGTATTTCATTACGCTGCATGATTAAAGGTAACTCTTTATGAAATAGATTTGGTTGATTCTTGCATTTACTGTTCGGTATTTACAGGAGGTTTGGAATCTGGTGATCTGCCACTAGGGCGCCAACGGCAACAAGATTTCGGAATGCACAGCACTGCTCTCAGGTAAGACCTTGATCACGCTTTGATGCCGCTCGTCTTCATGACCAGATACAACACAGAATAGCGTGACTGAGGTCTGCGACTCAAACTGAATAATGACCTCTTTAAACTCTTCAGGGCGAACTAGCACACTAGGGTTGCGATCCATCGTTAGAACGATTGGCTTGGGGTCATCTACGGCAGTACCTGCATGCGTGTGCTGGCCATCGGTAATAGGCTCCATCGATGCGTGAAACAAGTCTTCTTGCAGGTAAACCTGAAAGTCATCATCTACCAGCAAGGTCTCTGGGTCTTCAGAGAAGGCGAGCACGTGCAACATGGGCGTTTTATTGGTCACAACGAAACGAATGTTATGCCCACGCGTTACCGATATCTCTTTAGGCCACAGCAACTTATGTAGTATTTCAACTTGCACCGTTTCTTTCGCAGCCGCTGCACCAAAAAGTGGGTCTTTCCAGTATTCGCCGAGCACATCCTCTGGCTTCAAAGCATGAGCGGTAGCACTTAAAGCGAGCAACAAAACAATTAAACGATGCATAAAATGGTAAAAGACTTGTGACCCACAACGAAGCCAATAGAATATAGCGCTGGGCAATAAGTACAACTTAAAAATACGATCCTCGAACACCTCATCAAAGAGACGATTAAGGTATGGATAGCAAACATCCAACGGTACTCAGTATTGCGGGCTCTGACTCAAGCGCAGGTGCTGGTATTCAAGCTGACCTCAAAATGTGCGCGGCCATCGGCGTTCATTGTGCAACGGTCATTACAGCAGTCACCGCCCAAAATACCCGCGAGGTGCAAGACGTATTCACGCTACCCGCAGAGCAAGTAAAAGCACAAGCACAAGCGGTTCTGTCCGACCTATCCGTCAAGGCCATCAAGATCGGCATGTTAGGTAGTGCCGAAAATGTCATTGCCGTTTCTAAGATACTCAGCGATCACCCTGACATACCCGTCATCCTAGACCCCGTTATCGTTTCCTCAAGCGGAACCCGCCTGCTGTCAGCAGAGGCTCAAGCCTTACTTATCTCAAGCCTGTTTCCGAAAATCTTACTGCTGACACCTAACCTAAATGAAGCGAGGTTGCTACTCGGCTTAGATGGCATGAAATCAAACAAGCTCGACGATATAGGGGCGCAAGCAAAACAACTCACTAAACTAGGTCCGTCTCATATCCTCATGAAGGGCGGCCATAGCGAACAAGCAGTCATTGTCGATGCTCTATACACGCCTGAGCAACAGCACTTGTTTGAACACCCACGAATCGATAGCCGAAACACCCATGGTACGGGCTGCAATCTGTCATCGGCGATTGCTGCCTACCTAGCGCTCGGCGATAATTTGGTAGACGCAACACGAAAAGGCATCGAGACAACGTTCGATGCAATTTCACGCGCTAAGGAGCAAAAAATAGGCGATGGACACGGCCCATTGCAACCCTGATTTTTTTCAAATAAAAATTAGTGACGTAGCGCTTTTAACTACCCTAGTTTTTTTGGGACAATAGCCTCCTTCAGAATAACAATAATGAGTAAGGACACCTCTCTTTATGATCTTTTCGTCAAATACTAGGCTTAATGCAGCCCTATTAGCCCTGCTATCTTCGCTACTACTTTCGGCCTGCTCCAGCCAGCAGGTTGCGTCAACCCAAGCGATCCAGAAAAAAGCGGCAAAACATGCTGAGAAAAGAGTTCTTAGCCCACAAGAGGCTATAGACTTGGCCGATGCAGAACTTGCGGCGGTCGCTGACGAGAACCTAGCCTTCTTCTCACCATTACACCTAGCCCAAGCAAAACAGTCACTCGATAAAGCTAAGCAACTAGCCATGAAACCCGTTGCAGGGAAACCTAATGGCCCAATTGAGTATGCGCTATCGGCAAGAGAGTTGATTAAAAAAGGACTGGCAAACAAGGCCGACGTATTGGTATATATCAAAGAGGCCATTGCACATAAACGTATGCTGCAGAAGCTTAACGCTCCTGAAACATTTCCTGAACGTTATCAATCAATTCTTTTTGAGTTTTCGAAATTAATCAAACTGATTGAAGAAGGCGAGCCCAATGAAGCGCTTAATCGACAAGGTACGCTAAGAGATAAAATGTACGCGCTGGAGATTGACTCCCTTATCCATATCCATTTGAGTGAAGCGATCCAGATTCTTGGGCAGGCAGAAGCTAACGATGCAGAACGCTACGCACCGGCAAGCTTTTATAACGCAGAGCATCAGATTGCTTCAACCGATAATTACATTCGGACCAGTTACAGGGACCGTAAGGGCATAGAAAAATCTGGAAACAGCGCTCTATTGCTCGCAAAAACCGCGCATGAAATAGGCATCGCCTCAAAAAAAATCATGAACCTAGACAGTCCTGAGGCGGAACAATATGTGATTGGAGAAATAACACGCCTGCAAGGCTACCATGCTCAGCTAGGCCGTGAAACGCTACCACCACAATCGATTGATCGCTCAGCAATTGACGTAAAACTAGCAATTAAACACTTTAACGATGAGAGTAAAAAACTTGAAAGCAAACTGAACGGTTTAGAAATTGAGCTCAAACGCTATACGGATGTCAGTACAATGGGCTTTGGCGAATCACCCGCTGGTAGCGTAATGGTGCTTGAAACCCTAAAGAAGAAAGAAATTAGCGACGAGCCCTTGCTAAACAAAGACGAACAAGGTTTTGATGACATAGAGTTTGTCGAAGAATAAAACCAAGTACCACCATCTCACATCAACATAGCGCAGCTTAAATACTTACCAAGAACAAATGCACAAGCGAGCTAAGCTTTAATACTTAAAACTGAGTGAAATGGGAAAGAGCGCAACATCAAAACACGCAGCTAAGTGTGACTAAGATATCACCTTAGCTCGCACGCAAGTATTAGATATTACTTATATCAACAACGAGAGTCGTCGCAGAAAGTAGCCGTTCGATGACAGGGAAATGCACTTGCTGCACTGAAAAAAACTGAAAAAAAAGCGCGTAAGGCTCTATGGGACAAACCCAATAAAGCACTCACACGCTACTAGCAATAGACTCAAATCTTTCGCAAAATCCTTATGCGAATCGAGCCGAGGGGTTAACTCTTTATACTTCTAAAGCAGCCTTTTCTGATTCTCCTGAACCTTTGGCTTCCACTTTAGGCATGTGCTTTTCACGGACGAGCCCTTCGATTTCATCGGCAATTTCGCGATGCTCCTCTAAGAAAGCTGCCGAGTTGGCTTTACCTTGGCCAATCTTACTGCCTTGATAGCTGTACCAAGCACCAGCCTTTTCAATCAGGCCTTCTTTGACGCCTAGATCAATTACCTCACCCATATGGTAAATGCCTTTACCGTACATGATTTGGAACTCAGCTTGTTTAAACGGAGGGGAAACCTTGTTCTTAACAACTTTAACGCGAGTTTCATTACCAACAATCTCGTCACCCTGCTTAACGGCACCCGTACGACGAATATCCAAGCGAACAGACGCATAAAATTTAAGCGCATTACCACCAGTGGTTGTTTCTGGATTACCAAACATCACACCAATCTTCATTCTGATTTGGTTAATAAAAATCACTAAGCAATTAGCGTTTTTAATGTTACCCGTAATTTTACGCAACGCTTGAGACATCAAGCGTGCTTGCAAGCCCATATGGCTGTCACCCATATCACCTTCAATTTCCGCTTTCGGCGTTAACGCCGCAACAGAATCAATGATGATGACATCAACCGAGTTTGAACGAACCAACATGTCTGTAATTTCAAGTGCCTGCTCGCCAGTATCTGGTTGAGAGACCAACAACTCATCGACATTAACTTTCAATTTCTCTGCATAAATAGGGTCAAGTGCGTGCTCTGCATCGATAAACGCACACGTTTTGCCTTGCTTTTGCGCCTCTGCGATAACTTGCAAGGTTAGCGTCGTTTTACCTGAACTCTCAGGTCCATATATTTCGACGATACGCCCGTAAGGCAAACCGCCTATTCCAAGCGCAATATCTAGCCCCAACGAACCAGTGGAGACTGCAGGAATAGCTTCTCGTGGGTGATCACCCATTTTCATGACAGCGCCCTTTCCGAACTGTCTTTCAATCTGTGAAAGCGCTGCGCTAAGTGCTTTTTTCTTGTTGTCTTCCATTAGGATGTCCCCTTTAAATTTCTTAATTTTTCAATGTCTGTGTTGGAAAAGCGTTTATCTTAATCTCACCAAATCGCTCAAATCTAATGTACAAAACCTCAATTCATGCGCTTGCTTTGTGTTTAAAATAATACTGTATGCTTGATCAGTATTATTGCAGATACTGTATATATGTCCACCTCTTTTAAAGAAGATTTTTTAATTCCTGATTTGATCAAGCAAAAGGATACGACAATTGAGACAGTCAGTCTCAAAATATTACTTGTGACCAGCGGTCACAAAAGGCAAAGTAGTCACCACCGATGGCACTAATAATAAACTTACATTGGAGAATCTGATGACAACAGCATCTATTACGATGGCGGACTCTGACCTCGCGATCCCCCTAGAAAAAGGCTTACCGCTGATCGGCTGCTTGCCGGAAATGGCTAAGAACCCAATCGACTTTTTCAAGCGTCTTGTCCAAAAGTATCCTGACTGTGTTGAATTCAGTGTTCCTTTAACGCGCCTCGCGCTCATCACGTCTGCTGAGCTAAGCCACCAGATTCTCGTCAAAGAAAATTCTCGCTTTAGAAAAGCAGACCGAGATATGAAGATTATGGGCTCCCTTCTAGGTACGGGGCTGGTCACGAATAATCAACATGACTCACATAAAGTCCAACGAAAACTAGTTCAACCCGGATTTCATTTTCGTCGTATCGAAGGTTATGCCCAGACCATGGCGGACTACTCGCAGCGCTACCTTGAGGATTGGGGCGATTCAGGTACCCGTGATATTAGTGATGATATGTTTCGTCTCACCATGTATATCGTATCGAAAACACTTTTTGATACCGACATGGAAGACCTAAGCAACGACTCAAACCAAATTGGACTCGCGATTCATGAGTTTCAGCGCATCGCCGATAGCCGCTTTAACCAAGTATTTCAATCACCTGATTGGCTGCCAACTCCTAGAAACTTAAAGATCAAAAAGATTCGCGCCGTTTTGAACGAAACAATGCGCACAATGATAAGCAAGCGAACCGATGAGCAAGGCAATATTAGTGAGCGCGGTGATCTACTATCAATGCTACTAAATGCTGAATACGAAGACGGCAGTAAAATGAGCGAAAAGCAATTACTAGACGAACTTGTAACGCTTTTTATTGCAGGCCATGAAACAACGTCCAATGCACTGACATGGACCTTCTATCTGATAGCCAAGCATCCAGAGATCCAAGAAAAACTACATGCTGAGCTTGATCAAGTGTTGGATGATTCGTCACCTAGCTTTGGCGACCTCGATGCACTGACTTACACAGAAATGGTCATCAAAGAGTCCATGAGGATTTTACCTCCGGTTTGGACGCTGAACTGCCGGCAAGCAAACGAAGAAATGGTGTTGGGGAACTATCATATCCCTAAAGACAAAGTGTTCTTTATCGCACCAGCCGCCAACCACTTTAACCCCAAATACTTTAAAGATCCGGAGCGTTTCGACCCAGAGCGCTTCAGTGCGGAAAATGAGAAGAAGCTACCCCGCTATGCCTATATTCCTTTCGGCGGCGGACCACGCGTTTGTATCGGAAATTCGTTTGCAATGATGGAAGCTAAGTTAATTCTGGCCACGTTTGCGCAGCAGTACAAAATCTCGTTAGACCCGGCACAAACGATCGACCCTCAGCCACAAATCACGCTGTCAAATAAAGGTGGGATGTCGGTCAGTTATATCAAGCGAAAACGCGCCTCGTAACGACAGACCAGTCTTCGTTTTACTATTGCGCGCCACTTATAGCGAGCAAGAGTAATAAAGTGAAGACTGTTGGCTAAAAACGGCTGGACTAAACTGAGTCGCCTAGATTAACGACACCTAATCGACGAGTTTTTTCGATCACAGCTTTTCGAATTTTTTGTTGTTTTATCAGCCAAGCAAGGGAGCTGGCAAGCGCATCTTTTGGCGATCGCGGAGACAACTTAAAGGTTCGGTTCGTTTCACTTGTATCGTAGAATCCATAGCGGCCAACGACTTCGAAAACCAAATCTCGAGTAAACAACGGTTTGACGCCAATCAGTTTAGATATCCATTCAACGATTGACGCGAAAACTAAGGTTATGCTGCGCGGCGTAGGCAAATGCAGCGGCTTAACACCACTGACCTGTTTCAACAGCTGCCCAATTTTCTTAACCTCTAAATTCTGTCCGCCTAACACATAACGTCGTCGATTTTCGCCTAGGGTCAAGGCAGCAACGTGTGCCTCCGCCACATCACGGACATCGACGAGATTAAGCCCGCCTTGATAGGTTTGACCTACGCCATTTACCCAGTCCATCACTAACTGATTAGAGGGCGTCACACGATAATCGTAAGCGCCCAGCACTATCGCCGGACACAAAACGATCACCTCTATACCGTATTGTTCCGACAGTGATTGAGCTACTTTTTCGCTTTGTGTTTTAGCCACATAGTATGGATTTTGAGCGTCATCATTCCAGTCATCACCGTCACGCATCTTTGTTGCACTGCTCGAAAACCCTATCGATGCAATTGAACTCGTATAGACAATTCGATCTATACCAGCGCTCTTGGCAGCCTCAAAAATATTTCGACTACCAACCACCGCTGGCTCTACGATCTCTTCGGCAGTTTTTGCAATGGTCTTATAAACGGCGGCTAAGTGAATAATCTTATCGCAACCTTGTGCGGCGGGAATGAGAGTATCCAGCTGCATTACATCACCATAAACAAGTTCTATATCAAGCCCATCGAGTCCGCTCAGGTCACCGCTGGAACGCACAAACGCCCTCACCTCGTGGCCTTGCGCAAGAAGCTCTCGCGTAACGTTTGCGCCAATATGTCCATTTGCGCCCGTGACTAAAACTTTCATATCAAACCTTTACCCGCCTGCTAAATATCAACTTTCAAAGAAATAATTACGCCACACATCAAACTGCCGCACTGACTTCGACCGGAACGCCGTTCAAGGCTGAATTTCCTGTCGACTGATCATAGTACTCATCGTCCGTCAAATCATTCACGCTCTGGCCGCCTTGCTTGCTCGCTATCGACATCACAACACCTTTACGCTGATGCCCCCAGCCATGAGGAACACTCACCACGCCTGGCATCATTTCGTCACTGGACTGAACCTCAAGCTCTATCTCTCCGACACGCGACGATATTTTTACCTTCTGCCCACAATCAATACCACGGGCAGCCAAGTCATCAGGGTGCATCAGACATTGCCAGCGTGGCTTGCCCTTAACTAGGCGATGATAATTGTGCATCCAAGAATTATTGCTACGCACATGGCGACGGCCAATCAAGCTAAGCGGAAAGCGTTGAACTGCAGACTCAGATGCTTGAGCGAATAGCCTAGAGACTTCTGACTCAACCAGCGGAGCAAGCAAATGAATCTTCTTATCCTGCGTGCAGATACGTGACATTAATGCTGGCTGCAAGGGACCCAAGTCCACTCCATGCGGATTCGCCTTCAAAACAGCCAAGCTTAATTCCGCGGGGTGACCCGCCTTCTTACTATAAGGCCCACTTTGCAAAGCCATATCCATTAACATGTCTGGTGGCGGTAAAGTCGAATTGCGAATATTTTTCTTCGTGCTGATTGCATTACCCAAACCATTAAGAATCTCCCAATCATGCAATGCCCCTTCAGGCTTGGGAAACACCGGTTCGTTGAATCTAGCAGTGTTATGCACTGCAAGCCTTAAGAAAGCATAATCATAGTGATCGTGCTCCAGCGGCCCAGTGGGCGGCAGGATATAGTCAGCATGACGGGTTGTTTCGTTGATATAAATATCAATAGAAACCATTAAATCTAACTGCGCAAACGCTTCATCTAAGCGCCTTCCGTTCGGCGCTGACAAAACTGGGTTGCCTGCTAAGGTGAATAAGGCTTTTACCTGATCTTCGCCGGTGGTGAGAATTTCCTCGGCAAGCACGGTTGATGGGAACTCTCCACCAAACTCAGGTAGCTGGCTGACACGACTATGAAAACGGCCAAGGTGTCCTGGTGACGGTTCGCCTGGCTGCACATAGCCCACGGCAGAATTTGGAACGATAACACCGCCCTCTGCATCCAGATTTCCAGTCAAGATGTTAAGTATTTGAATCGCCCACTGACAGAGCGTGCCATACGCTTGGACCGACACTCCCATTCGCCCGTAACATGCCGCACTATCCGCATTCGCAAAGCGTCGTGCAATATCGGCGATCACCGCTTCGGAGATTCCGCTCTGCGCCTCCGCTAAGCTAAGCGTAAATGGCGCGACTAATGCTTCAATTAGATGCAAGCCTTCGAGTTCTTGCGTCAAATTTCCGGTATCAACTAAGCCTTCCTCAAATAACAAACGAATCATGGCCAGCAATACATAGGCGTCTGTGCCAGGTTTGATGAATGCATGCTGATCGGCAAGTTCTGCTGTTTCACTGCGCCGCGGATCAATCACCACAAATTCACCACCACGCTGCTGAATCGACTTCAAACGTTTTTTGACATCAGGCACCGTCATCATACTGCCATTAGATGCAATCGGATTTGCACCAAAGATCAGCATAAACTGGGTGCGGTCTATGTCCGCGACCGGCACCATAAATTGATGTCCAAACATCTGTAAAGCCATCACATGGTGAGGTAATTGATCTAAAGACGTGGCTGAAAAATTATTACGCGTCGCGAGCGCTTTTCTTAGCACTCGACCATGCGTCAAATTGCCATAATTATGGACATTCGGGTTGCCAGCATAGACAGCAACGGCATTGTTTCCTTTTTCTAGCTGAAGATGCGCAACGCGCTCCGCAATTTCTTCAAAGGCTTGAGTCCAAGAGATATCTTGCCATTCATCACCAACTCGCTTCTTTGGCGTTCTAATGCGGTCAGGGTCTTCATGCAGATCCTGCAAGGCAATCGCCTTTGGACAAATATGCCCGCGACTCAACGGGTCTTTTAGGTCCCCTTTGATCGAAATGATCTGAGGCCCTTCCGTAATGATCTCTACGCCGCATATTGCTTCGCACAAATGACACGCACGATAGTGAGCTTGTTGTGACACCTTCCCTCCAAACCTATAAAGGCCCATTATTATTTTGATTCATCGGTAGCAGCCAGTGATGGACGGCGCACCATGGTTTGACGGTTTTCATACGCAATTACTTATGCGAACAGCCATCAGCATTTTTTCTAGCAAGTGCGTGAGCTTGTTCCTGATAACACTCTTCAACCGGGACAAAGCATCGGCTCATATCATCATATGCTTTTACAACGCCAGAGCCGATATCATAAACCCAAGCATGCAATTGAACCTTCCCGGTAGCGTACTTAGCTGCAACATGCGGATGCGTCTGGATATGACGCAATTGCAGCAGAACATTCTCTTCAGTCAACATCGCAAGCTTTTCATCGAAACTTGCATTGGGTATACGCTCCTCAACAATTTGTTGCGCTGCTTTGGTATAGCTCAACCATTGCTGCACATGCGGCAAGCCTTCAACATCGTCAGGCCTCATCACGCCTTCCATTGCACCGCAGCCGCTATGGCCACAAATAACGATATGCTCGATCCCTAACGCGGCTACCGCATACTCAATAGAAGCTGTCACTCCCCCAGTGTAATTGTTATGAGGCGGGACGATATTACCTGCGTTCCGAATGATAAACAGCTCACCCGGCTCGGTATGCACCAAAAGGTTAGGGTCTATCCTAGAGTCTGAACAGGTTATAAACAGTGCTTCAGGGTGCTGGCCCTGTGCAAGACGATTAAACAACTCTTTTCTTTCTGGATAAATGTCGGACTTGAAACGAACAATTCCATCAACGATCTTCGACATGAAACTCTCTAAATACTTCAATGGGTGGCTGACTTTGCAAACGATCATAGCCGCTGATCAGTTTCTATGGAAGTAAAACAAAAAGAACTAAAAATACAAGGGAGGGGAGGAGCAACGTTTAGAAAATGCCTGATAAACTTACACCAAACCGAATGTTTACAAGCAATATCAATGAATAACCTAATAATGAACCTATCGATAGTTAATTAAAGGGGCGTGATACGCAAAAGGTGATGATTTACGAGTCATTTTCGAATAAATAGTTAGTATCCTCTTGGGCTTACTTCGAATAAACGTTTCATGATATTCTGACCGAATCGCGTTCGATGCTTAGCACTTTTCGCGGTTACTCAAGTAAAGTACATTATTTTGTTAAATAGCTTACAGGGAAAGATATTTTGTATTCACACATAAAACTTATAATTGTCGCGTTTTTTATATTCGTTTCGTCGGGATGTGCATCTATAATAAGCGGGACTGCGCAAACCGTATCAATTGATAGCCAACCACAAGGAGCTGAAGTTTCTATTGATGGCGCTTATGTTGGCATTACTCCACTAACCATGAAAATAGCAAAAAATAAAAAGGATATGGTTAGCGTTAAAAAGGAAGGGTATAGAACCGTTTCTCGTGAACTGACCAAGAAGTTGGACCCTGTAGCGATTATTAACATATTCTGGGACCTTTCAACTACAGACTTTATTACGGGTGCCGCAATGGAATACGATCCTGGAACTTACTTTTTTGAATTAGCTGAGAATAATTCTGCTGAGTAGAGCTATTTACAGGTAACAACTTAAAGTGACTGCAAGATCTCTCTTAAAAGTTATTTTCCCGGTCACTTTAATGGCTGTCTTTACTCCTTGTTATTCCAATAACAACAACTTAAATGCTCCTCTAACCGATTTAAATCCTAAAATTGCTCTATATCTAGTAAATAATTTTTACGATCTTCGCCGAACAGCAAATCATACTGACAAATCTGCCTTAGCATATATTGTCAATGCTTACGGGTGCGAGGTGACCTCAGAAACATTGTTAGCCTTGACCGTTGCTATCACATCATCGAAAAAACCAACAGAGTTAACTATTAATGCTTCGCAAGCGCTTCGCTGCTAGTCTTTTTATTGCACTTTGTTTTAGTGATGTTTGTGTAGCATCTGAAAATGATAGGCCAATATGTAAGTATCCCACTAATTTTCTAAGCCCAGACCAATCGATAGCGCCTCTTGCTATTTTTGCTGGTTGTAAAAAGCTAAATAGTTACTTGTCACGCATAGACCTGTCCGAAGTTCACCTAGTTTTTGTCGAACCGAGTACGCGATCACCCATGTCGTACTTTGGTCATACCTTTCTAGTCTTTGGAAGTCTTGATGACCCATTTAGCCAAGTGCTAAGTTTTTCTGCGGTTATACCTGATGAAGCCGGGTACTTTGAGGTACTGCTAAAAGGTTCAGTTGGGGAGTTGCAAGGGAAATATATTTTTACACCCTTTCATCTTGTTAGAGACCTATACCTAACTGCCGAATTGAGGAATATGTCAAGCTATAGCTTAGTTCTAACAGATTATCAAAAAACTCTATTAGGGCTAACGGTGTATGAGCAATATTCCGAACAGTATACCTACAGCTTTTTCTTTAAAAACTGTGCAACTGAGTTGATAGCGCTTTTTAAACAGTTTGATTCTGGCTTGCGCGCCAACTCCCTGCTTGCCCTAGCTCCAGCAAATGTTGTTAGTGACCTTAGCCGTTCAAATCTTCTCTCCGAGCGTATAGACATTCATTACTCAGACTTGGAAGAATTATTTTTTCTAGATAATAACCCCCAACCAAATCAAAAAGCTCTCTCAGACAGGAAAAAAGACTTAGAAGCTAAGATCGCTTTTAAGCATCTTAAGGCTCCTCTTGATGACCACTATGAGAGAAGGCTAAAAATATTCCCTCAAAGCGATCTCAACATGCCTAAGGACCTTACTTCAGCATCAAGTCTGCCAAACCAGAAACTTTGGTTAGGTGGATTTGAGGAGGAAGGTAAAAATGGTTTATTGCTGGGATATTCTCCGACGTTTATTGACAGGTATACGTCCAAACTAAGTTTATCTAACGAGACGACAGCGAAGATTTTCAACATCGAGGCTGAGGTAATTAAAGAGCAACTAAGTTTAAGGGAGTTTGACTTATTGCACCTCGAGTCTTACAACAAAAAAGCAGGGCAAATTTGGTTGCCCTCGTGGGAATTTTACGTAGGTAGAGATAGGCGTCTAGGTACTTTAGATAACTCTGAAAATTTTTTCCGCATCTCCTATGGAAAGTCAATAGGAAACAATGCCTTTATAGCAAGCTTAATGCCTCAATACGAATGGAGCGCTTCATCTGGAACCCACTTGATGAATATACATGCTGCTTTAGGGATGTGGTCCAAATTGGGCCGCCTTTCCGTTGAATCGGTCGCTAATATAATTGCGAACAAAACCCACTATCTAGATGGCACGGAGTTTAGATACGATCTGGTTTTTGGAGGTTTTTATAACCTTTCTTTTAAAGTTTCACCTAAAAGGGACTGGAGTGTCCGCTTCTTATATGGTTTTTGAGTGACCTTTCCCCCAATATTATGTCGCCCTTGTCCCTGACAACAAAGGGGGCCTCAAGTCAGGTACAGCAGGAAAGATAAAAGAATACGTAATTGCGTATGGTGATCAAATAAAGGGAGAATTAGTACAACAAAAAGGGGAAATACTAGACGGCCTATTGGAGCTAATTGGCTCCGAAAGTGACAACTAAATAACATTAAAAATGCTTAGCAATCTGTCAATCAACTCAGAAAACGACTTAGACTTCGCGGAACAAATTATAAATGTCTACGGCCTATAAAATTTACGTTACTATAAGGAAGCACGAACGTTAGTCCGTGCCAACCTGAACGAAAAAGGAAAATGAAAATGAAAAAATTATTATTAGGCGCAATACTTGTTTCATCTCCTATGCTTGCAATGGCGCACCCGGCTGGTTGTGGTTTAGGTACCGCGGTAATCTTCAAGTCCCCTGTTTCTTGGGTCGAGCACGTTATAGCTGGCATTACAAACGTCGTAACCTCTAGTAACCAAGCTTTTGGTATGACTTCAGGAACACTAGGCTGCCAGGCAGCAGGTGGCCCATTAGCTTCTCGAGTGAATACTTTCCTTGATAAGAACCTTGATCAACTGGCGATGGATTCGGCAACTGGACACGGTGAAG
>Ga0209184_1000998_pt1 | contig 22084 bp, 17 predicted proteins | sample EN8Hudsemesocosm_2_FD_184627 | JGI IMG/M metagenome (GOLD analysis project Ga0209184, IMG submission 184627) | Methane-oxidizing microbial communities from mesocosms in the Hudson Canyon - EN8C Hudson Canyon (SPAdes) (version 2) | ecosystem: Environmental > Aquatic > Marine > Cold seeps | place... | reverse complement strand
GTAAGGAAAGAAGTACATAGCGTATTTGATCAGGTATTCTCCGTTTCTGATCAAGCAGAAATAAAAGATAGTTCTGAAATTGTTTGGTCAGGTGGAAATGATGATGATTCTTTAGAATATTTAGAGCAACATGGTTTTTTACAGGCAACTGAATCACTTAAACTATTACAAGACTTTAAAAGTTCACGCGCAGTCAATCGTTTAACTGCAAAAGGGGCTGATGTCATTAATCGCTTGATACCCCAGCTAATTGAGGCATTGCAAGAGGTCGAAAATGAGGATGAAACCTTAAAAAGAGTGCTTGATTTATTTGAAGCCGTTGCAGGTAGAAATGTATATTTATCATTATTAGCAGAAAATCCAAAGGCTCTTTCACAGCTCATTAAATTATCCTCTGCAAGTCCGTGGATTTGTGAATATTTAGCTCAATATCCAGTGTTGTTTGATGAGTTACTGGATACTCGTTCACTCTATGAACCGTTAAATAAAGAACAATTATCTAGTCAGTTAGACACATGTTTACAGACAGTAGAGAGTGAAGATGTAGAGCAATTGATGATAACGCTCAGACAATTTAAACATTTAAATGTTTTAAGAATTGCAGCAGCAGACATTATGGGTGTTATTCCTGTCATGGTTGTGAGTGATTATTTGACTTATGTGGCTGAAGTTATTCTCGAAGCAGTGATTGACCGGGCCTGGAAACTATTAACGGCGAAACATGGATTACCACCCAATAGCTCAGACACACAGAAGGGGTTTTCAATATTGGCTTTTGGCAAGCTAGGCGGTATTGAGCTGGGTTATGGCTCTGATCTGGATATGGTGTTTATCTATCATTGTGACGATGGTAATGCCATGACAGATGGTAGCAAATCAATAGGTAGCGCTCAATTTTACGGTCGTCTAGGACAAAAAGTGCGTCATATTCTAGATACAAAAATGCTATCAGGCATACTCTACGAGGTTGATCTACGGTTACGACCTAGTGGTGATTCGGGCTTATTGGTGACACATTTAGACATCTATGAAGATTATCTAAAAAATAATGCCTGGACCTGGGAACATCAAGCGCTTATCCGAGGGAGATTTGTTGCCGGTGATGTTGCTTTAAAGCAGCCATATGAAGCCATTAGAGAGCGCATTTTAAGCTTGGCGCGGAATAAAGATCAGCTTAAAACTGAAGTTGTAGAGATGCGAGATAAAATGCGTGTTGCTCTGGCAAAAAAAGAATCGGAACTATTTGATTTAAAACAAAGCATCGGAGGTATTGTAGATATTGAGTTTATAGTACAATTCTTAATATTAGCTTTTGCGGCAGAAAAAAATGGATTAACCACTTATACTGACAATGTCAGATTATTGGAGGCTTTAAGTCAACATGGATGTATTTCAGACTCAAAAGCAGATGTCTTAACTAAGGCGTATTGCGAATATCGGGACTATGGGCACCATCAAGTGCTACAAGGTGAACGAGCAATCGCTAGAAAAGATGATTTTGTTGATACACGAGCTCAAGTTGAACAAATTTGGCATGAGACTTTTTAAGATTAAAGAATAGTACAAATAAGCGAGTAGATTAGAAATATGAAAACAATGGATGATAGAGACGGTTTAATTTGGATGGATGGCGAATGGGTTGAATGGCGTGAGGCTAAAGTTCACGTTTTAACGCATACCCTACATTATGGCGCAGGCGTCTTTGAAGGATTAAGAGCCTATCATGCTGAACAAGGCACCGCTATTTTTAAACTACCAGAACACACTGACAGATTATTCCGATCAGCGCATATTTTAGGGATGGATATTCCATTTGATAAAGATGTGATCAACCAGGCTCATAAAGATGCTGTCGCGAAAAATAACTTAGACAGTGCCTATATTCGTAGTATGTGTTTTTATGGCTCAGAAGGGATGGGTTTAAGAGCCGATAATTTAAAAGTACACGTAATGATCGCAGCCTGGGAATGGGGCGCCTATTTAGGTGATGAAAGTATGGAAAAAGGGATTCGAATCAGAACCTCTTCTTATACCAGAAACCATGTTAATAGCACCATGTGTAAAGCCAAAGCCAATGGTAACTATATCAACTCCATCTTAGCCTTACAGGAAGCATTATCAACAGGGTTTGATGAAGCTTTATTATTAGATCATGAAGGCTATGTGGCAGAAGGCAGTGGTGAAAATCTGTTCATTATCCGTAATGGCAAAATCTATACACCTGAAACAACTTCTGCATTAGAAGGCATTACCCGTGATACTTTGATGACCATAGCAAAGGAAAATGGTTTTGAAGTGATAGAAAAACGGATTACCCGTGACGAAGTTTATGTGGCTGATGAGGCTTTTTTTACAGGGTCGGCAGCTGAAGTGACACCCATCAGAGAATATGATGGCCGTACAATTGGCTCGGGTAGCCGAGGCGAAATTACAGAAAAGTTACAAACACTGTATTTTGACTATGTTCATGGACGTAGAGCTGATCATAAAGAATGGTTAAGTTACGTTTCCTAAGTGAAAAATAGAAAAAAAATATTAGTCATCGGCCCTTCCTGGGTCGGTGATATGGTCATGGCTCAGAGCCTGTTCATGACCTTGAAAGAAAATGATGCTAGCTGTCAGATAGATGTATTGGCACCGCAGTGGTCATTTCCTTTGCTGGATAGAATGCCCGAGGTTCGCAAAGGCATATCAATGCCGTTAATGCACGGTCAGTTTGGGCTTTTAAAAAGACGACAATTAGGCAAGCAGTTACAAGAAGAACAGTATGACCAGGCTATCTTATTACCCAACTCCTGGAAATCAGCATTAATTCCTTTTTTTGCAAACATTCCTTTAAGAACAGGCTATATTGGAGAAGTGCGCTGGGGCTTACTTAATGATGCGCGTAAGTTAGATAAACAAAGTTTAACCATGACTGTTCAGCGTTTTGTTGCTTTAGGATTAGCGAAAAATACTGATCAGAGTGTTAATTACCCCATTCCTAAGCTAACAATAGCAGTAGAAAGTCAGCTTGCAGTTGCTGAAAAATTTGATATTACGGCGACTAACAATATATTAGCTTTATGTCCTGGAGCAGAATATGGTCCGGCTAAGCAATGGCCTGCACAACATTATGCTGAACTGGCAAAACAAAAAATAGCACAAGGCTGGTCAGTGTTTATTTTTGGTTCAGAAAAAGATAAAGCTGTTTCTGAACAAATCAATCAATTGACTGCTAATAACTGTCACGATTTTAGTGGTAAAACTACGTTGGCAGAAGCGGTTGATTTAATGTCTTTAGCACAGGTGGTCGTGAGTAATGATTCTGGTTTGATGCATGTTGCAGCCGCATTGAATAAAAAAGTCATTGCCATTTATGGTTCATCCGATCCTGGTTTTACTCCTCCTTTAAATGTTTCAGCAAAAGTGATTGATTTAAAACTGGACTGTTCTCCCTGTTTTAAACGAGAGTGTCCATTAGGCCATACGCATTGTCTGACCAAAATTCTACCCGCTCAAATACTGACTGAAATAGATTAATAGAGAGCCATGAAAATAGCCATTGTTAAACTTTCAGCGCTGGGTGATATTGTTCATGCAATGGTTGCGCTGCAATTTATTAAACGGGCTCGCCCGGATCTAACAATAGATTGGCTGGTCGAAGAAGGTTTTGCGGGTGTTTTACAAGATAACCCCGATATTAATCAAGTACTCACGGTCAATTTAAAATCATTAAAAAAATATAAAAGTAATTTTTTCACAGAAATAGCACAATTAAAAGACTATGCCAGCAATCAGTATGACATGGTTATTGATGCTCAAGGCTTAATTAAGTCAGCTGTCGTCTCCAGGATTTTATCCGCAAATGTGGCCGGTTTTGATAGCCAATCCACTAGAGAAAAGCCTGCGTCCTGGTTTTATAAAAAACAGATTGCCTACCCTTACGATGCCAATACCATCGATAGAAATGTTGCCGTTATCGGGCAGCCTTTAGAGGTGCAAATTACTGAACAACAAATTATTAATAAGGCCGCATTCCTTTTTTATACGGGGGGGCTTGTTGGGGATATAGCGAGTTTTTTTGCCAAAGAAAAGGCAAATATACTGTTTGTTATTGGTTCAACCTGGGCGAGCAGGAACTATCCCAAAGAAAAGTATCTAAGGGTGATTGAAGGATTAGAGGCTAATAGTTTAATTATCTGGGGTAGTGAACAGGAAAAAAAGGATGCAGACTGGATTGCAAGCCATACAGATAAGGCTCAGGTTTTACCCCGGATGAATTTTAACCTGCTTAAAGCGGCTTTAGATAACGCAGATCTGGTGATTGGTAATGATACCGGCCCCACGCATATGGCCTGGGGGGTTAACACACCCTCGATTACTTTATTTGGGCCGACTCCAGTCAGTCGGGTTTATCAGACAGATATAAATAAGGTATTAAAATCATCATCCACAGTAAATCCATATAAACTGGATAAAAATGATTTTTCTATTAAAGAAATTAAAGCAGAAGATGTTATTGAGTTAGCTAAATCACTCCTTAGCGATTCTTCTTAAGAACGTGTACGAATTAACTTAAGCAGTTATTCGGGGCGCAGGTCTTTAGCCTGCATTTTAACAGCAGCCTAAAGGACTGCGACCCAAAGTTGTCGGTTTTATTTTATGCGCATTCCTTAATAAAAACTAATTGCCTGTAGGATAAGTAATGACCCCTACAGAATCATTGACAAGATTGATTTAAATTATCTCCACAAAGCAAAGGCGTGTCTATGGAAGCAGTAACCGAACAGGAAGACATCTACGCAGACTTTTTGAGCATTCTGCAGCAGAAAAATAAATTAACTAATAATGACTTAAGCAAAGCACGTCGAATGCAGAAGTCTGCTATTAGTGAATTAATGCCACAATTATTGATCAAACTGGGTCTGTGCTCAGATGTTGATATTGCTGATAGTTTTGTACAAAGTAGTCAGATAGCTAGAGTCACAAATGCTGATTATCCTATAGAAAGCCCTTTCCCAGAAAATATCTCCCACAGGTTTCTTAAGCACAATAATATTGTTGGCTTAGAAGTTGAGGACGATGCAATTTCCATTGCTGTTATGGATCCGAAAGATGATTACATCGTACAGGCCTTAAAACTGGCGACAGGAAAGCAGATTAAGGTAAAAATTGGAGTACTTTCGGAGATTGAAGCAGCATTAGATGCTCAATATGGTGATGGTAAATCCCAGATGGATAAGCTGATAGATCATTTAGATACAGATGATATTGGTGACGAAGACCTTGAGCATTTAAAAGATTTAGCCAGTGAAGCACCAGTGATCAAAATGGTTAATCTGTTCTTGCAAAAAGCCATAGAAATGCAGGCTTCGGATATTCATATAGAACCTTTTGAACAGACCCTAAAAGTACGTCTAAGAGTTGATGGAGTACTTCAGGATATAGATGCGCCCCCTGTTGCATCAACGGCCGCTGTTTTATCGCGAATTAAGATCATGGCCAAACTCAATATTGCTGAACGGCGTTTGCCTCAAGATGGTCGCATCAAATTACAGATGCTGGGCAAAGAGCTGGATCTTCGGGTTTCGACTATTCCCACCATGTTCGGTGAGAGTGTGGTTATGCGGCTGTTAGATAAAGAAAACATCGTGCTGGATTTTTCGGCATTAGGACTGACAGGAAAAAACTCAAAACAGTTTATCGATGTTCTGGCGCAACCGCATGGCATTATATTAATTACTGGGCCTACAGGGAGTGGTAAATCGACAACCTTGTATACAGCGTTAAAGCAATTAAATACCACCGAACGTAAAATAATTACCGTAGAAGACCCCGTAGAATACCAACTGGAAGGGATTAATCAGATACAGGCCAAACCACAGATAGGTTTAACTTTTGCAACGGCCTTGCGTTCAATCGTCAGACAAGACCCTGATGTGATTATGATTGGGGAAATGCGAGATCTGGAAACGGCTAAAATTGCTGTACAGTCTGCATTAACGGGTCATTTGGTGTTATCTACCTTGCACACCAATGATGCGGCAGGGGGGGTGACGCGTTTATTAGATATGGGGCTGGAAGAATACCTGCTGAGCTCTACTGTGAATGGCATCTTAGCACAACGATTAGTGAGAAAATTGTGTCCAGTGTGTAAACAGGCATACCCTGCGACAGATGCAGTCATAGCAGATATGCAATTACGCAAATTTACCGATGCCGAGGAAATTCATTTGTATAAAGCCGTTGGTTGTGAGGCTTGTGGTGATATTGGTTACAAGGGACGGCAGGCAATTATTGAATTTCTACCCATGTCAGATGCTATCCGAAAACAGATTATGAGCCATGATGAAGCGGGTGTTATACAGCGACAGGCCATTGCAGACGGTATGTTAACCCTATATGAAGATGGCTTGTTAAAAGCTATAGAAGGAACAACCACCCTGGAAGAAATATTGCGTGTAACCACGGAATCCTGATATGGCATTGTATTCATATAAAGCAGTCAATAGTCAGGGCGAGACTGAAGAAGGGGTAAAAAATGGCTTGGATCAGCAAAGCATTCTTGCCGAATTACAGGCGCAGGGATTTATTCCTATTCGTGTTGAACTGGCTAGTAATAAAACCTTTTTAGGGATAAAAATGGGCGCAGCTGGCGTTCGTTTATCGCAAAAAGAAGTGTTATTGCTGACGGGCGAATTGGCAACTTTGCTTGATTCCGGCTTACCCCTGGATCGCTCTCTGCAGGTGCTGATTGATTTAACCGAAGATAATGAAAAACTCAGTAAACTTATTTTGCAGGTATTGGAAAAAGTTAAAGGCGGTTCGTCATTAGCCGATGCGCTGGAAAGTCAGGATGAGGTATTTTCTCGGTTTTATTTAAATATGATACGTGCGGGGGAAATGGGCGGAAACCTGGGAGAGGTACTAACTCGTCTGGCAGAGTATCTGGAACGATCACAAGAATTAAAAGACACCGTAGCAACCGCTCTGATCTATCCCGCGATATTACTGGTCATGTCGGTGGCATCATTATTAGTGATGCTAACGTTTGTAGTGCCACAATTTACTGAAATGTTTGAAAATTCGGGACAAGCCTTACCAGTGCCAACGCAAGTGGTGGTGGCTATTGCAGAATTTCTGCAGGCCTATTGGTGGGTTTTATTGATCGTAGTGATCAGTATCAGTAGCTATATGAAATCACAACTGGCTAATCCAATAACTAAAAAGACCTGGGATGGACGGTTTCTGGTCATGCCGCTGTTTGGCGATATTATCTTGCATATGGAAACAGCAAATTTAACCCGAACGTTGGGAACTTTATTGGGTAATGGGGTTTCTATCCTAAATGCGCTGGGAATAGTAAGAGAAACAGCGACTAATTTAGTGATGGCTGAATTACTGGATGAGGCAGAGCAACAGCTAAAACAAGGGAAAAGTATGTCTGATGCATTAATGGACAGTGAGTGCTTCCCTAAGCTGGCGATACAAATGATTAAAATGGGTGAAGAAACAGGTCGCCTGGAAGAAATGTTGTTACGAGTTGCGACCATTTATGACAAACAATTACGAACTGCAATTCAACGTATGTTAGCGCTATTGGAGCCCGCATTAATCATTTCATTAGGATTAATGATCGCAGGCATTATTGTTTCGATATTATTAGCCATATTAAGTGTTAATGATTTAGCATTTTAATCAAATAGTATGGAAGTGAGGCTTTAGCCTCGCCTGATTTGTACTTGCGAGGCTAAAGCCTCACTTCCTTATAAAGTAAATACGGCTTAACTTAATGACATTGGGGCGCAGGTCTTTATCCTGCTTAGATTGAATGATTTGACATTATAGTTGGGTGTGACATCGCCCAGCAGTGGATTAATTACATAATAAAAAATTTTGAGGAGATAAACAGGTGACAGAAAGTAATAAACAGACAGAAAAAGGTTTTACCTTACTGGAATTATTGGTGGTTTTAGGCATTATTGCTTTATTGGCGGGTATAGTCGGGCCACAAGTGATGAAGCATATGGGGGCTTCAAAAAGCAAGGCAGCCAGAGTACAAATAGAGGATTTATCTGCGGCACTGGATATGTATAAACTGGATGTCGGGAAATACCCAACATCAGAACAAGGTTTGTCAGCTTTAGTGGAAAAACCGTCTGATAGTAAACGCTGGAATGGGCCTTATTTACGAAAAGTTAAAGTCCCTCAAGATCCGTGGATACAAAATTACCGATATGCTTCCCCTGGTCAGCATGGCAGATTTGATTTATATAGTTATGGCGCTGATGAAAAAGAGGGTGGAGAAGGCGAAGATCAGGATATAAATAGCTGGGAATAAGATGTTAAAACAAGCACGGGGTTTCACCTTAATAGAACTCACCGTAGTACTGTTAATTGTCGTGCTTGGTTTTGCGGTGATAGGTACTAATATTTCTTCAGGGAACCAGTCGGCTCAGTTAAAGGCTGTTAGCAGAGACCTGGCATCAGCATTACGCTATGCCAGAGGCCAGGCCTTAATATCTCATCAACAAGTTGCTGTTGCGATTAACCTGGCAGAAAATAATTATCAGCTTTCTAACAGAGAAAAAGTTTATCACTTTTCAGATGAAATTGATGTCACCCTGGTTATTGCCCAGGATGAATTTAAGGACGAAGAGACGGGACAACTTAGTTTTTATGCAGACGGCTCATCAAGTGGCGGCCGAATTACCCTGGAATGGGGTGAATTGATTAATAAAATTGATGTTAACTGGTTGAGTGGCAAGGTTGCTATAAGAGAAGAATAAGCATGAAGAATATAGAGGAGAAAACGCTTATTGGAGAGGGCTGGGTAACAACTGCATGGATGCAGAGCAAACCATGCAAGCGTTGCCGAAGTGACATCTCAAGCTTGATATAACATGTCCAAGATAAATATAAGTATAAATAAAAAAAACAAAGGCTTTTCGCTGTTAGAAATATTGGTCGCATTTACTATTATGGCTATTTCATTAAGTATCTTGTTAAATATATTTTCATCAGGCGTTAATACGGCTGTGATAGCAGAAGACTATATTGTTGCCACTCAGATAGCCGAATCATTAATGGCAAAGACCGGGATAGAAGAGCCTCTTGTTATTGGGCAAAGTACAGGGACTGAAGATGAAAAATATCAATGGCAGGTCAAAATAGAAAATAGTATAAATCCGGATCTTGATGAAGATTCAGATATTGAGCTGTTGGCGGTGCAGGTTATTGTTAGCTGGGACAATGATCAACAAAATGGCCGTAGCGTTGAATTAAATACCATTAAGCCAGGGATTAAGGAATAATGCTAAAGCAACATAGAACCTCTGGTTTTACTTTGCTGGAAGTTATGCTGGCAATGACATTGTTAAGTATTATGGTGGTGTTGTTATTTAGCAGTTTAAAAATTGGTGCGGAAAGCTGGAATAAAGGTGAAAAGAAAATAGCTGAAGTGAATGATAAAGCCGTGGTTTATCAGTTTTTCAAACGCCATCTACCTGCAATTAAACCCTTATGGGATGACTTTTCTGATGATGAACGTGTTTTTTCATTTCAGGGCGAGACTAATAAACTGCAGTTTGTATCCATTTTTCCTGCAAGTGCAGGCAGAAAAGGTTTACAACTTTTTGAAGTTATCTTTGATAAGTATGATCAGGGTCTAGTTAAAGTCGTACTCAGTCCCTTTTATCCTGCTTTAGATGAGCAGCAATGGGAGCCAGAAGAGGTGGTGTTACTGGAGCAGGTAGAAAATTTTGAAATAAGCTATTTTGGCAAGGAAATGGGAGAGAGTGATGGTAGCTGGGTTGATAGCTGGAAACAAAGGGAGACATTGCCCGCATTGCTGAAGATAAAGATAACACTGGAAAATCAAAGTTATTGGCCAGAAATGATTTTTGCCTTGAAGTTAGCAACAGCAGAAGCTGACTTCGAACTGGATACAAAGTAATGGGGGGCATAAAACAGTCAGGTCTGGCTATGGTTATTGTAATCTGGGTGTTAAGCCTGCTCACTATTATGGCGGGTAGTTTTGCCTTGACTATGCGTAGAGAAACCACAGTGATCAGTGCGGTTAAAGATAATGCCGTAGTATTAGCGCTCGCAGAAACAGGAGTAGGCGTTACTCAGCAGATGTTATTTTTAGACGATGAAAATAAACGCTGGCGCGCAGATGGCAGTATTTATCAGATAAACTATCAACAAGCCGTTATCAGAGTCAGGGTGTTTTCTGAGCTGGGAAAAATTGATATCAATAAAGCAGATGAAGTACTACTAACAGAAATGATGAAGTCATCAGCTATAGAGCTCGATAAGCAACAAGAAATAGTAAGTGCAATACTTGATTGGCGAGATCAGGATGATTTAGTCCATACAAATGGTGCAGAAAAACAGCAGTATGAGGATGCGGGACTGTCTTATCAACCCGCAAATAAAGACTTTCAGTTAATAGACGAATTACAAATGGTTTTGGGTATGACAAAAGAGCTATACCAACAGATAAAACCATTAGTTACCGTTTATTCTAAACAGGCTAAAGTAAACCTGAAAAATGCTTCAAAAGAAGTGATCCAGGCAATAGGTAATCTGGATCAGGCGACAATGGATCAGTATTTACAGGAAAGAAAAGATAATTACCAGGCACAGCTTCCAGCCCCGGAGTTTCCAATTATGGGGGGAGGTAAGCAAGGCTCAGATGATAATCAGGCCTATACGATTATTTCACAGGCACAACTTAATGAAGATTTTATCTCAGGAATTAAAGTGACCTTTAAAAAAGCAGCCCAGATAGAGGAAGAGAATCCTTTTCAGATCTTGAGCTGGCAACAAATAGATCAGAAAGATTCATTATTTGATGATGACATGACACAATTATTAGTAGCACAAGATGAACCTGAAAACTGATATTGATTTAGACCTAAAGCGATTTTTTCATTGGTGGGGCAGAGAGCTTTCTCTTTGTTTGCCAGAAAAAATCAGACAATTGTTGAGCGATAAATCAGCTTATGTTTTGTTAACAGCAAGCGCTGAAAATATCATGTTTGATCGATTACAGGATGATAATCAACCGCAGAGACTAGCTACGCTTGCTTTAATCCCTGATAGCTTAGAAAATTACCAGCAATTAGTCACTAAGCACAGTGAGCTGGAAGACGCGGAGTTTGTTCTACGCTTAAGCGCTGATCAGGCCATTAAAAAAATAGTCTATTTGCCCGCAGCGGCAAAAGAAAACCTTCGACAGGTCATCAGCTTTGAAATGGATCGGATAAGCCCTTTTGATGCTACACAGGTTTATTTTGCGGTAAAAATATTAGGAAAAGAAGAGCAGGGAAAAATTAAAGTCTTACTTGTTTATACACCTAAAGAGTTATTAGATTCACTTTATCAACAGTTACAAATGCTGCAAATATATCCAGCAATTGTTGATTATTCAGAAGCTGCAAATAATTTTACAGAAGACTTTTACCCCTATAATTTATTGCCTGAGTGGGAAAAGCCTGTTAAAAATAAAGTTATTCAGACCGCAACATGGGGACTTAGTTTTATAGCCATCATATTAACGGTTGCTGTTTTAGTTTTTCCAGTCTGGCAACAAGGACGTGTGGTCGATGAATTAACAGGCCAGTTAAGGCAATTAGAAAAAGAAAGTCGCCTGGTTCAGTCTCAGCAGTTAGAAATTGATGCCATCGTCGAAGAAACAGAACGTTTAATTAAGGTTAAAAGTCGGGTGCCGACCTTAACCGAACTGATCAATACATTAAGTGAATTAATGCCCGCTGACACCTGGCTAACGCACATGAAATACAATAATGACCGTATCCAGATACAGGGACAGTCTCCAGCAGCGTCAGTATTAATCAGTGTATTGGAAGTCACCCCTTTATTTAGCAATGCACGTTTTGTTTCACCGCTAACACAGGACAAGCGGACAGGTAGAGAGCGTTTCCAAATCAGTATGGATGTAAATAGTACAGGAGAGGCTGAAGATGAATGAAACATTGAAGCAGCGATGGCTGGCATTAGGCCTGCTAGGTCTCGTTCTTTTATTAATCATCTTTATTGTTTTTGTCCCTTTGTTATCAATGGGGTGGGAATATCATGAACAAAAGCAGGATTTGACTTTTAGATTACAAAGAGCCAGACAAATTGTTGCCAGAAAAGACAGCGTTATAGCAAATATTGCCAGTATAAAAAAGCAATATCAGGAACAGAATTATTTTAGCACTCGTGATACCGAAGCCTTGGCTTCTGCCGATTTGCAGAAATTAATCAAGTCTGCTATTTCTCAAACAGGCGGACAACTGACCAGTACGCAGGTTTTACCGCAAATAAGCGATAGTGGTTTTAACCGGGTGACGGTTAAAGTCAGGATGTCGGGAGATATAGAAACCTTACGCGCGGTGTTACATGAGATAGAATCCTCACCTCAGATTATGCTTATAGACCAGATAGACATACGTCCTGTCAGAGGTAAGCGAAACCGTAAAACACGAAAAATTGAGCCGAGTAATAAGTTGAATATTAATTTTCAGGTGGCAGGTTTTATGAGGAAAAAAGATGAATAACCATGTCATAAAAGGCTTGTCAGGGTTATGTCTATTGTTACTGTTGCTGTTATTAGTAGAATGGTTACTAACAGAAACATCAGAACAGGCCATGGTTAATTCAACCCTGATAGAGCAACAGCCACGGGCATTAACAGAATTACCCCAATTGGAAATAGAAATTAAGGCCCTGGAAGGCTATAGCCAAATGGTTGAAAGCCCTGTCTTTATACAAGGTCGAAAACCAATTGTTGATGATGCTGAAGCCGAGAGTGTTAATGAAGAGAGTACTGAAATTAAAGACTTAGAATTGCAAGGTATCTACTCTGTTAAAGGTGAGATGATAGTACTCTTTAATAAAAAAGGTGCAGAAAGAAAGTATTTAAAAAAGTCAGCAGGGCAGGATGTGAATGGCTGGCTTTTACAAGAAATCAACGCAGACCGCGTTGTTCTGGAGCGAGATGGAAAACAACAAACTGTGATGTTAAGAAAGCCCAAACCAAAACAGCTTAGACCAGCTAAACCTAGAAGACGAAAAGCAGTTAAAAGACCAAAATTAAATCCTGAGAAATAGCATGATTAACCGTAAACAAAAAATTCCTTATATTTTAGCTGCTAGCCTGGTGCTTACAGGGTGTGAATTGATAGGGCCTGAGTTACATGAAAAACTGCCTTTAGAAGCTGTTTCTCAAGTGGATTTAACAGAGCAAAAAGAGGTTGTATACCAAGAGCTCAGTAATGACAGTGTTGAAGCTAACCAGGCAGAAAATGCCAAGGTGGAGTTATACCCTGGAACAGGACAATTTGTTTCACAAGGTGCTGGGACAAAAATGCCAAAAGCATCAGGAAAGGGGGAATACAGCCTTAATTTTGATGATGCAGACTTGGGTGAGGTAGCAAAAGTTATTTTAAGTGATATCCTGGCTGAAAATTACTTGTTAAGCCCTAAAGTCGCAGGCAAAGTGACATTACAAACAACGCAGCCATTAAGCCGAGAAGAATTATTACCCACCTTAGATATGCTGCTAAATATTAATAATGCAGCAATGGTCTATCAAAATGGGGTTTATCAAATTAAACCTAAGACCGATGCATTACAGAGCAGTGCCTTTTCCAGCTACAATAAATATAAACAAAAAATACCTGCCGGCTACCAAATTAGGGTGGTACCGGTTAAAAATGTAGCGGTTGAAGAATTATCAGCAATCATCAAACCTTTAATGCAAGAGAAAAGCATTTTGCATGTCGATAATAATCGCAACATGATGATAATAGCCGGAACAGCGGCAGAATTGGCGCGTGCGATGGAGATGGTTAATGCCTTTGATGTTGATGTAATGAAAGGCCGTTCTTTTGGTTTATTTCCACTGCAAAATGTGGATTCAGCAAAAATTATTGAAGAACTGGAACAGGTCTTCAATAAGAAAGCAGCGGCTGAATCGGGTTTTTTTCAGTTTATGGCGATTGAACGGCTAAATGCGATACTGGCTATTACTCAACAAGCTAAGTATTTAAAAGATATTGAACGCTGGGTGTTAAGACTGGATAGAGCAAATACCTCGGCTGGTGGTGGCGTAATTGTTTATCGAGCACAGCATGTAGATGCAGTCAAACTAGCTGAAACCCTGAATGATATTTTTAGTAAAAGTGGGCAGTCAAGCCGCCCAGCATCAGTTGCTGCAGGTCGTAAAACGGTTGAGGTAACCAATAAAGCTAAGAAAACGGTTAAGCCAGCAACAAACAGAAAGCAAAATAATTCCACTTCGATAGCGGATTTAGGCGATGTCAGTATTATTGCTGATGAAGTAAATAATGCTTTGATTATAGTCGCGACTGCACAGGATTATGCAGTGGTGCAAAGAGTAATTAAACAGTTGGATGTAATGCCTTTGCAGGTATTGATTGATGCGACGATTGTGGATGTGACTTTAACCGATACTTTAAAGTATGGGATTAAGTGGGCTTTAAGCCATAATAATGGGAAAAATGCGGCTAGTTCTAATGGGGGGGAATTTCTAACTGATGCAGCTGCTATTGCTACAACTCTAACAACGGGGGGATTTGGTTATGCCTTTGTTAGTAATGATATTAGTGCTGTACTTGAGGCAGAGGCTGGTAAAGGGAATGTTAATATTATTTCATCTCCATCTTTAATGGTTTTAAATAATCAGGAAGCAAGTATTCAAGTAGGTACTGAAATATCGCTTAAAACTGCGGATGTTGCAAATACAAATAGTTCTGGTACTGTAACGACTACATTTCAACAACGAAAAACAGGGGTCACTGTTAATGTAAAGCCTAGGGTTAATGCCAATGGTTTAGTCATTATGGAGATAGAGCAAAGTATTGAGGATTTTGGGTCTGATTCTTCTGGAACGAGCGGAAACCCAGATATTTTAACTAGAGAAATAAAAAGTAGCGTAGCTGTTCAAAGTGGAGAAACCATCGTTTTAGGCGGGTTAATTAATGAAAAAAATGATTATACAAAGAGTGGAATTCCTTTTTTACATGAGATACCTTTAATTGGTCCCTTGTTTGGAAGTACAGAAAAAAATAAAAGAAAAACAGAATTAGTTCTGTTAATTACCCCTCGAGTAGTAAAAAGTAGACTAGATGCAAGATTAGTTACCAATGAATTTAAGCGCGAGCTATCAGGTATCTACGAAGAAACCATAGTACCGATAGAAACAAAGCAGCAATAAAACAGCAAGTAGGTACGATTAGCGATAGCGTAATCGTACATTTCATCCAAAACATACGTACGATTACGTGATGCTAATCGTACCTACGAGCTTCATAAATCCAGTTATAGCATCCAATTGCTTTATGCCGGTTAAAACAACAGTCTTTCCCCTTTGCCCCTCTTTTCTAAAAGAGGGGCATCAAAATGAGATTACTTTTACAAGCTCTTTAGCCTGCATCAACATATTAAGGAAACAGGCTTAAATTAGGGCATCCATAAAAATTATTACTCTACCCTGTTGATTTTATTGAAATGTAACGATGGGTGTTACTACTTTACGCAAGCTGGTAATAAGCCTCAAACTTGAAAACTCATCTGCAACCCCAATATAAAAGCTAAACACGATTTAATTTAAGAGGTATATGCCATGCGTATGGATAAATTAACCAGTAAATTTCAGCAAGCGTTAAGTGATGCACAAAGTTTGGCTGTAGGTAAAGATCAGCAATTTATTGAGCCATTTCATGTCATGCTTGCATTGCTAGAACAGGAGGGAGGCAGTGTTAAACCTCTATTGGTTCAATCAGCGGTCAACGTAAAAGCCTTGCAGGCAGATATCGTGCAAGAGATTGAGCAATTAGCAACGGTTTCTGGCGCAGGCGGTGATGTCCAGCTTTCTAATGAGTTATCTCGGATGTTGAATTTAACCGATAAGTTTGCTCAAAAAAGAAAAGATAATTTTATTTCCAGCGAATTGTTTTTATTGGCGGCATGCGAAGCTAAAGGATCATTACACACTTTATTAAAAAAGTATGGCGTTAATAAGCAGGCCTTAGAACAGGCGATTGATAATATGCGTGGAGGGCAAGCCGTGGATGATGCTAATGCAGAAGACCAAAGGCAAGCACTCAATAAATATACCACTAATCTCACAGAAAGAGCCGAACAAGGCAAGCTGGATCCAGTGATCGGTCGTGATGATGAGATTCGTCGGACTATCCAGGTTTTACAACGCAGGACTAAAAATAACCCGGTATTGATTGGTGAGCCTGGGGTGGGTAAAACTGCAATTGTAGAAGGTCTGGCGCAAAGAATCGTTAATGGTGAAGTGCCCGAAGGTATAAAAGGTAAGCAATTATTGTCTTTAGATATGGCGGCCTTGATTGCTGGAGCAAAATTTCGCGGTGAATTTGAAGAACGCTTAAAAGCGGTATTGAATGATGTGTCTAAACAGGAAGGGCAAATCATTTTATTTATCGATGAACTGCATACCATGGTTGGAGCAGGTAAAGCGGAAGGGGCCATGGATGCGGGTAATATGTTGAAACCCGCATTGGCTCGTGGTGAATTACATTGCGTGGGTGCCACTACTCTGGATGAGTATCGGAAATATATAGAAAAAGATGCAGCACTGGAAAGACGTTTTCAGAAAGTTCAGGTTGATGAGCCGAATGTTGAAGATACTATCGCTATCCTACGAGGTTTAAAAGAACGCTATGAAGTGCATCATGGAGTCGATATTACCGATCCGGCTATTGTTGCTGCAGCGACTTTATCGCATCGTTATATCACTGACAGACAATTGCCAGATAAAGCTATTGACCTGGTCGATGAGGCGGGTAGTCGGATTCGAATGGAAATGGATTCTAAACCCGAGGTGATGGATAAACTAGAAAGGCGTTTGATTCAATTGAAAATTGAACGTGAAGCGATGCGAAAAGATTCAGATAAGGCATCGAAAAAAAGGTTAAAAGTCCTTGAGACACAGATTTCCGAGTTAGAAAAAGAATATTCTGATCTGGAAGAAATTTGGAAAGCAGAAAAAGCCGCTTTACAAGGCTCAGCCAATATTAAAGAAAAGTTGGAGCAAGCCCGGTTTCAGTTGGAGGCGGCGAGTCGAACTAATGATTTAACCTTAATGTCAGAATTGCAGTACGGTGAAATTCCTAAACTGGAAAAAGAACTGGATTTGGCTTCTCAAGCAGAAATGCAGGATATGACTTTATTGCGCAATAAAGTCACGGATGAAGAAATTGCTGAAGTGGTTTCAAAATGGACAGGGATTCCCGTTTCAAAAATGATGGAAGGGGAGCGAGATAAGCTGTTACGCATGGAACAAGAATTAGGTCAGCGTGTTATTGGCCAGCAGGAAGCTTTAAAAGCAGTGAGTAATGCTATTCGTCGATCAAGAGCAGGCTTGTCAGACCCTAACCGACCTAATGGCTCATTTTTGTTTTTAGGCCCGACGGGTGTGGGTAAAACAGAACTATGTAAGGCCTTGGCTGAGTTTATGTTCGATACCGAAGAGGCCATGGTACGGATAGATATGTCTGAGTTTATGGAAAAACATTCGGTCGCACGTTTAATTGGCGCCCCTCCAGGCTATGTTGGGTATGAAGAAGGAGGCTATTTAACCGAAGCGGTGCGCAGAAAGCCTTATTCGGTAATTTTGCTGGATGAGATTGAAAAAGCACATGCAGATGTATTTAACGTTTTGTTACAAGTGCTTGATGATGGCCGCTTAACGGATGGTCAGGGACGTACCGTTGACTTTAGAAATTCAGTGATTGTGATGACCTCTAATTTAGGCTCTGACCGTATCCAGGAGTTGGCGGGTGATGAGAATTATGATGCCATGAAAGCGGCGGTGATGGAAATTGTGGCCATGCATTTTCGACCAGAATTTATTAACAGAGTCGATGAATCAGTGGTTTTTCATCCCTTAGGCCAGCAACAAATCAGAGCAATTGCCAAAAACCAGATTGTGTTTTTGAAACAGCGTTTGCAGGACAGAGACATTGGTTTTGAAATTAGCGAGCAGGCACTGGATATATTAGGTGAAGCGGGCTTTGATCCTGTTTATGGAGCCAGACCACTAAAACGCGTGATTCAACATCAACTGGAAAACCCTTTGGCAAATGAGATATTAGCGGGGCAATTTATGGCGGGTGATAAAGTTATGGTTGATGTGGATAATGGCCATTTAAGTTTGATTAAGAAATAAACTTTAGATCAGTTTTACCTGGAATAGCCGTAATATTTATTTGTTATGGCTTTTTTGTCCTCAAAGATAATTTTAAGGTAATCCTTGTAGAGTAATAAGGTTTTGATCTAAGCTATAGGTTTAGGGCATCTTTGATATATTAATCAATATGGACAAAAGCTCGATTTTTACAGATGTGACATCGATTAATCGTTCTTCGCTTGCGATTCGTTGGTTTACCTTGGTTTTATTGGTCCTGTTTGCGACAGCTCCATTTTGGCCGAGCATTCATTTTTTTGCTGTATCGAGTCATTATTTACCCCTACATGCTGCAATGGAAATTTTTGCTGTTGTCATTGCAGCATTAGTCTTTGCCGTGGGCTGGAATACTCACAGTCATGAGCGTTCGGATAATTTTCTTATACTAGCCTGTGCATTTCTGGCGGTGGGTTTGCTGGATTTTTTACATACCATGTCCTATACAGGTATGCCTGATTTTGTAACACCTTCCTCCGCTGAAAAAGCAATTAATTTCTGGTTAGCAGCAAGATTAATTGTTGCCATGGCTATTCTGACGGTTGCCATCAGGTCATGGGAAGTGCCAAAAAAGATTCTTCCTCGAGTTCCCTGGCTTATGCTTGCTTTATTTCTGGTAGGGAGTATTAGCTGGATAATATTGTATAGGCCGGAAATAATGCCTCATACTTTTATTGCAGGGGAAGGGTTGACGGCTTTTAAAATTGGCTCGGAATATCTGATCGTTACCGTTCATCTGCTCGCGGCCTACTTACTGTGGCAGTGCAGAAATGTTGAACAGGGGATTAATACTGAGATGCTAGCAGCTGCCTCCGTTATTATGGGATTGGCTGAACTTTTTTTTACACTATATACGACGCTTACCGATTTTTATAACCTTGCAGGCCATGTCTATAAAGTTATTGCCTATATCATGATCTATCAGGTTATCTTTGTCAGTAGCGTTAAAGAACCTTATCAACGACTACAGCAAAGCAGTCTTAGGCGTCTTAAGTTAACTCAGTTTGCTGTTGATCATAGTTTAGATATGGTTTTTTGGATTGATGCTAATGGGCGTATTGTTAATTGCAATGAAGCAGCACAACTAGCACTGGGATATCGGCTGGCTGAGTTAACCAATTTACAACTACAAAATATAGAGCATTCTTTGCTATATCAAGCATGGACTGATATGTGGGAAGAGATTAAAAATCATAAGCAATTACATAGAGAGTCAGCATTACAAACCTCAATTGGCACATTAATCCCCGTTGAAATAAATGGCAATTATGTTAACGCTGAAGAAACAGAATATATTTGTCTGTTTATACGCGATATTAGCGAACGAAAACAAACTGAAAATATACTTCGAAACAGTGAAGCCAGATTAAAAGATGCTCAGAAAATTGTGCATATGGGCTCATGGGATCTAGATTTGGTAAATGACAGATTAACTTGGAGTGATGAAATATTTAGTCTATTTGAAATAGATCCTGCTAATTTTAATGCTTCCTATCAGGGGTTTGTTGATGCTATACACCCAGATGATCGAGCAAGTGTTGATGCTACCTTTAAAAAGTCTATTTATGAGCGTAGTGCTTACCAAATGAGGCATCGTATTTTGCTTAAAGGTGGCAGAGTAAAGCATGTGCTTGAACATGGCGAGACGCGTTATTCTGAAGAAGGGCAAGCAATAAGGACCGTAGGGACTGTTCAGGATATCACTGCTACAGTTGAATCTGAACAAGCCTTAAAGCTAGCCAATAGCAGACTCATTGAACGTGCAGATGAGCTAGTTGAGCAGCAAGAAAAAGCACGTCTACTAAACGATATGAGTGAGTTACTGTTAACTTGTCTAAGTGCTGAAGAATGCTATCAAGTCACTGCAAATTTTTGTCAGCAGCTTTTTATTGATTCATCAGGGGGCTTGTTTATACTCGATCAGGCTGGAGAACAGGCTAAGTCGATGGGTATGTGGGGGGATCACTTACCCAGTGAGAGACAGTTTGAAGCGAGTCAGTGCTGGACTTTACGCCGGAACCATGAAAACCAGATAGATGAGCCCAATGCAGGACTTATTTGTTCGCATATAAAAAAAGTACCTGAAGCGGGTTACATAGGCTTACCGATAAGTACACAAGGGGAGTTAATGGGGGTTATGGAGCTATTCTGGCCTGCCTGTCAACTTCAACTTAGTGCAGAAAAACGTAAATCAACGCGAGAATTTCAGATAAAAATTGCACATACCTTAGTGGACCACCTTGCTCTATCCTTAATAAATTTAAGATTACGAGATTCCCTGCGTAAGCAAGCCATTCATGACCCGTTAACAGGTTTGTATAATCGACGCTATCTGGATGATGCCCTAAGCAGGGAGGTTCGACGTGCTGTGCGAAGAGATGCGTCTTTTGGCATTATTATGATCGATATAGACTATTTTAAACAGGTTAATGACCAATATGGGCATGATGCTGGAGATGTGCTGCTTAAAGAAGTGGCTATTTTGTTCCAGACTCATCTTCGTGGTGAAGACCTGGTTTGTCGTTATGGAGGGGAGGAGTTTGTTGCTATTCTTCCTGAGGCAGATATCATCGAAACTACTGCCAGAGCTGAAGAAATTCGTAAAGTAGTCGAAGAGCGGGTTGTTGAATATGCCGGACAGCAAATATCAGTCACTATCTCAGCAGGTGTATCCATGTATTCTGCTCATGGAAAAAAAGCACATAACCTGATTAAAGCAGCTGATGATGCACTATACAGAGCCAAAACAGCAGGTAGAAATAGAGTTGAAACTGCTGATCCTGAGGGTTAGGCTTCGAATTCATAGAACTCTCTTTCTTGGTTTCTGTATTTAGATTATATAATTTGTGTAAACTATATCAGTAGATTTTCCACAAAAGGATATTAAATAATGGCTATGAAAACGCCAAAAAGTTTAGAAACTCTGGTCACAGACGGATTTATAGATGAAGTGATTCATCCATTAAAAAGTGGCAAGGAGGCCGATGTTTATGTGGTACATAGCGAAGGCGAAGTTCGTTGTGCCAAAGTCTATAAAGCCGCCAATAAACGAGGCTTTCATAAGCAGGCTTTGTATCAGGAAGGACGTAAGGTGCGTAATAGTCGGCAGGCGCGTGCGATGGGGAAAAATAGTCGATACGGACGTAAAATACAGGAAGATGTTTGGCAAAATGCCGAAGTTGATGCCTTATATCGCCTGGATTTTGCGGGCGTACGTGTTCCAAAGCCGTATAACTTTGTCGAAGGTGTATTGCTGATGGAGTTGGTCACTGATGGTCATGGCGCGGCAGCTCCAAGGCTTAATGATTTGCAATTAAGCCACGAACAAGCACTGGAATATCACGGATTATTAATTAAGGAAGTGGTTAGAATGCTTTGTGCCGGGCTGGTTCATGGTGACCTGTCTGAGTTTAATATACTGATAGATAAGCATGGACCTGTGATTATTGACTTACCTCAGGCTGTTGATGCCTCGGCTAATAATAATGCCGCAAGAATGTTGGAGCGAGACGTCAAAAATCTGGCCGAGTATTTTGGTCGTTTTGCCCCCGAACTGCTAAAAACCAATTATGGTAAAGAAATCTGGAAACTCTATGAAAAGGGTAATTTAACCCCGGAAGTTAAGTTAACAGGGGCTTTTAAGGGAAGCCGTAAAAAAGCAGATGTTAAAGGGGTTTTAAGGGAGATTAGTGATGCCCGAGACGAAGCCATAAGGCGTAAATATGAGCAGCATGATTAAATATTCAGAGAACATGGAATTCTTGAGTAATAAAGTACTAAAGATTTGATTTTATAGTCATTGTGTAACGCTTCTCTTTGTAGGAGCGCTCGCCCCCCTCGGCGCGATTTTTT
>Ga0209184_1000996_pt1 | contig 22215 bp, 21 predicted proteins | sample EN8Hudsemesocosm_2_FD_184627 | JGI IMG/M metagenome (GOLD analysis project Ga0209184, IMG submission 184627) | Methane-oxidizing microbial communities from mesocosms in the Hudson Canyon - EN8C Hudson Canyon (SPAdes) (version 2) | ecosystem: Environmental > Aquatic > Marine > Cold seeps | place... | reverse complement strand
TGTCACGACAACGGTAAAGTGATTGTTTTCATCCATTTCAGTTATCTTTTCATCGAGAGATAACTTGTCATTAAACTGGCAATGCCTTTCACAATTCAATTCGCCTCTTGTTGCATTGTGCATATAGATCGAGGATACCATCCCTGGATTATGTACATGTATATCACCATACTGAGCAAATAGAACCTCCCATGTTTTTTCTTTTGTGGCATTAATTATTACTCTAAATTCTGATTTGTTCATTTTATATTTACCTCTTATAACACGGGCACATAACGCCCGCATCAAGCGCTCGTTATTACATCGTTATGACTGCGTCTATTAATCATTTTACTTAGAAAAAAATATTTTATTCCTACCTATAGCTCTCACATGCTCAGAAAAACGAGGCCCTCGTTAATTTGGCTCGCCCTCTCAGCTGCCACCGAATTTAATATCTTTTTTATGAGCTCTCTTTACTTCATAGGTAGATCCAAAACCAAAACCAAACATGGTTCCATTTCCATTAGTTTCAGATTCCTTATTAAAGGGTATAAACACTTCAAATGCAGAGTCTTTATCTTCACCCTGCCAGAATGTCATTCCTTCCGTTGATAATACTTGACTAAGTTCTGTTAGTTCGAAAAATGAATCATAAAATTCAGTCGAAGCCTTCAAGTCGTTTGCCCCAATAACGAAATAGTTCATTTTCATAATTTAATACCTCCTACTGAAAGGCAGGCAGATTATATATTCACGCTACTGACAGCGTTATGTCAGTAGCGTGAATATAATTGGGGTAAGAGTCAATTTTGTGTGAGGGTTCGCTTTGTGCCATTAGTTGACAAGTGAAGACTAAAAACTCGCACAATATGAGCCCATTTCTGGAGCGAAATTTGAATAACAAATATTGTCTGTTTGGCCTTGGTGAGTTCAACTGGACGCTCGGCAGTTAAATTTGGATAGGGATAGAACAGCCAGCTTTAACATTTAGCTAATGCTGGCAGTCGACCTAAAGCGCTCATTCTTTATCGCTAAAATACTGCTAGCTATCAGCGCAACGTGAACGTTGTATATCTTTGGCTTGATCAAAAGAGTAATTTAGTTCGTCCCCCCATTATCAATGAAATATTGCCATCTTCCATATTCAGGCGGCCAGATTAACTGTGCCACTATAAACCGACTTTAAATCTGTCATACCTAAGTTCAAGGTATTTAATATTTTTACATTTACCCCAATTATCCGCATGTCGCATTGCTTTATCTTCGCGAAAGTACTATTTATATGGATTAGACGTTGGCATTCAAATAAAGGAGGTGGAACAAATATGTCATTCAACAATATAGTCATTTTTCTTATACTTTCCCTTTCTTATAATGAAAGCGGGATGGCTGAGAGCATAGTTTTGAGTTCCATGAATTACCCCCCCTTCTACGGTGAAGAAATGCCAAATAATGGTCCATTAATCGAAATTATTACGCAAGCATTTAAGCTTGTCGGTTATGATACCCATGTCGTATTTTCTCCTTGGAAAAGGGCAATACTATCCGCCAAGAAAGGCGAAACTGTGGATGGTATGGTCGGTGTCTGGCATAACGAAGATAGAGCTAAAGATTTCCTCTATTCTAAACCTATTTACCCCAACAGAGTGGGTTTCTACAAACATAAAGACCTTGAAATCGAATATCAAAGCTATGCAGACCTAGCCAACAACGGGTATGCCCTAGGCTCAGTAAGAGGTTACATTCTGCCTGAGGGCCTTAAAGAGTCAGGCATAAAGATTGAAAATGTGACGGATGACATTCAAAATTTGAAGAAATTGAGTTTGAAACGAGTGGATTTAGTTGTGATCGATAAAGACTTTGCACACTATGCTTTAAAAAGCTTACCTAATACAGCTCAAGCAATAGAGTGGCTCGAACCAACGCTTTCAAAATTGCAGCAATATTTGATTGTTTCAAGAAAAACACGAAACTCACATAAAAAAATGCAAGACTTTAATAGAGGCTTAGCGCTTCTCAAAGAAAAAGGCGAATTTAATGCCATCATCAAAAAACATGGGTTGACCCCATAGCTTTTACATCAACGCCTCTATCATTTTTCGCCTATACTATCACACGCCTCTTGGTGCCATGAGCTAACATCAGGTGGTTAGGTTTGTGGTGCTTTAAAGTCAGCTTAGCGAACACAATTTTCTTAAGAAATAGCTTCTGCTCAGCAACCAGAAGCAGACATCATTTTTTTGATGCTTGCCCTGCCATACTTGTACAACAAGGGCACTCAATTTAATTTTCACACTGCCCCCAATTATTCCTACCCAAGATAACTATTGTCTTGCAATGCTTTTAGCGTTCTCACTAGTTCTGATACTCCTTGGCTTTATCCTGTGCATAGCGCAGAGCTGCGCCTGCAATGTACCCAGCCTTCCCTGTTGTAATCCATCGCTTAACACGAGCTGCATCTCCCAAGGGGGTGATTTTACCAAAGGCATCCAGAAAAATCATACCGATATCTTTACCATCAAATTTACTCATAAGCACGAGGCATCGACCTGATTCAGTAATGTAGCCAGTTTTACTGAGGGTAATGTCCCAATTATCTCTTCTTACCAAGCGGTTGGTATTGCCGTAAGCCAATGAGTAACGAGGGTTTTTAAACCTGGCAGTGTAGCGTGATTCAGTTGAGTATTGCTTAATTTCCTTGTGCTTTGAAGCTGCAGAAAGCAGCTTTACCAAGTCTGAAGCTGTGGCAACATTGAGTTTGGAAAGGCCGCTGGGATCCACAAAAGTGGAATCGACCATGTTAAGCTGCTTCGCTTTATTGTTCATTTCTGCCACAAAGGTAACAACACCACCAGGATGGTGATAAGCAAGCGTATAAGCTGCAAGATTCTCCGAAGACATCAAGGCCAGTTTGAGTAGGTCGCTGCGTTTGAGCTTAGAACCAATACGTATTCTAGAGTAGGCATTTTTACGCGTTTCAAGGTCCGGCTTTGGAACCTCCAGCCAAGCATTCAGCGACTGTTCCGAGTCAAGCAAGACCAATGCAGTCATCACCTTGGTAATTGAAGCAATAGGCGTCACCCAGTCTGCATGTTTACTGAAGAGTATCTCGCCGCTATTAAGGTCAAACACCGCTGCTTTTACTGACCCTAGCATTACTTTTGATGCGTCAAACGCCTTAGTGACACTCACCTGATCTTGTGAGGGGGCTTTCCCATACGCAGAGAAAGTAATTGAGAGGCTAACAAAGAGTGGAAGCACCAAAAAGACAAAACAGACGCGCTTCATAAGTATAATACAGGACATAAAGTTATTGTGTTTCCTTCAACATAATCAAATTAAATAGGGATGTATTTAAATTATTTCGCATACCTTACAAAACCCATGTTAAAGGCAGCTCATTGAGTGACTTAATAGCATAAGTATGGTGCATTTGTGCCAGAAAAAGTCACTTAACTCGTTGAATGACTAGACTCAAAAGTGCCAAGAGCAGACATCAGGAGGTTAAAACCTCACGCATTAAAAGGTAACTAAAAAAACAGATAATTAATGATTGTAAAGTGGCTGCTATACCTTCCAATGCAGCCACTCATAAAGTTACTCATTCAAATTAAGGAAAAAGGCATTGATTCTGTATGATTAAGGTTATTTATATGCTCACTACCTTTTTTATACCTGCAATCATAGCTAATGCACTTTCACTGGAGTATCCGCCGCCACCTAAAAATGCAAAGGGTATAGATAAGTCAGTAAGTTTCTGTGCTACTAGCGAGTCACGGGTAGCACACTCATCTATATTGAGCTTAAAACCCCCTAACTTATCTGACGCAAGTACGTCTGTCCCTGCCACCACAAATGCCATTTTGTAATTGCCTGCAATTTTATTTAAAGCTTCACGTAATTTCGAAAGGTACATTGAACCATCGGCCCCGGTTTTTAACGGCACATTGATATCAACTCTCTCTCGTGTATATTCGTTATTTGGGTATATCTCGCTATTATATATATCAAACAAAGTAACGGTATTGTCCTCCATGAAGGTATAGGCATTACCATTACCGTGGTGCACATCAATATCAATAATAAGAATATTATCCTCTAATGATAAGGAACCTTCATTTCTAAGTTCCTGCACAGCTATTCCAATATCATTATAAATACAGAAACCTTCAGATACACCCTTGCTAGCATGATGAAATCCTCCAGCAATATTCCAACTATTTTCACCAGCAAGCGCAATTCTGGCTGCGGCTAAGGTTCCTGAAACTGCCCAACGCATTGGTAACAACACTTTCTTATCTACCCAAGAAAAAGGGACAAGAGGAATTTTTGGCACTTCCAAGGCTCGTAATATATACCCTTTTTTCTTAAGTAATAAAGCTTGTAATGAGTCAACAAAAGCATTTATTTCAGTATCACTTATCGACGCTGCTGGCTCACAAATCTGAATATTTCTAATGTCGCCGATCTGCGCCGCAACTTTCTGGAACTTTAAACCATCGAACGGATGAAACTTATTCAATATGCCCAAATTAATATTATATTCTTCGGTGTAGAACACCTTAAGCTTCATTGAAGCTCCTCCGCAAATTTTAATATTTGATCTGGCGTCCAAATCCCCATACCTAACACTTTACCCAATTTTGAATATACGCCTGCATTAGGAATAAATGATGGTTTACACTTAGCCCCCTCAATTAAAGCTTTTGCCACTATATGAGAGCAGTTATTTCGTGCTAACTGATAGTTCGGTTAAGGTAGCTAGATAAAGCAATACCCGCTGTTCATCTAACTTTGGCAGCTCAAGCGTAATTGGCTTTCGATTACCTTCATTGCGAATATCTTCATTGAGGCTTTGCATTAATCGGCCTGGTTGGCTGGTCTTAACTTTTAAATCTTTTTTGCCTGCTTCGCCATCAGGCCAAAAACTAATATACCGATCACGTACAGTTAATGCTGTATGGCCTACATGATTTTCATCGTGCAACTATATATGTACTTTTACCATTTATCCTTACCTACTAATATTATGACCCTAAGGTCTGGTTCCATCCATTTGACATGTAATTTAACACAATATTAGTTTGGAAAATAAAAATTAATTAGTCAGTAGATTATTTCGGGCAAGTAAACTAAAAGAGCAAAAATTTGAGAAGTCTTTGTGACCTATCTTGTTTGTGCCAAGAGCAGACATTAGGAGGTTAAAACCTCACGCATTAAAAGATAATTTATCGAACTAAATTTACCTAGGAAATAGCTTCAGGTTAACAACTAATAGAAGACATCATTTTATCGGTGGTAAAGTATCGACTTTTAGGTCACTCAAAATATGATAAAGCTTCGATATCGCCTAACTCTGCAGCAATTCTTATGTAACTAATACCTTCTTTAATATTCTTATCTACTCCTATCCCAAAAATATAAAATTTACCGATTGTTCGGTGCAATTGAGCATTCTTTTCCTCAGTACTACTAACTTTTATTAACAAATAAGGAAATAGTTCTTTCGCCAACTCCACTCCTTTTGAATAATTAATAAATTTTGTATCATTCGAAAAAATGTAGATTCCTATTAATAAAACATTCGCTTTCCAAAAACCTGTTTCAGCAGCCTCTTTGATTAAGTTAACGGACGCATCCATATCAAAGTAGGGGTTGTCTCGTGCACCATACCAGCTTGACCAAGCTAAGTACCTTAACCCTTTGAAATCAGAATTAAATTTATGATCTAAACTTTCCAACTTTTCTTTAGCAAGATTCCATTTATTGGACACTATAAGTTCAGATACTAACTTTATAGTCCCTTCAACTTCCGTTAACTGTGAAGAAGCAGCTAAGTTAGAGTACGAGCTAACAATTAATACGATTAAATACAAAATAATTCTCACTAATGTCCCCTACACTCACAATATCTCCGACCCATAACTTTTTGCCTATTTAATTAATAACTGTTTTGAAAAGGTGTTGTAAATCATACAAGACTCCTGCAAAAAAATGTTGAATTCTGAACTTATAAAAGAATTAGTAGGCCTCTTGGTGCCATTAGCTGACATAATGAACTACAACTTTTTACTTTTAAAAGTCGCCTAAACTGTCAATATTAATGAGCATTTAAGTAACTGCTTTCGATGATATAGCAGACATAGAATTATGTCATTTCCCCCTTCACTTTGGATTCCACAAAGAAAAGCGACTTACTATCGCAACTTTTTGATTCAATTAGCCATTTAAATTTACGCCATAAAATTCTTGCCGTAAACTCTCGGCCTCTATTAAACGTATAAAATCAAGGACAGTATTTATGCAACTTAGTCACTCAAGAACACTTACAAAATATGATGAATTGAGAAAACAAGCTCGTCAACTAGCCTCTAATAGCTTACCCTCCCATTTAAAACATATTTTACAATTAGAATCAGTAAATCATAGAGCGCTGTCAGCTTTTAAAACTTTACAAAAACAAGATATAAGAAAAGTAGATTGGGACTGGTGCTTTGCTCCCAAGTTTTGTATCCGCTACCCTAAAGCGTTCGATTTATCTGTTTGGCATGGAAATTCACTTTGTTCACTCACACTAGGTCGCCCTACTTATAAAGGGACAGAAATGCGACTGGATTTTATTGAAAAATTCACCGAAAATCCTGTATTTTCTGGCGATATGTTTGGTATATCTCTTATTGCTTATGAAGCATATGGTAAAGTGATAGGAGCTAAACAGTTACGGATAATGAACCCAGAAAATGATAAGTTAATTAAATATTACTCTTCCTATAATGGTTTTTCATATCAAAAATCTTTAAAAGGTAATCCGCATTATTTGGTGAAATCAATATGACCCCAGAAGAGCTTAAGAAAATTGAAGAGGAGCTAAAAAAGTCCTCTAAAGAAATTTTCAAACCCAGACCTAAAGATATTCAGGAAGAACTTGAAAAAGAAACTTTCTTAGGTAATCCAGACAACTTAGCAGAACCAACAGACGTTGACGAAAGTTAATAAGGGAAATTTAATATTTAAAACACTCACCTTAAATACAAACAACTAGGGTGAGTGTTTATTTCTTAAACTAGGTTATATTCAAATTTCAATATGTTCAGATATTTCCAAGGCATCATCAACTTCAACACCGAGGTAGCGAACAGTACTTTCAAGCTTTGTATGCCCTAAAAGTATTTGAACTGCTCTCAGGTTTTTTGTCTTTTTATAAATAATGGATGCCTTAGTACGCCTCATAGAGTGAGTGCCATAAGCATTTTTATCCAAGCCAATACTAGTTACCCAATCATCAACGATCCGAGCGTATTGACGTGTTGATAAGTGTTCTGTTCTGAGGGGCTGACCTTTGAACAAATAGTCATGGCAGGTTTCATCATAATCTATCAAAGACTGTAGTGACAACTTTGTCTTCTTCGTTATTTCAAATTGAACAGGACGTTTTGTTTTCTGCTGAATAACTTGAGTCCTTGAAAGTATTCCTTCTCCACGAGCAATATCTCTGACTGTCAACTTAAGCAAGTCACATGATCTCAGCTTACTGTCCAACGCTAAGTTAAAAAGAGCTAGATCGCGGATGTTATTCAGCATTTCCAAGCGAACACGAATTGACCAAATCTGCTCAGGTTTCAATGGAAGTTTTTGGCCAATAAGTTTGTTTTTATTCCATGCAATTTGGTGGGAGTTTTGTACTTTCATAATAATGCTCCTTCAGGTGTAAAGGACCATTAAGTTTGCGCCGCTCAAGGGTGTTAGTACAAGATATCACTAGGACTACCTGGCCTTATTGTGCCAATTATAGTCTTTGAACCTTAATAATCTATTACGTATTAAATATCGATTTATCGGTCAGTTTAAATAGTGATTTGGATGGCAGCTTTCAATTTGAAATCAGACATATAACTGATCAAAAAATATTCGTTACGACCCCTTTAATTTTTGGATGGTGCTCGATAAAGTAATGACCTTGATTCATCCACAACAATATTGAGAAGAGTTCAAAACCGATCTTGAGAACCCATTTTACTCGCTGCATCTAGGATATGGATAAATACTATTCGATTGAGGATTCATCGCATTGTTCAAAAAACAGTCTATACTTTATTTGCTAAACATTTCTAAATTCTTTACCTACGGTACTGATTGGAGGTGTCGCATGCTTTATTCATAAAATCATTTCAATGGGCTCATGTTTTTCTAAGTACAATATTAATTTTTTCTTATTCATTTATACCTTCGCTACTGAACTTGATGAAAAAATCTTCGTAGGACCGATGGGTGTACAAGGGGAAGAGTCTGATGGAACCGATGAAGTACGTATCGCTAACAATGAACTGTGTTCAGTTGGTTGTGCTGAATGGGGTTTCAAGGGTGGTATTTATAAAGCCGAGTCAGCAAGCGCTGAAATAATATTTTCTGCTATGACAGAAAACCCTGACGACAGACAAATTACTTGGGATGGCGTTGCTCAGCGTGAAAAAGAAAAGGTCTTATATATCCTATACAAGATAAAATCCGATATTATTTTTGTATAAAGTGAAAACTCTTTATTCTGAGGATGTGGCAAAGGAGTAGGTCTTATGATTCGTTTAGCTATTGTTCAACAAGCGCCGGTTTTTCTGGATAAAACGAAAACTATCGAAGCAGCCGTAAATTTTATTACCCAAGCCGCAAGCGAAGGTGCCAACTTAGTTGTGTTTACGGAAACCTTTATTGCGGGTTACCCCACTTGGTTATGGCGCTTGAGACCCGGAGGCGACTGGACTTTATCTGAAACTTTATATCAACAACTCTTGAATAATGCCGTAAATATAGACTCCGATGACCTTGAACCTATCTATCAGGCAGCAAAAGAGAATGGCGTAACGATAGTTTGTGGCATGGAAGAACGAGACAACAAGTTAAGCCAGGCTACACTTTATAACACAGTTGTTACCATAGGTGCCGACGGCACTTTACTTAATAAACATCGTAAACTTATGCCGACTAACCCTGAAAGAATGGTCTGGGGCTTTGGTGATGCGACGGGTTTGAAAGTGGTTGATTCACCTGCTGGCCGAATAGGTAGTCTGCTCTGTTGGGAAAACTACATGCCTTTAGCAAGGTATGCCTTATATGCTCAGAATGTCGAAATTTATATTGCACCTACCTATGACAGCGGCGAAGGCTGGATAGGCAGCTTGCAACATATTGCGCGTGAAGGCCGGTGTTATGTGGTCGGCTGCGGCAACATCATGCAGGGAAGTGACTTTCCTGATGACTTCCCTGAAAAATCTTCAATTTATCCTGACCCCAATGAATGGGTTAATCCTGGCGATTCACTCGTTATTGCGCCTGGAGGGGAAATTGTTGCTGGTCCATTACATAAAGAAAAAGGCGTGCTTTATTGTGATATTGATCTGGAGCAAGCTGCACTCTCTAAAAGAGCGCTAGACGTGACTGGACATTATTCGAGGCCTGATATTTTTACGTTGAAAGTAAATAATGCGTCTCAGTCGCCCATTGAATTTTTGAATAAAGGAGAATCGTGATGAGTAATCATGCAAATTATCAATGCAGTTGTTTTTGCGGTGCGGTGAAATTCAATTTAACGGGTTCACCAGAAGCACAGGCCTATTGTCATTGTGACGATTGTCGTCACTGGGCTGCGGGGCCAGTTAATGCGTTTACACTCTGGAATCCTGATGCTGTAGAAGTGACAAGCGGTTCGGATAAAATTGAAGGCTTTGACAAAAACTCTGCCCAAAACAATGGTGAAGTTCTCAGTAACCGCAAATGGTGTAAAGTCTGTGGCGGACATGTTTTTATTCAACATCCTGGCATGGGCTTGATTGATGTACCCGCTGTACTTATTGAAGGTTTGGACTTTAAGCCAGGTTTTCATGTTCATTATCAACAAACTGTATTGCCTATGAAAGATGGACTACCAAAGTTTAAAGACCTACCTAAAGAAGCAGGTGGCTCTGGAGAGCAAGTGGAAGAGTAGATATTGAGTTGTTTAAGCTTAAATTAACCCAGAAAGAGGTAATTACCTCTTAGTTAACGTTGCGAGATTTTTAGATAACAGGCTATTGGTCGAAGCATTAGCAATGCTTTTACCTTAAGCCCTCTGTTGTTTTGTGATTAGGCTATAGCTTTTCTGAAATTGTTTATGGGGAAAGAAGACAATCAACTAAATTCCGTTTGCAAAGAGTAATAGATGAATTGGCGCGACTGCTAGGAACTGTAGCAGCCCCTAATCCCACTGTTCGTAGATGGCAGGATTTAGCAAAAAGACTACCCGTTTTGTACCAGTTCAGACTAAACAATAAATAAGGTTATACTAAGGAGAGAAACCCGGCAAGTGACCCCCATATGCCGACTACTCCCCTACAAATCGCTAAAGCTTTAAATTTCAATATGCTCAGATATCTTAAGCGCATCATCTACTTCCACACCAAGATACCTAACGGTACTTTCAAGTTTTGTATGTCCCAAGAGGATTTGAACCGCCCTCAGGTTCTTTGTTTTCTTGTAAATAATTGAAGCTTTAGTACGCCTCATAGAGTGCGTACCATAGGCACTTTTATCCAAGCCGATACTGGTTACCCAATCATCAACGATTCGAGCATATTGACGTGTCGATAAGTGCTCTGTTCTGAGCGACTGGCCTTTAAACAAATAATCATGACAGGTTAACTTTTCATGATCTATCAAAGACTATAGCGATAACTTTGTTTTCTTAGTTATTTCAAATTGAACAGATCGTTTTTTTTCTGCTTAACTACTTGTGTCATCGATAGTATTCCTTCTCCACGAGCAATATCCCTGACTGTTAGTTTGAGCAAGTCACATGCCCTTAGCTTACTGTCCAATGCTAAGTTAAACAGAGCCAAATCACAGATGTTATTCTGCATTTCCAAGCGAACTCGAATAGACCAGATCTGTTCTGGTTTTAATGGCAGCTTTTGGCCAATGAGTTTGTCTTTATTCCATGCTATTTTGCGGGGATGTGAACTTTCATAATAATGCTCCTTCAGATGTAAAGGACCATTAAGTTTGTGCCGTTCAAGTTTAAGGGTGTGAGTACTAATTATCTAAGACGACTAAATATTGTCGCCAATTAACCTCTAGCAGTCATGTCTTCTTTCTCTCAGTTTGCAGCCATAACAACCACCCTAATAATATGCCCACCACTCAAACAATTCTTATAAGCTCTTGAAGCCCGCTTTGGGTCGTTTCCAGCCAATATGACTTTCATACCTCTTTTATCGGCTAATCATTAGATAGTAAGTTTTAAAACACAGGCCCTCACAAAATACAAGATAGGCCAGAGTGAGGCTGCAGTATATATTTAAGGACTTAGCGAGCGCCTATTCAGACAGACTCGCAACTAGCTTCGGTATTACTTTTGATGGCTCTAGTTCAAGAAATTTAACAATATCCATTAATTCAACTAAATCAATGTTTCTTTCTCCGCTCTCGTATTTCGACACGTAAGATTGAGGCAGCCCCAATCGATCAGCCAACTCTTGCTGCCTAATACCCTGCTCCTTTCTTAGGCCTTTTAGAATACCTTGTAATTTCACATACCTTGTGTCTTGTTTGTTCACAATTTTTATCTCTTTTGAATAAAAATAATTGTATCTGGTCGACAGGAAATGCAAGGTCGAAGAAGCGGGTAGTTATCGCTGCAATATAAGACAATTTACGGAGGTCGGTTTTTTGATTCCTGAACCCCTTCCCTTCATTTCCCTGTTTCACACACATATCAACGCATGTGACGTTTAGGGAAAAATTAAATGAAGTCAGACAGGAAATCAAACCTCGGCGAGATCACCTTTTTCTTCCAGCCACGCCTTACGATCTGAAGCTCGTTTTTTTCCAAGTAACATATCCATGTGTTCGACCGTATCATCACCGTCTTCAATCGTTAGCTGGACTAATCGGCGTGTATCTCTCGCCATGGTGGTTTCGCGAAGCTGAAGTGGGTTCATTTCACCCAAGCCTTTAAAGCGTTGTACGTTTATTTTGCCTTTTTTCTTTTCTGCGGCAATTCGGTCTTCAATGCCTTGTCGTTCGGACTCATCAAGGGCGTAATAAACTTCTTTCCCTATGTCTATGCGATAAAGCGGGGGCATCGCGACAAATATATGCCCTCTTTCAACCAAAGGTTTAAAATGTTTCATGAATAAAGCGCAGAGTAAGGTTGCGATATGAAGTCCATCTGAATCAGCATCGGCAAGAATACAGATCTTGCCGTATCGCAAAGTATCCAGTTTGTCTGAAGCTGGGTCTACACCGATTGCGACAGCAATATCGTGTACTTCTTGTGAAGCTAGTATCTGATTAGAGTCAACTTCCCAAGTATTAAGAATTTTCCCCCTAAGTGGCATAATTGCCTGATATTCACGATCTCTTGCTTGTTTCGCAGAACCGCCAGCTGAATCCCCTTCTACTAAAAACAATTCTGAATTCATGGCATCTGAGCCAGAACAATCGGCAAGTTTTCCAGGTAAAGCTGGGCCAGAAGTGACTTTTTTACGCGCAATCTTTTTACTGGCTTTGAGCCTTCTTTGCGCATTGCTAATGCATAGTTCAGCAAGCTTTTCTGCATCATCTGTATGCTGATTAAGCCATAAACTAAACGAATCCTTCACTACGCCAGATACAAATGCTGCAGCTTCGCGCGAAGAGAGCCGTTCTTTTGTTTGCCCTGAAAACTGTGGATCTTGAAGCTTTGCTGATAAAACAAAACAGCTTTTATCCCAAATATCTTCTGAACTTAACTTAATGCCGCGCGGAATTAAGCTTCTAAATTCACAGAATTCTCGCATGGCATCTAAACAACCTGTTCTAAAGCCGTTTACGTGTGTGCCACCTTGTGCAGTTGGAATCAAATTTACGTAACTTTCTTGTGTCAGCTCGCCACCCTCTACCGACCACTGAATTGCCCAATCGACTGCTTCAGTATTTCCCGTCATCGAACCGGTAAAAGGTGATTGTGGGCACATTTCCAACCCATCTGTAGAGGAGACAAGGTAGTCTTTTAGGCCGTTTTCAAAATGCCATTCATCTTTTTCATTCGTTTGTTTGTTGGTAAAACTTACATTGAGTCCTGGACACAAGACGGCCTTGGCTCGTAAAACATGTCTTAGTCGACTAATTGAAAAATTAGCCGAATCAAAATAAGAGGCATCTGGCCAGAAAGTTACTTGTGTACCAGTATTCCGTTTACCTACAGTATCGATAACATTAAGGTCTTCTGTTTTTTCGCCATTAGCGAATGAAATACGATGAAGTTTTGCATCTCTTCGAATAAGCACTTCAAGTTTTGTGGTTAAAGCATTAACAACTGAAACCCCTACCCCATGCAAACCACCAGAAAACGCATAGTTATCATTGGAAAATTTACCCCCGGCGTGAAGGCGAGTAAGGATAAGCTCAACCCCTGGCACCCCTTCTTCTGAATGTATATCTACGGGCATACCTCGCCCGTCATCGGTCACAGAAAGTGAATTATCTGGATATAACACAACTTCAATTTTACTTGCATGACCAGCTAATGCTTCATCAACACTGTTATCAATGACTTCTTGTGCTAAATGATTGGGACGCGTTGTTTCAGTATACATTCCCGGTCTTTTACGAACAGGATCGAGACCGCTAAGTACTTCAATTGAATCGGCATTGTATTGCTGAGGCGTGGTATTGTTGTCTGACATAAAGTTCCAAAAAGAAGGCAAATAATAGTTGTAGGTTAGCCTACATTTAATCGTGCGCTTAGCTTATCTAAATTTAGCAGTACTGCCAATAGACTTATTAGATGATGTTGTTGAGGTATTCGACAATGAAGGTTGAGCAAAAGTTTGATATTGGACACTAAAATCTAAACCACTCAAGTTTTCATTATTAACTGTTAATAATTCAGTCTGTGCGAATGGCGGATACTGCCCTCTGGCTTCGCCTGAATCTAATATATCTGAATCAAGGTCATTGTTCGTTCCCGCTTGTAAGACATATGAGCCATTAGGGACGTTATAAAAATTATAGGTATATTGATCGTCTCCCATAAGCGCCTCGACCAAGGCAAATTGAACTAAGGATTTTGCCGGGTCTTGTTCGTCAATCTGAGATAAAGAAACTAGTAGTTTACCCACGGTTGAATCTATTTGTTGATTATTGGAATTAAAGACATCAATCGTAATTGTTTCTGCTGGTGCACCGTTGATTGTATATAGCACTGAGATTTCACCACTGTTGACGGAATTTGTGGCCAAACCAGTATTATCAACTTTGATACGGTACATACCTAAACCTGAAAAGTTATCAACAGTTTCAGCATGAAACTCAGAGACTTCTATCCAATCATTCGTGGAAGAAATGCTCGTAATCGTAACATCTCCAGAGCCCGGGTTATTAAGCTCCAGTGTTGACTCTGTATTTTGGTTTACAAAACCTAACTGGGTTGGAAATACACCTAATGATGCTGATAAAAGACTTTCGCTTTGTGATGCGAGTGCAAAGTTAACTGATTTTGCGGCATTTATAAGTCCGTAACCGTAATTTTCTTTATAACCCTCTCTATTAAAGTCCCTATTTTCGTCAGTATAAAAATTCCTGTCGAGTAGGCTCTCCGTTAAAGCACCTGACATCAATGCTTCAGAAAATAGCATTGCGTCTAAATCGCCATTTATTGACTTCATGAGTGCCGCGACGGCAGATACATGCGGCGTTGCCATTGAGGTGCCTGCATACTCTGCGTATTCATTCGCAAATAAAGTACTTAAAACGCCATCCTGAAAGCCATCAAGCAAACTATTGCTTACTCCCGTTCCACCAGGTGCGGTGACAGCGATATGCGCACCAAAATTAGAAAAACTTGATAATATTTTATGATCATTCACAGAACTAACGGCAATTACCCCATCAAAGCCTGCAGGGTAATGTGGATCTGTTGAACTTTTATTGCCCGCAGCTGCGACGATAATAACACCGGTTTCTAATGCATCATTGATAGCATTCTCAAGCACTTTAGGCTTAGCAGTTCCACCAAGCGATAAGTTTATAATATCTGCTTTTTTAATAGGTACCGTCCCACTGGAGTTGGGTAAACCTGCTGCATAGAGAATAGCATTAGCGATATCACTATTAGACCCTAAGTTATCAGTCCCCAAAACTCGCAAGGGCATAATCATTGCGTTATAAGCAACGCCAGCGACGCCTATATTGTTATTGCCTTCTGCAGCAATAATACCTGAGACATGAGAGCCGTGAAAAGATGTGCCAGTATCATGGGGGTTTTCATCCGGCCCAGGTTCATCGTCATCTGCGGAAGCATCATCCAATATAAAATCATAGCCATCTGTAAAATTAATGTTAGTCACTAGGTCAAGGTGATTGGTATCAATGCCAGTATCGATGACCGCAATAGTAATCCCCTCTCCTGTTGAAGCCTCCCAAGCGGCGGGCGCGTCGATCATTGACAGACTCCATTGTCGATTGAATTCGGAATCATTCACTTTGGCAGGGACAGCACTTGCTTCAAATAGATAGTTAGGCTCTGCAAAAAGTACATCGTTATCAGAATTTAATTGCGCGACCACATTCATAGTCTGCCATTTAACATTCAAATCAGTGGCTTGAGTTGTACCTGCTAGATTCGCTTCAAAGGTAATTGTTTTACGATTTGTTGATATGTCAATTTGATAAACACTGCCAAGATTACCAATGTTATTTTTGTGGAATAACTGATGTTTGTTTTCGAATTTTGATATTGCATTTGTTTTTGATTGAAGGATATTTTTAGCTTTAAATCTTACGACGACTTCACCGGGTACAAAATTTGAACCCTCAATCAAACCAGAATTATTTGCTATTGAGCTTATGGATAAGGTTTGTGAAATAGAAAGTGTATAAAGAATGGGAGATGATAAATCCTCTTCAGCACTCAGCTCAACGACATACACGCCGTCACTAGGCGCGGTAAGTGCTTGGGATGTTGCATGACTAAAATTTAAAGACGTTGTATCCGTTTCGTTTAACTCGTCATCAAAAGCATGAAGAATTAAGTTAACATTAACCGCTGTTAGTTTATCGTTTGCAAGAAATGTGGTGACGCTTACTTGCTGGCCTTTTAGCAAAGTTACACGATAAAAATCTTTGGTATCTTTGTAGTAATTTTCCCCGGTATTGGTTTCGGAGTCGTAGGTACCCTCATTACCACTCAGGTAGCCCCCTAAAGTGACAGGATTGGATAAAAGTTGAGGTGTATCAATCTGATTATTTTGTTCTTGCAAGCCGTCAAAACCCATCACATCAGCATCAATGTCTGATCGAGGGTCAATTGATATCGTTCCGCTTAAAGTAAATGTTTCGATATTTGATTTTGTACTGGAGTCGCCACCGCCACCACCGCAGGACACCTGAAATAATAGTGCAGACAAAATAAGAAGGTGACCGGTTTTGAGAATTAAGAATTTCATGTATTTTAGCGAATACCATTAGAATTAGATGTAGACGCATACTCTAACAAAAAACTTAACTTTAGGCATGTGAGAGAACACAAAACAATTTATTTTGAAGTTAAGTCCTACGATAAACACATAAATCTAAGCTTTTATCGCAAGTCTAAGTGCTTCTTCAGCCAATACGTCTATAGACACCTTTCCTGTATTATCGAACCAAGTTTTTGACCAACTTAAGGCACCCGTTAAAAAGCGACGTAAAATAAACACATCACCTTCGATCAAACCTTCATTTTTTGCAAGCGTTAGCGCACCCATCCAAAGCGATTCGTACGCATCACGTAACTTAAGAATATCAGCTTGATTTTGCTCATTCAGACTTCGCCATTCATAAACGAGCACAGCCATTGCATCACCTGTCACACCATTGATCGATTCCAATTCACATACGATCAAAGCTAAAAGTTTTTCTTTGGGGCTGTTGGCTTTTTCTAGTTTAGCCCTCATAAGGCGTGTATTAAAAATGATTGTTTCTTCCATCACCGCTTTTAAAATAGCTTCTTTCGTTTTGAAATGATGAAAAATACTACCCGACTGAATACCCACGGCTGAGGCAATATCCCTAACAGTCGTTCGTTCATAGCCTTTTTGATTAAATAGTGTTGCAGCCGTTGCTAATAAGCGTCCCTTTGCACTTTGTGGGTCGATGAAATGCTCGTCTTCACGAGCAGACTGTTTAACAGATTGTGGACTCAATTCTCTCTCCAACATAGTAAATATTTTATAGGCCAGAACAACGCGAGATGGTTTATGCCATTTTTTTAAAAATGGCAGTAAAGTTAGTACAGCTTAATATATTAATAAACCAAGCGCTTTAACTAAATTTATAGTTAAGTTTATCACGCAAGCACTTTACAAACCAAGCGCTTGCTTGGTAAAGTTTGTTTATTATTAGGTAATAGGTAAATAACATGACTTCGGATAAGACAATTCGTATTGGATGCGCATCGGCTTTTTGGGGCGATACAGAAACCGCAGCAGAGCAATTAGTAAGTAAAGGCAATTTAGATTATTTGGTCTTTGACTACCTTGCTGAAATCACTATGTCTATTATGGCAGGACAAAAATTAAAAAAACCAGACGCAGGCTATGCCACTGACTTTGTACAGACCGTTATGGCCCCACTACTTAGTCAAATTAAAGAACAAGGTATTAAAGTAATTAGTAATGCTGGCGGTGTTAACCCTGAAGCCTGTATGAAAGCCCTGATAGAAGTTGCCGCTCAAGCTGGCGTTAGCTTAAAAATTGCCATGGTTGATGGCGATAATATTTTACCGAATAAATCTGATTATGAATCAGCTGGTATTAAAGAGCTCAATACCGGAGCAAATATGCCGCCGATGTTTCTGAGTATGAATGCATACTTAGGTGCCCCTGGTATCGTAACAGCCTTAGAGGCTGACGCAGACATTATCATTACCGGTCGAGTTGTAGACAGCGCCGTTGTGTTAGGCGCCATGGTTCACGAATTTGGCTGGCAATGGAGCGATTACGATAAACTTTCGCAAGGTAGTTTGGCCGGACACATTATTGAGTGCGGTGCTCATTGCACTGGTGGAAACTTTACAGATTGGGAAACAGTCAAAGATGGTTTTGATGATATGGGCTTCCCAATCGTTGAAGTTTCATCAAATGGAGCTTTCTTTGTCACAAAACCTGAGAATACCGGTGGCATGGTCTCAGTTGCTACCGTTAGTGAACAACTTGTTTATGAAATCGGAGACCCGCGTGCTTATACCTTACCTGATGTAATTTGTGACTTTACTCAAGTTAAACTCATACAAGAAAAACAAAACCAAGTACGTGTGACTGGGGCTTTAGGTTTACCGCCAACAGACCAATACAAAGTTTCCGCTACATGGGTTGACGGCTTCAAGTGTACTGTCACTTTCTTATTGGCGGGTATTGATGCGGCAAAGAAAGGTCGTAGTGTTGCGAATGCTATCATTAGCAAAACGAAACGTATGATTGACGCTAAAGGGTTTAAGCCCTACACCGAAGTTAACATAGAACTATTAGGTTCGGAATCAACCTATGGTAAGCAGAGTAAAATAGAAGACTGTCGTGAAGTTGTCGTTAAAATATCGGTGACTAGTCTAGATAAGAAGTCCTTAGTACTTTTCTCTAAAGAAATTGCCCAAGCAGCGACCGCTATGGCACCCGGTATTACAGGGATAGTGGGTGGCCGCCCTACTGTTTGGCCTAAGATAAGGCTCTATTCATGCTTAGTACCCAAAAAAGGAATAGGCGTATCCGTTAAGATTGAAGATCTAGTGCTACCAAGCGCCATTGATACGACAGGCGGCTTTACTCAAAGCATGATTACTGATCAGGATACAGATGGTACGTTAATAGAAACAACTGACATTTCAGTCCCTTTAATTTCACTCGCTTGGGCGAGAAGTGGTGATAAAGGTGATCATTCAAATATTGGAGTGATCGCGCGACGCCCTGAATATCTTCCATTTATTAAATCAGCATTATCTGAACACGCTGTGGCTGAATTCATGACGCATACACTTAACCCTGATCATGGCAAAGTCACACGCTGGGATTTGCCCGGTATCAATGCGATTAATTTTCTACTTGAGCATAGCTTAGGCGGCGGAGGCGTTGCCAGTTTACGAATAGACCCTCAAGGTAAAGCATTTGCTCAGCAATTATTACAATATCAAATACCCATTAGTTCAGCGATCGCTGCCACTATCACAAAGCAGGTGAATTAAGAATGCCAAATAATGACTCGTCCAATAAACCCTCACAATATCATTCTATTTTTAATTCTTCGTTGTTTAATAATAAAACGATTATTGTCACCGGCGGCGGCAGTGGTATTGGAAGATGTACCGCGCATGAATTAGCGAGCCTTGGTGCGACGGTTATTTTAATTGGTCGCAAGCTTGAAAAACTTCAAACCGTCGCACAAGAAATTAAAGAAGATGGTGGTATTGCTGATTGTTTTGCTTGCGATATTAGAGAAGAAGTTGCTGTACAAGCTACGATTAAAGCAATTCTGCAGACCCATACAGTTATTCATGGTTTGGTTAACAATGCAGGCGGTCAATTTCCCTCCCCGCTTACAGGCATTAATCAAAAGGGCTGGGAAACAGTTGTTAGAACTAACTTAACTGGCGGCTTTTTAATGGCCAAAGAAGTCTATTTAAAAAGCATGTCGAAACATGGTGGTTCAATTGTAAATATTGTTGCCGATATGTGGGGCGGCATGCCAAGCATGGGGCACTCTGGTGCTGCACGAGCTGGCATGGTTAATTTTACACAAACAGCTGCTGTTGAATGGGCCTCCTCGGGCGTGAGAGTAAATGCCATTGCGCCAGGTTGGGTTGCTTCTAGCGGCATGGACAGTTACCCAGATTCTATGAAGCCATGGATCATAAATTTAAGGGATGCAGTTCCATTGAAAAGACTAGGCACCGAAGCAGAGGTTAGCTCAGCGATTTGTTTTTTATTAAGTGAAGGTGCTGGTTTCATCAGCGGGGATTGTCTTCGTGTGGATGGCGCAGCTTCGCAAGGTGGTCGGGTTGTTCCTTTACCGCCAGCTAAAAACTCAGAATCATATGACGGCTTTCATCGGTCCGTCACCCCTAAAATTTTTCAATCAGAAAATTCTGACGAGAAGTAATAAATATGGCAAAACTTAACTCGAATATAGAAATACTTTCTGACGAATTCTCACAAAATAGCGAGTCAATGCAATTATTTGTTGATGCATTTAGAGATATTGAAAAAAAAGTACTCGATAAAGAAAATGAAGCAAAAGATAAATTTATCAAACGTGGAAAATTACTTCCTCGAGAGCGATTAAATTTATTGTTAGATAGAGGTGCACCATTCTTAGAAATTAGTTCGTTAGCGGGCTATAAAATGCATGATGACAAAGATGGATCTATGGCTGGCGGAGGCGTGATTGCCGGCATTGGTTATGTATCCGGTATTCGTTGTATTGTCGTAGCGAGTAATAGTGCAATCAAAGGGGGAACTATTTCTCCCGCAGGTTTAGAAAAGACATTACGCATCCAAGACATTGCTAAAGAAAATAAACTGCCAATTGTTACACTTGCAGAAAGTGGTGGTGCAAATCTAAATTACGCCACTGATATCTTTGTGCAGGGCGCGCGCGGATTCGCTAACCAAGCAAGGTTATCCGCCGCAGGCATTCCTTCCGTCACCGTGGTACATGGTAATGCAACGGCTGGCGGTGCATATCAACCAGGCTTATCTGATTACTCAATTATGGTAAAGGGTAAAGCTAAGATGTTTCTTGCTGGACCTCCACTTTTAAAGGCCGCGACAGGCGAAGTAGCGACTGATGAAGAGCTGGGTGGAGCAGAAATGCATACTCAAGTCGCGGGTACAGCTGAATTTTTAGCGGAAGATGATGCGGATGGGATTCGTATTGCAAGAGAGCTAATGTCAACAATCCCTTGGAATGAGCAACTTCCCTTTCATAATAAACCTAGTTGGGACGAACCTCTTTTTTCAGCTGATGAACTAATCGGGATTGTGCCTTCTGACAATAAACGCCCTTATGATGTTAAGGATATTATTGCTCGTATTGCTGACGGCTCTAATTTTGTGGACTTTAAACCAGAATATGACAACCAAACAGTCTGCGGCTTCTTAAAAATACAAGGTCAAGCCTGTGGTTTAATCGGAAACAACGGACCGATAACACCTGCTGGCGCTGCAAAAGCAACACAATTTATTCAGCTATGTGAGCAATCTAATACCAGCTTGTTGTTTTTTCATAATACGACCGGTTTTATGGTTGGGACGAATGCAGAACAAAACGGCATCATTAAACATGGATCCAAAATGTTGCAAGCTGTTGCAAACACTACCGTTCCCAAGCTTACAATTGTCGTAGGCGGGTCTTATGGCGCAGGCAACTATGCCATGTGTGGTCGAGGGCTAGATCCTCGATTTATATTTGCTTGGCCTAACAGCCGTACTGCCGTAATGGGCGGAGCACAAGCGGGCAAAGTTTTGAGAATTGTGACAGAAGATAAGCACGCACGAATGGGGAAAGAAGCTGACCCTAAAATGCTGGACATGATCGAACAAGCTACCGCAGAAAAATTGGATAAAGGTTCAACCGCTTTATACGGCACCGCTAGACTTTGGGACGATGGCTTAATTGACCCAAGAGATACTCGGAAAGTACTCGCCTTTTTATTAGATATTTGTCACGAGTCAGACAGACGTCAATTAAGACCTAGCACCTTTGGTGTGGCGCGGATGTAGACAATATATTAAATACAGGATTTGATTCGACTTAAATAGGCCAATCAATATTTAAATTACAGCCATGCTGATTGATCAGATAAATTTATTTTAAACAGCGGCTAAATAAAGAGAAAAAAAATGATTTTTACCCAAGAACATAATGAAATACGTAGAACAGTAAAAAACTTTGTCGAAAATGAAATCAACCCTTATGTTGAAGAGTGGGAAAAAGCCGGCACCTTTCCAATGAAAGAGATATTCAAAAAGTTAGGCGATTTAGGCTTATTAGGCATCAGTAAGCCTGTCGAATTTGGTGGCTTGGGTCTAGATTACAGCTACAGCATTGTGGCTGCAGAAGAATTTGGCTTGATAAAGTGTGGCGGCATTCCAATGGCAATCGGGGTTCAAACCGATATGTGCACGCCTGCTCTTGCCCGTTTCGGTTCAGACGAGTTACGTGAGAAGTTTCTAAAACCTGCCATTGCGGGCGACA
>Ga0209184_1000994_pt1 | contig 22292 bp, 23 predicted proteins | sample EN8Hudsemesocosm_2_FD_184627 | JGI IMG/M metagenome (GOLD analysis project Ga0209184, IMG submission 184627) | Methane-oxidizing microbial communities from mesocosms in the Hudson Canyon - EN8C Hudson Canyon (SPAdes) (version 2) | ecosystem: Environmental > Aquatic > Marine > Cold seeps | place... | reverse complement strand
TTTTAGGCAGGTGTACAGTAGAGCAGTCACAGACTTTCATTCATCGCGTCTGTGCCAACGGCTCATACCTTTTATACGGGCAGTATAAGCGCAGGCATGGGCCGTTCCTTTTTCTTTAGTTTAGCAGCCTCAAGCAAACATCAAACGCTGTGCCGCTAAAAAAACCAATACCAATAAAATGACACAACCCAACATGAACACCCCACGGCGCTTTGGAACATAGTTAGAGGTCACATGAATATAAGAATGAACAATGCGACTCAATACGTAACCACCGCTTAAAACCAACACCCAAATATCCACCGACTTTAAGCTAAAAAACACCAGGGACAACACAAAAAATAAAACAGGTGTTTCAAACTGGTTACGAATATTGTTCGATACTTTCAACACGTTATCTGGCCAGGCATCGTTGTGTAAGGCTGCCTTTACGCGGTCAACGTCTCCTCGTTTATAGGCCTTTGATTTCTCAATGCCCAGCACAATATACAGAACCAACACCAGCAATACCTGCATCAATAGAGGGTAAAAAATAAGACTCTGACTCATAAAAACACCACTTATCACTGTTATTCAAAATAATGGCCGCCATTAAAAATAAACTCGGCCCTCTGTTATTTACTTATTACGCCCGTTGTAATGGCACCGTTTGCTTTTTATGGGCTATCAATAGAGCCGCTGCATAGCCAATAAATACTAAGCCAAAAACCATGACCCCGGCATTTACTCCTAACAGGCTTATTTCACTGCCATCGGTATGCACCATGGAGCCACCGTATAACCCCTTGAGCAGGTAAGCCACCAAAAAGCCGCCCGTGACCAACATACCTATCAGACTCGGTAGCACGACTTTTTCCTTCATCCATATAAGCCATAAGCAATACAGGCCTAACATGGAGTTTGTAATGAGCTGCCAGACTTCGTGCAATAAGGCATGGGCAGGCCAGTTGGGGTTAAATACATGGGTACTGCTGATTTCCAGTACCGGCACCAACACCGCATATACCAGTATTCCAAGGGTTAACAAGGCTTTAAAAATCATCTTCTACTCCCGTCCCGCCTCAATTACTTTGAATTAAGGAAGTCATGAATTAATATGGACACTGTCAACTTAAAGCAATATATGGACACTGTCTACATGAATTCAAAAACCAATGCCTACCACCACGGAAATTTGCGGGCAGAACTGCTAAATGCCGCTATGAGCATTCTGGATGAATCTGGCACTGAAGCGGTGACCATAAGGCAGGTAGCCCGTAAGGCAGGCGTGGGCCACTCAGCCCCGGCCAACCATTTTGCCGGTAAGCGTGCCCTGTTAACCCAGCTGGCCATCGACATATTTACAAAGTTGGGGGAGACCATTAAAAAAAAGCTTGTGGCGGCACCTGAGGGGCTAGCCGACAAAATAGCCGTCTTTGCTGACACTCTGGTGACATTTGGCCTGGGGCAGCCAAACCAATACCGATTAATGTGGCGCAGGGATTACCTGGATAACGACAGCACAGAATTAAACAGTGCCATGGATGTGATTTACGATGAGCTTTTGGCAATTCTTGTCACTGATAAGAATTCCATTGTGAGCGCTGAATCCAAAGCCATCGCATTGTGGTCCATGCTGCAAGGCTATGTAAGCATGCGCATCGACGGCAATTTAGAACCTAAAAAAGATGAGATTTCTGGCAAGGACCGACAGCAGGCCATCGTGGATGTGCTACTGCATGGCCTTATTAATTAACATCCCGTCATAGCGTAAATAACACAGCTACCATAACGATTACGATCAATGCCAATGAATCAATTTGTGGCATCACTATTTATATTGATGACCCAGCTGAACCTGCGGTGGCAACCCCATTCAACTAAAGAGCCGCTCAATAACCTAGGATATCAGGCACACCCAATCACATCTTGTGAGCAGCAAAAAAACGGGCAATGAAAATATTTAACCTTGCAGGCTAACCTAACTGTTTGGCACATTCACTGGGGCTTTGCCCAAAATAGCGAGTAAATTCACGGCTAAACTGCGTAGGACTTTCATAACCCACCTGCACAGCAGCCTGCTTTACTTTCAAGCCCTTATCCATCAGCAACTCTCTTGCGCGGTTAAGACGAATCTTTTTCACATATTGAATGGGGGACGACGCGGCCACCTGTTTAAAGTTTCGATGAAAGGTTGAGGTACTCATATTGGCCATGCTGGCCAATTGCTCAACATCCAAATTATCCTGATAGTGATGATGCAAATATTTTAATACCCGCTCTAACCGAGACAAGCTGGTGTTATGAGACACCAACGCAAACATAGGGGCGGCTTGCGGGCCCATGAGCACATGATACATCACTTCTCGAACCAGGTTTTTACCCAGCACATCACTTTGCAGCGGCGAATTTAAGCACCCAGATAAACGTGTGACCGTGTCCATAAATGCAGCAGTACACTGGCACACAAACAGGCTTTTTGTTTCAGAATGGTGATCGCTGGGATTGATTTGTCTGTGCTCATCAAACAGCCGCACCAATTCATTAAGCACGGCCACGTCAAAATCAATCACCAGGGATAATAGTGGTTTACCGGGCTCCACATGGGCTTCACATTCCAAAGGCATGGGCAGGGTCAATACCAAATAATTACTGGCGTTGTAGTCATAGGCCTGCTGATCGAAGAACACGCGTTTTTGCCCCTGAGCGATAATAATAATGCCCTGGCTGTAACTAAACGGAATTCGCGGGGTAGATTCGCTGGTCTTGTATACCCCCACCCCTCTTAACGGGGTGCGATTGTAGCCCTCTTTTGTAGCCAGCATGGCTAGGTTATCCACTAAGGTATTCATCGCTCCCCCGCTACCTGCAACATAATATTAACGATATTCAACAACTATGCATTGTAACCAAGCCCTGCACAGCCGTCCCGCTAAAACTCACCTATGATAGTTTTAGGCATGCTTTTGAGGCAATCGCCCCTTCTTTATGCGATATTGGTTGGTAATCTGTAGCCATCAAAACAGAGGCACGCTTTATGAAGAACTTTGATTACTACAACCCCACCCACATCGTATTCGGCCAGGACCGATTGGCTAAACTGGACACCCTAATCCCGCAAGGGGCAAAGGTCATGGTGTTGTACGGCGGTGGCAGCGTGAAGCGCAATGGCGCCCTAGACAAAGTATTAAGCAACCTTGGTGACCGTGAGGTGATTGAATTTGCTGGCATTGAACCCAACCCAAAATTTACCACTCTCATGAAGGCGGTCACCCTAGCTCGTAGTGAAAAGGTAGATTTCCTGCTAGCGGTGGGCGGTGGTTCGGTAATGGATGGCACCAAGTTTGTGGCGTTAGCGGCCAAGATGGAAAGCGATCACCATAAAATTTTACTTCATGGATTTAGACCGGTACCGGCACGGGAAGCTCTGCCTTTGGGTTGCGTGGCCACCCTGCCCGCCACTGGTTCTGAAATGAACATGAATGGTGTGGTGACCATGAACGAACAAAAATTCCCGTTCTTTTCGCCGCTGGTTTACCCCAAGTTTTCTTTCCTGGACCCGGACTTCACCCTGAGCCTGCCCAAGGAACAAATAGCTAACGGCGTGGCCGATGCGTTTATTCACGTGATTGAGCAATACCTTACCTACCCGGTAAACGCCAAAGTACAAGATCGCATCGCCGAAGGGGTATTAAAAACATTGATCGAAGATGGCGCCAAAACCTTTAAGGACAACACAGATCTGCAAGCCCGTAAAAACTTCATGTGGTCGGCCACCACCGCATTAAATGGATCTATCAGTGCCGGTGTGCCAGTAGACTGGGCCACCCACATGATAGGCCACGAAATGACCTCCATGTTTGGAATTGCCCACGGTCGCACCCTTGCCATTGTTTTGCCATCTATGATGCGGGAACGTAAAGAGCAAAAACGTGCCAAGCTGGTTCAGTTTGCCGAACGGGTTTGGGACATTACCGAAGGCAGCGACGACGAAAAAATTGATCGGGCCATAGATAAAACCGAAACCTTCTTTAATACCTTAGAGATAGTAACCAAGTTGTCTCACTATAATATTGACGAAAACGGCATCGATGCCTTAATCGCCAACATGAAAAAAATGGGCTTAACCGCCCTTTCTGAAAGCAAAGACTTAACATTGGACATTGTTCGCAAGATTTTGATAGCCGCGAAATAATAGCCTGGTATGTTAGATGAAAGGGGCAAGATGATTGCCCTTTTCATCTAACATTTGCTCTTCAATCCAGGGTGAGATCACACACCACCAAAAGATACACCGGTTAACTGCTCAGAATAATTCCATAGCTTCTTAGCCATATCATCACTTAAGGATTTTGATTTAAGCTTTAGTACCGTGGGTGCCCCCAATAGCCCGTACTTTGGCCCATAAAATTGTGTGGCTTTCACCTGTGTGCCGGTGGCGGCCAGCAATTGTGAACGACAGCCCTTGCTAACCGGTGAGGCTAGCCAATGTGCAAGTACACCACCAATACCAATGGTTTGTTGTCGTTCGGTGGCGGTAAGACCTGGGTGTGCCGAGAGCGATAACGCATTTGAACCAGCCTTATCAAACTGCTTTTGTAAATGCTTCATAAATAACAAGTTTGCCAGTTTGCTATCACCATAGGCCTTAAACCTGTCATATTTTCGGTTGTTCCAGCTAAAATCTTCAAAATTAATTTCCCCTGCCTTATAGGCCAAGCTACTCACCGTCACAACTCGAGCGTTATTTGTGTTTAATAAGATATCGAATAATTTTCCGGTTAATGCAAAGTGCCCTAAGTGATTGGTGGCCATGTGCATTTCTTGGCCATGTTCGCTGAGTTGATGTTCATCTAAATTTACCACCCCTGCATTTAACAACAGTATGTCCAGGGATTGATGGGATTGTTTAAACGTGTCACTGAATTTAGCAATGGATAGGGGGCTGGCCAGGTCCAGGGAAATCACCTCGATTAGTGCACCTGGCACCAAAGCCATTATTTTTGTTTTAGCAGCCAGCCCTTGCTCTACATTGCGACAAGCAAGCACCACCTTGGCCCCTTTTTTTACGAGTTCTAATGCAGTCTGGTAACCCAATCCCTTATTGCCACCCGTGATTATGGCGATCTTACCTGTTAAGTTTGAAATAGTGTCGCTCGAGCGATTAGCTGAAAATGGCATGTTGTTACCTTTAATGATTAAGTTTCAGGAAAGGTAGCATCGCCATGTTACAATTGTAACAAGCTAGTCTAAGGCAGCCATAACTAGTGACAAACCTTCAGTATTTGTAACACCTCATGGAAATAAGGCCTTGAACAAGACAAAAGCCACAGGGCAAAGCAGCTACCTGAAAGAATGTTTACGAGACAGCTATTTTTCATTGTTGGCACAAAAACAGGCCGGTAGCATTTCGGTATCTGAAATTGTGAAATTAGCGGGTGTCTCGCGCATGTCGTTTTACCGCTACTATCAAACTAAAGAAGAATTGGTGAAGCAGTACTTAACTGACTCTTTTAATGACTTTATAGAGACAGTTAAGAAAGACCAGATTAAAGATTCCCAGGAAACAGCGGCCATATTTTTTAGCTACTTTCGAAGCGAAAAAATACGAATAAAGCTAATCATTGAGCAAGATATGTTTCACTTATTTTATGATTCATTTACTAACTTCCTCCAACACTCTAACTTGGTAATTGACAGCAAACCAAATATTTCAAATAAGAACCTGAAATATTATTATGAATACGCCAGTGCAGGCATTCTTAATTTGGCAAAAAGCTGGGTACTAGGGGAAATGAAAGAATCCGATCAAGAGATGGCACAGGTGCTTAAAGCAATAAAAATAGCGCAAGGAGAAAAATATTCCTAGTTAAGTGCCACCAGTTAGGTATTTTTAGCGCTTGGGACCGTGTCTTAGCCCCCTCCCCCATTAAAAATCATCCACCTTTAACAATCACATCTTTCGGGTTGGATGCACTCGTTTTTTGATATTCACTCCAACGCCTTGCCGCTCTGGGTGAAATTCGCTCAAGAATAGGCCCATAATTTTCGTTTTTAAAATCTTCATTAATGCCACCGCTACCTGCTGCCCAAGCATGGCACGTATTGCGGGCATATTTGGCCATGGTGCGCATGGCAATAGGAATTCCTTGGGTGGGCAAACCGTCATCAAAATAGCGGAAATCTTTATTCCACGAATACACTTGTGGCAAGTAAGGCACAATGGCTTGCAACAACGTATATAAATGAAAACAGGAGTTAGTGCCTTCATACAATTCTTTTATCTTGGCGCTAAAACCCTGCCCCAGTGCCATGCCCACTAAATCATCGGCAGCGCGGGGGAGTTTGTCGCACACATTGTCCACCGCCATTCTGGGGGTAGCAAATTTGGCGGCGGTGATGATGCGCTTTTCCAAATGCACCGTTAAGTTAATCACCATGCAGTGCACCACGTGCTCTATTTCCGGGTTTTCAAAATCAATCCTGGTATCGGTTAGTACCGCACGAATTTGCCCGTGTTGATGATCCAAAGACCCAGTTTCAACTTTTATATTTCGCTCACTGGCGGACGGGTTCGTTAACGGCAATAGATCTTTAGAGTAATCAATCATGAATGACCTGTGGGAGCCTTAAAGTTACTAGGCTCGTAAAACGTAATAATAAAAAATGAAAGCACCCTAAATGGCACTTGGATACTTACTTAAAACATTAAGACAGGGGTTGGGAGATGACTATGGCGTAAATTACCAATGTTAGGGTCATATGGGTCGAGGGGAGATCAGGGGTTAACTTAGACAGTGTGACCACGAAGGACTAACCAATTGACCGTTAAATTGCATAAATGTGCAATGAAACGGTCAACTTGATGCTTACGGTTTAACTCAGGGCTTGGGATTAACCCAGGGCAGCCGTTTGCTCTTGGTAATCTTTAGCAATGGCTTCGTCTAAGGTTTTCAATAACCCTTCACGCATTTTTAATTTGGTGGCCTTGTGTGCTGCCAAGTTCAAGCCAGCCAAACGCTGAGCTTCTTTCGTAGCCGTGGCTATTAAGTCTTCCGCTGGAACAATTTTGTCCAGTAACCCACCTACAACCGCCTCGCTTGGCGAGTACATCTGGGCGTTATTAACAGAACGCTGGAAGTAAGATGGCGTTAAACGGGCACGAGGTAATTCAATGCCAAAGTGGTGCATGGTCATACCAATTTGAACTTCATTAAGGCCTAACTGAAACGGACCATCTACACCAATGCGGTAGTCACATGCCATTAGGGTGAAACACCCTTGTGCCACCGCGTGGCCCGTACATACACCAATCACCGGCGTAGGAAATGCTAATAATCGGCGACAAAGGGTAGAGCCTGCCTTAACCATTTCAACACCGGCAGCGGCATCGGCCTGAAAAACTTTCAAATCAAACCCGGCAGAGAAAATACCTGGCTGACCCACAATCATCACCACGGCTTTATCTTTCTCGGCCTGATCCAATGCACCATCAATGGCCGTGATGAGATCGGGAGACATGGCGTTTACTTTGCCGTTTTGCAGGGCAATGGTGGCCACTTTGCCGTCTAACTGGTAATTCACTAAATCGGTCATAAATATTTCTCTGTGTCGTTATACGTATATATAGAGTGTATCGGTAGCGCATTCTAAGAAATTTGAATCTATCGCGCTAGCTATTCCGATTCCTATAGGTAGAAATCACTGTTCTTCAAACAGCGCACTACTACGAATGGCGGTCCCTATTTTCTCTGACAGTTCAGGGTCTTCAACCGCTCGCGCCAGAGTCACGCCGCCCACTAATATCGCCAGCTTCTGCCAGGTTTCATCGTTTATGTTTTCTGTTTTATCGCCATCGGCAAGATGTGCAATCTTGAGTAATTCAGCTTCATAAACGCTTTTTAAATTGTTATCACTGCGTGCCACTTCTGACGTCAGGCTTTGCAAACCACAACTAAATTGCGGGTCACAGGTTCTGCGATCGTTGACGTATAAATCGGCAAACGCCGACCACCAATTTTCTCCGTGCTCGGCTTCCAAGTGGGAAATGCCCTCTTGCACCTCCTGCAGGCCTTCCACCACCGCCGACTCAAATGCCGCTTTTTTGGATTTAAAATGCTTATAAAAGGCCCCCGATGTGACACCCGCTTCCTTGGCTAAACCATCTACCCCAATGCCTGCAAAGCCATTTTTACGAAAGCTGCGCCCGGCAGCGTCGACTATTTTGTCGTGGGTCTGTTTTTTTTGCTCTGGTTTGTACCGCATAAAAACCCCTTTAGTTTCAATCACTTACCTGACTACTTTGAGAAACACCAGGCTTAATAGAGCCCATCATATCATAAAATAACGATCGTTACCCTTGACAGGATAACGGTCACTATCTTACCGTGGATAACGATCACTACCCAATAACATTTATTTAACGCTCATCGAGCCAACAACCACGAGGATTTACCCATGCCATTACGACTAACTCTTACCGAAGGTGTTTTACCTGTAGGCACCGAAGCACAAGCAGTTCAAGAGCTCACCGAAGCCATGCTTAAAGCACACGGCCTATTGGGCAACGAAGTGATGACCCCCAACATCACTGCCACCGTGCAAGTGCTGCCCCCCTCTCAAACTTTCTTTGGCGGAAAACCTGCAAAAGGCATTTGGGCTGAATGGCGTACCCCCTCTTTTGCCTTTAGCGATCACGGCGTTCGCCAAGCTTATTTTATAGAAGCCACCGACATTCTGGAGCGGCTCTCGAACCACACGCAACCCCGTGAGCACATTCACATCAATGTGGTACACGCCGTAGATGGCGCATGGAATTTCAATGGCGCCGCCGCTACCAACGAAGAAATTATTGCGGCTTTTTCATAATTTAATCACACAGCAGACGCTCACTGTGAGCGCCTGCCAATCAATCAAGGATCACCATGAAAATCATTAAACGAAACACTCAATTTTCAAAAAGCCTACTGCTGGCACCCGTATTCGTATTGAGCGCATTTAACGTAAATGCGGCACAACAATGCATAGACATTGGCGGCATGGGATTGGCCGAAGCCATGGATGAAACTCATTTGGTGGCGGCATTAAGTGGCACCATGACCGGCGCCCACGCGCTGGTTAAAAGCCAAACCAAAATCGACACGGGTTTAATATTGGATATGGCTCACCATTTCATTAGCGATACCAATGGCGTGCTAAAAACCCAAGACATGGCCACCCTTAGTGAAGTGCCCAATAAACCCGGGGCTTATATGCTGGAAATAAATTATTCGGTGGTGGACTCAAGTGGCACCTTTGAGGGTTACCGGGGGGATTTTCAAAGCTTTGGATTAATAAAACTAGATAAGGGACAGGTTATTTTGCGCTACAAGGGCGAAATTTGTAAATCATAAAATTTAAACCCTTAATTTCTAAAACACTTAATTTGAGGTACACCCAATGTCTAACAATATTCTAATTACGGGTGCCAATCGCGGCATAGGTTTAGCACTTACCCAAAAATACCAGGCCCGCGGCGATGTAGTTTATGCCGTTTGCCGCAAGGCCAGCCCCGATCTTTTAGCCCTTAAAAATGTGCATGTTATTGATGGCATAGATGTCACCCAAGACCAGGATTTAATCACGCTTCAGGGTGCGTTAAAAAATGTGACTTTAAACGTGTTCATTAACAATGCAGGCATCATGAGCGAAGAAACCTTAGGCGATATTAATTTTTCAGATGTCTTGCAGCAATTTAACGTAAACGCCGTGGGGCCGTTAAAAACTACTCAAGCTCTATTAAATAATTTAGAAAGTGGCAGCAAGGTGGCCATCATCACCAGTCGCATGGGCTCCATCAGCGATAATGGTTCCGGTGGTTGGTACGGCTACCGTATGTCAAAAAGTGCGGTAAACAGTGCCGCGGTATCACTGGCACAGGATTTAAAACCCCGGGGGATTTCAGTGGTATTGCTGCACCCAGGGTTTGTTCAAACCGATCTGGTGGACCAAAAAGGAGATATAAGTGCGTCTCAATCGGCTGGTAACTTAATAGAGCGCATTAGTGAATTAACGCCTAAAAACAGTGGATCGTTAGTGCATGCCAACGGCGAGACTTTGCCATGGTAAACCTCACTTAGTTTGCCACTCTTTGGTGCTTGGGCTGGGCCCATTAATGATACCCCTAAATTTTGGGATGGCACCTCACCAAGTTATGTGGGGGGGGCACTAGCGTTTATTTGGGCACGCAATAATGGGGGTTGCTGCCTTTGGCCATACCACTTTATAGAATCATAATTCTAAAATTTAATAAGGGTTATGGCGGGCCCAGTGGCCCGGCTTATACCCCAAGTTTTTTCGAAATACGTACCACTCTCTAGGCTTGTAGAGGTTTTGGATTCAGAACCGCATCCTGTAAATACTTTTCCTTAATGAAGTTAATAAAACTTCTAACCTTTAGCGGGGTGTAATGGTTTTGGGGGTAAACCGCATTTATGGGGAATCGAGTTGGCACGTAATCGTCTAACACACTAATCAAAGTCCCCGCATCTAAGTGAGGCTGAATCAACCAGTTAGGCAGGACCGAAATGCCCAAACCTGATAAGGCACATTCAAGTATGGCGTCGCTGCTATTTGACTGCATTAAGGCCTCAACCTGTATGCGTACCTCTTTATCCTTGTGCCCAAAATGCCAAATATTCATCGTAGAAAGATTGCTATAAACAAGACATTGATGCTGCTTTAAGTCATCGATACCTTTAGGTATGCCATGGTTTTTAAGGTACTCAGGGCTTGCCACAATCACCCGTGGACTCTCCCCCAGTTTGCGCGCAACCAGGTTCGAATCGGCTAGATGGCCAATACGAACAACCAAGTCAAATCCGTCGTTAAGCAAATCGATTTTGCGATCAAGAAAATTTAGCTCAACCTTTATGTCCGGATAAGTTTTCATAAATTCAGGCAGGTAGGGCGTCACGTGAATGCGACCAAAGGCCACCGGAACATTCACCCTTAAATTACCTTTTGGTTTTAATGTGTAATCTTTGGTTTGCGCTTCGGCCTCTTCCAGTTCACTTAAAATGGATAGGCAGCGTTCGTAATAATTCGCCCCCACTTCGGTAAGTAATATTTGACGGTTGCTGCGGGTAAATAAGGTGGCCCCGAGAGTGGCCTCCAAAGCGGCTATTTTTTTGCTGATAGAGGATTGCGTCATACTCATTTCAGCCGCCACCGCTGTAAAGCTTCCCATTTGAATAATGCGTACAAATACCTTCATTGCCGTAAATCGGTCCATAACGCTCCCCCCCAGTACATTCCAGTTTGGAATGCATAATATTCAATATCGTATATTTATCTATATTAAAGGAATACCCATAATTCAGCCATCTCCATCACACTCTTAATAGAGGAAACACCATGAACAACCGATTAGAAAACAAAGTGGCCGTCATCACAGGTGGTAATAGTGGCATTGGCCTGGCCACCGCAAAGGAATATGCCCGCCAGGGAGCGCAAGTGGTATTACTGACACGCAGTCAAGCCAAGTTGGATACCGCCCTTGCCGACATAGGCCACCATGCCAAGGGCTACCTGGGTGATGTGACCGATCTGAGCAGCTTAAAATCCTTGTATGAAAACGTGGCGCGAGACTTTGGCAAGATTGATATTGTGTTCTCAAGTGCTGGGGTATTTGCCCCCACCATGTTGCAAGACACCGATGAGGCGCTATTTAATCAAATCTCAAACATCAACTTTAAGGGTGCATATTTTACCGTGAAGTATGCGGTGCCTTATTTAAATAAAGGGGCGTCGGTGATTCTGGTCTCATCTTGTTTAAATGAGATGGGGGCCGAAGGGGGCGCACTGTATAACGCCACTAAAGCTGCCGTGAGATCGTTGGCCAGATCACTCACACCCGAACTGGTTAAAATTGATGCCCGTATCAATGTGCTTAGCCCAGGCCCGGTTGAAACCCCTATTCACACCAACCGGGGGTTGAGCGAAGCAGAAGCATCTGAGGTATGGGATATGTTTGCCGACCGACTGCCCGCCGGGCGTGTGGGCAATGTCTCAGAGATGGCTAAAACGGCATTATTTTTAGCCTCGGATGATTCATCGTTTATGTATGGCAGTGACTTGCAAGCCGATGGCGGCATGAATCAGGTTCGTTGGTAATGTAGCAACCTAATAAACCACGCTAGCGGGCAGGTCTTGAGTGGTGCCATATGGCAAATTTAAGTCCTGCCCTGTGCTGCATAAAAAATCGGTACCGTTTAAATTTCGTTCTGGCGCCAGTAAACGGGTGTCACATAACAATTGTTCACTTCACATTCATTGGGTTCCACCGCACATTCGTCACCCTCGCTGCATTCCTCTTGTGGTTCAAAGCGACTGTCGTTAATGGCTTCGGTTCCCACCGCAATGGTTTGCGCTCCCCCTTCACGGTAAATAACCACCGGTGCCGGAGCGATACCTGAGTGGGATAAAATAGTACTGGCGTCGTCGCTGTCGGTGTCCCCATCTCCATCTAAATCCAGCACCGCCGTGGCCCACTTTTGATCCAGCGCATAAAGGCGTGACATACCGGTATCGGCACCACACACAGAACTGGAACTGCCAGTTGGTGAAAACGTCGTAAACAGTATGGCACCGGCCACGGTGGTGGATTGCGCCAACACCTTTTCTCCTTCCGTATCGAAAGTAATATACCAGCCGCCCCCATTGTTCATGATCACCTGCATGTCAGACGTTAATTCTTCTCCCTTCATTAAATCGGTGGCGTTATATAATTTCAGCGGGTCGGCATTTTCATTCTCTGCCAGGGTTACCTTGTCTACATCCGCTTGGGTTAATACATCGTAAGTGGTTGGCTTGGCGTAGGGATAAAAGTCTTTAATTACGTAAAAACGATTTTCTACCGCCGTGGTATATAAAGGGTGAGCACGATGCCCCGAGCCAATGGCAATGGTTAGGTAGTCGCCGTACTGTTTATCTTTCACCAGGGCCACATTAGGTTTGTTATAAAAACGTCGATTACTGCTTGCATCGGTTCCCGATAAAGAAGCAATCACACCACCCTGTGCAAAATTAGACCCGGTGTTGCTGGCATTAATGTCAAAGCGAAATACCCGCCCGCCCATGTCGGCTGCAAAAAAATAATCCAAATGGCCATCGCCACTGATGTCCACCGCTGCGATGCTGGCAGGCATGCTGTTCACCATATCGGTGATATTTAAATCGGCGCCGCTGTTACTGGCCCACCACAACCGCTCCCCTGTAGTGGCGTCCACCATATAAATGGCATTGCCCACGGTATCGGCTTCGGCCACATCATTGCCGTCTTGGTTGTTGTCGTAGCCGCCGGCAAACAACAACACAAACCGACTCTCACCGTTATATTTAACCTTCGCCACAGTAGCCCGTGCCCAGGTTTCCCCCAACTTGGTAAAATCCCCGCTGCCGCCCTCAATACTAAACAGCATTTTAGGGGCGTCTCGACGGCTAACATCCAGGGCATAATAATTTCGGCCACCGCGGCGCATGCCCGCATAAATATAAACATGTTCGCCATTTTCAACATCTCCGCTCGAATCTAAAATCACATTATTATTGTTAAGGTCGTACATCCAGTTGGTAATGGGGCCATCCATGCCATAGGGTTTCTCTCCGGCGGCTGACGTGTTGTTGTAATATTCAATCAAATTGCCGTGTAAGGCGCTGGGAATAAACGCTAATTGCTCCTCACCGCTACTGGCATCCAGGCCGTGAATAAAGCCTTCATTAGTGCCAAAGAAGATTGAGGAGTCTGGGCTAGACTCGCTGCCACCATAAGTAATAATTAATGGTTCGCTGTGCAATGGGTCACCAATGGCATACAGGCTATCCAAATGATCACCATCACCGTCCACATCATCCACGTCAAAGCCCATGGCCCAACTTTGCACCTTTAAAAAATCTTCATCGCTATAAGTCTCCATTAAAAAACTCTGTTTACTACTGGCCGTGGTGAAACTGGCCAGCAAAGTGGCGGAAGCGTCGGTATAAATATTCCGGTCGTCCGCTTCCAATAAATTAGCAAAGCCTCCCAAGGTCACATCATCACCATCGGCAACCTGGGTGTTATTCCAGTAATCAAACACCCCATTATTAAAGAATCCGGTACTTTCGCTGATGGCCTGCGCATCAAAGGCATCCACCACATAGCCGTCACTGGTTAAACGATATTTTTTTAAGTTACCGCCCCACTGAATATTATCGCTGGGCCTAAACAAAGCATAAAAAAGTTCATCTGAATGTTGGGTGGCATTAAACGCATTCACCGACACCGCAGGGGCAGTAAAGGTGGAATCTGTGGCCAAAATATCCAAAAAAATGGATTCAAGGGCCGTGGCCAATTGACCGGTATCATTGGCTTCGTAATACACGCCGCCCCCCCAACTGGCCGTATTTTTTAACAACTGCACACCCTCTTCCAATTCAAAACCGCCAATGGTGTAGGTGGTAATAGATTGGTCTCCCACAAAGTTGGCACTTTGATCTGTGTTATTTAACCAGTAGGCCAGCTCATCCATGCAATCACCATTACCTGAACAAGAGCCACTTAACCCCACGGGTAACGAGGTACCATTGATCACGTCTTTAATGGTGCTGTTGGCACCAGTGTCATTGGTGGGCTCACCATCGGTTAACAATATGATGTGATTTTTTTGGCAGGTAGCACTGACTGGGTTTTTGTAAGTACTGCTACTGGCAGACACCCTGGCTGCTGCCACACTGTTATTAGGGGATGAGGTATCACCATATTCCATTTGCTCACCGCGATAATACAAGCTGGCTTCATACAAGGTTTCCTCCAGAGGTGTGCCCCCTTGCGGGTAATATTCATCCAACTTATTACGAATCAGTTCGCCACTGGTGGTGATATCCGCTACCGCCACATCCACCATGCCGCCACTTGAACTCTGGTCAAAGCGCATAAGCCCTAAATTAATATTGCTCAGCGACAGGGTTAAATCTTTTACTACATCCACCACCACTTCCATGCGGGTGCTGTTGGTGACATTACCTGAATCGTGATACCAATTTAAGTAGTTGCCGGTATACAACCAATAACTCTTACCACTGTCGCAGCGAATGGTGTTGTCCGAGCCATCTTGCAATCGTTTCCAGCCATTACGGCTTTGATAAAACTCACCCAATATGCGCCCGTTATCGTCCAGTTCGGTTAAGGCATCTTCACAATCATAAGACTCGCTGCCGGTAAACGCCGTGCGTTTATGGCCATCCGATGCATCGTCATTAAGACTGTTATAAATATCGCCGGCTTCGTAGACGCCAGTATAAGTCTGGCTGCTGGTAAACGAATTTTGGGTAATGGCCACCTCGCCACTCATGGAACCCGAGGTATCCATGATAAATAGTACATTTGAATTTACCCGATTTGCTTCGTCTATTTCGGCGGTGCCATATATTTCGGTGTCGTAGGCCTGGCTCATGTTCGATAACAACAGCAAAGCCATTAGTCTTATTTTTATAGTCATGACTAAGCCTTAATAAGTGATTTGAAGAACGTTTGAGGTATTCATATCCACCAAAATGGCGGGGTATTTGGCGTTCCAGTAATCGGTAATGAAAAAACTAAACGGTACGGCCTTGCCCTTTTTAAGAACGGCTGGCGGGGAGCTAAACGAATAAGTTGAGGCTTTACATTGGTCACAGCCATACAGTTTTACCGTGCCAGACTGGCTAATATCGCTGTATACCAGTTTTAAAGACGTGGCCTCCAGCGCCACAGTGGTAGCTCTAACGGCGTGAGAATTCAGCCCATAAAACAGCGTGACAAATAATAATAAAAAGCGGCTCATAACATTCCTAATTCACATGTTTTCGGTACTCCTCAGACCCAGGTGTTGGTTCTAGTGAGTACCTAAGTATTTAAGGCTCGTCCTGAGTTAAATCCGGCAGTTGCTCTGGCCGGAATTCCTTTAAACACCTAAAACGAATGGAAAACCGTTTGGTTGACAGGCAAATGAAAAAAGTGGAAAAAAGGCTACATATTCATGAATAGATGAAGTGATTGATTCAATTCCGATCGCTAACAGTGTTTTTGGATTGTTTGGTCGGCGTTCATATTTCCTCCTTATTTCTTTTATATCCTCTTTTTACATTGAAGCCTGCCCTCACATTTGAAATAGAACGGAGTAAAACCATGAAAACACGCACCACGCACTTATTAGCCTCGCTCACTCTGGTATTGGCCAGTCAATCCGGCCTTGCCTACAGCGAACAACAGGGAGCCTCGGATCGTCGTGGCCCGCCACCAGAGGCCTACAGTGTCTGTGAAAATATGAGTGCGGGAGAAGAAGCTCAGTTTGTGAGCCCGCGCGGACATACTATAAGCGGGGTATGTGAAGATAATAACGGCACGCTGGTGCTGCGCCCTGACAACAAAACAGCCGAAGGAAAGCGCCGCAGCCCTCCCCTTGAGGCCTATCGTGCTTGTGAAGGGAAAAGCGCCGGGGACGAGGCGCAGTTTGAAGATCGTCGCGGTGAAACGCTAACGGGAAGCTGTGAGGAAGTTAATGGCAAGCTTGTGCTCAGACCTCAGCGATCTGGCCCACAAGCCTAATGGCACGTTAGCTTAAATAAGCACCACCTATATCGAAAGTTCGGCGGGTTATAATTAGCAGACTAAAGCCGCTTTTTAAATTTGCCGACTTTGGTACTAATTATTTTTACAAATTGTCGAGCCTAGGGCTCGACAATGGCAAAGTCGGCCGAAGGTGTATCCAGTAGTGCAAAAAACCTCAACAAATCCAAAGTGCTGCCACTGACACTGAGTTCATCACCAAACAACAAATCCTTTAATTTGGCTTTGCCCAGTATCACATTGATAAACAGGTCATAGCTTATATCCAGCTGGGCGTTAGAGCTGCCCGCTTTGGCATTTTTGTCCAATAGGGTGTGGTGCAAAACAGAATTCTCCAACCACAAATCGTACTTTTTATTAATGTCGGTAAAATTAATTTGCACATTAAGAGATAAATCCTGGGCCTTGGGCCCGTTTAAATTCACCTCTAACGCATTTAATAAACTGCTTAACGGGGTGTGTAATATTAAATCCTTGGCGGTTCCTAAATCGGTTTCTTTGGTCTGATAGCCGTGGCGCAGCTCTAAGGCACCGGTTAAATATATGCCCCGCCATGGGCCGGACTCCGCCTGATAACCCAGCTGATCGTAATTTTTAGCCAGTAAATTTCGTGCATCCTGATGACTGGGCTGCGCAAAGACTAAATGATTTAACAAAGTCGCTCCCCAACGATACTCCCCATTTTCATAGGCCTGCTGGGCCAGTTCCATAACTTTTTCATCACCACCCAAGGCCTGCACATAATGTTCTCCGCTTTGCACCGGTGGTAACGGATTAAGGTTGGCGGGGTTGCCATCAAACCATCCAAAATAAGCCTGATACACGGCGCGGCTGTTGTGACTTACGGTACCGTAATAACCGCGATTGGCCGCCTGATTTGCGAGGCTATCCGGCAGGGTTAATTCATCGGCAATTTCTAAAGGCGTTAAACCCGAATTGGCCATGCGCAGAGTCTGGTCATGAATGTATTTGTAAGTATCACGCTGGCCTTTTAAAAAATCATGGATACGTGACTGCCCCCAAATAGGCCAATGATGGCTGGCAAAAAAAGTATCGGCTTCGCCAAACAGGGTAAGAGCCTCATCTATGTAACCACTCCACGCCAGGGCATCGCGTACCTTGGCCCCTCGTAAAGTGTAAACATTGTGCTGATTTCGGGACACCAGTTCGGCACCACAAAACGCCTTAAACTCCGGTAAATAAAACGTTAATTCTGCCGGGGCTTCCGACTCTGGGGTGTATTGAAAAATAAAATCTATGCCGTCCAAAGCCATGGACTGATTACTGTGATCAACAATGGCGGTGGGGGGAATAATGCCCAATGAACCCAGCGCATTTTGCTTGCCCAACCCCAGGCCCACATGCCCCCTTTCATCCTTCGCCAACAATTGGCCATAGGCAAAATCGGTGCGCCGCCTCATGGCTATGCCGGCCATGACGTTTTCTTGAGTGGAGGCTTCCACAAAACCTAGTGGGGCAATAATGGGAATCTGCCTGGAATTAACCTCTTGCACACTGGTGATGCCCTGCACGCCGGCAAAGTGATCTATGTGGCTATGGGTAAAAATGATGGCGCTGATGTTTATCTTGCCCAGATGTTGCTCTGCAAATGCCATGGCGGCGCGGGCCGATTCCTTAGAGCCCAAGGGGTCCACTACAATCCAGCCAAGCTCCCCTTTGATGAGTGTCATGTTGGCAATATCAAAACCCCGTAGCTGGTAAATGCTGTCACGGACCTTATACAAGCCATAGTGATTGTTGAGTTTTTCCTGGCGCCACAGGCTGGGGTTCACACTGGCGGGGGCCTCTCCCTGAATGAAGTCCCAGGCGTTTTGATCGTAAATGCTCACCCCATCCGGCCCAAGAATATCCAAACGCTTGGGGCGAGCAATAAAACCCTTTTGTGCCTCAGTAAAGTCCATGGGGTCCAGGTGTTTAAGCACCTGGGCCGCCTTTTGGTTAATGCTAATGGTATGGGCAGAGGGCGCCGTATGGCCGTTTTGATTGGCTTGGCCGGGGCCCTCGGATTGCCCACAGGCCCCTAAACCCAAGGCCATGAGGCCAACAATAATAGAACGAACAATCATTTTTATTAGACTCTTTTATGTAATGAGTTGACAAAGGAAAACATAGAAAATAAGCTAGTGTCAATATTTTCCATCATCAAACCATCGTGACAGACCTGCTGTTACCCAGGTTTCGAGGGAGTCCAAACATGCACACACCAACCGCCGAAGCCGCGACGGCTGAGTTGCCAGAGGTTAGTGAAAGCCTAATGAAGATGCGCACCCGTATCCTTAAAGGGTTTGAGGCAATGGCACGAGATGCCGGACCAAAAGGCGTGATCATGACCGAGCTAGTGAGCCAGCTGGGCATTAGCACTAAGACCCTGTATCGCTGCTTCCCTAATAAATCGCAATTGGTCACCGAGTTGATTCGCAGCTGGTCCATAGAACAAAAGAAACATCAACAAAGACGCATAAACAGCACTATGACCCCAAGGGATCGCATCGTGGAAGCGTCGTTAAATTGGCTTGAACATTACGGGCAGTTTAGTGCGGGTTTTTGGTTGCAGCTGGAGCGGGATTACCCCCAGGCGCAAGCTATGTATCAACGGGAGTACGATGAGTTTATCGAGCGCTCCCGACAAAATCTCACCCCGTTTGTTAAACCCCAGCTCAATGCTGATTTGGCATTAAGCGGATTAATGGTGCTGCTGGATCATGCCGGCAACATGGAAATTTGCCAACAGCTAGACGTCACGCGCAAGACCGCCATTACCCAGATGGTAAACCTGTGGGCCGACGGCGCCTTGATGGGGATTTAGCCTGCACACTGGTATGACTTAACAGCGCAAACAGTTATCTAGCGGAAAATATAGTTTAATAATTTATGGAGAAACCATGACCATTAACGACATATATTCGGTGGCGGTGCCGATAATATTTGCCCTCATTGCCATTGAAGTGCTTGTGGGTTTGTATCAAAAAAAATCCTATTACCAACGGGGGGATACCCTGGGTACCCTGGGTTTATTGGCCGGTAATATCACCATGAGCACGCTCATTAAGGGCAGCGTGCTGGCGTTTAACTTTTGGGTTTACCAGTTTAGTTTGTTTGATCTGTCGCAGACATTTCCCTTCTGGGCCCTGTGTCTATTAAATATTGTCATGATTGACTTTGTTTTTTACTGGTACCACAGGTGTTCACACCGCAGCCGTTTTTTGTGGGCGGTTCATATGAATCATCACTCCAGTGAAGAAATGAATTTTGTGGTGGCCTTTCGTCAAGCCTGGTTAGGGCCCGTGTCTAAAATACCCTTTTTTATGACCCTACCCCTGTTGGGATTCGACCCCTTGATGACGGCCGTGGCCGGCGCCTTAAGTACCATGTGGGGCGTGTTGGGCCACACTCGAGTGGTGGGCAAGCTTGGCCCGGTGGAATGGATATTTAACACCCCCTCACATCACCGAGTGCACCACGGCACCAACCCGCAATACATAGATAAAAACTACGGCAACTTTTTAATCATATGGGACCGCATGTTTGGCACCCTGGCCATTGAAAAAGAAACGGTGGTTTACGGTTTAACCAACAACGTGAAGACCTTTAATCCCATAAAAATAACCTTCATGGGTTGGCAAAACTTATTTCGTGACATGGGCCAAAGTGGCAATTTTAAACACGCCGTACAACATTTTTTCGGGCCACCGGAATGGCTGCCAAAGGAAGAAAAAACTGTGGGCGATTATCCCCTGCCAGACAATAAAAATAATGCGTAGATACAAAATTACCCACCCATAACAACGAGGAAAAATACACACGGTATTTCCCTCTGTGCGCCCCCTTTATTTTTAATTTTTCATTCGCAATCAAAAGCCCTGATTTCAGGGCTTCATTTACTGTAGCCCCCCGGAAATTAATAGAAGTCAAAAGTAGAGAATTCTCGTAAACTAAACCAAAGGAATTCTTTATGAAATCAAATGCTTATATTGAACGGTTTAACGGAACAGCACGGCGTGAATGGTTGGAGTTAAATATGTTTGAAAGCATTGAGCATGCTCAATTATTGGCAACTCAATGGCAATGGACTTACAATAATGAACGACCACATTCAGCGATTGGTGGTGTACCACCAAGGCAATTGCTGTAGTTGATTAACCCGCTACTTTTAATTGGTATTAAAAAAGGGCGGATTACAGCTAAAAATGGAGAAAAAAATGCGCGTTATGTTGGTAGAAGATAACCAGGAAATTAGCGACGGCTTGGCACGCTATTTTAGTCATGCCAATTTTGATGTACAGCAATATGAGGATGGCTTAGCAGCCTGGCAGAGCATTAATAGGCAAGCACCGGATTTACTGGTGCTAGACCTCAATTTACCGAGCTTAAGTGGTTGGGACATTTGCCAACGGGTGCGTCAAAAAGAGAGCATTCGCGATCTGCCCATTATCATGTTAACCGCTTGTGTAGCCGAAGATGATCGTTTACAGGGCTTTGCTTATGGCGCCGATGATTATGTTACCAAACCCTTCAGCCCCCGCGAAATTATCGCCCGAGCACAGGCCTTACTCAAACGCTGTAGCAGTCAACAGGCGCAGCCATCAAAACAATTAAAAGACGACGATCTCGTGTATGACCCGGATGCAAAAACGGCGCGATTAGGGCAAACCCAGCTGGTGCTTACCCCCCATGAATCCGAGCTGCTACATGTATTAATGAGCAACGCGGGCACAGCCTTAAGTCGCAGCCGTTTAATCGAGCTGGCATTTGGTTATGATTACGAGAGCACCGAGCGGAACATTGATGTACATATAGGTAGTTTGCGCAGCAAGATCGAAGCACCCGGTATTGTCCCCAAACGCATCCAAACCGTGTTTGGCGTAGGCTACCGCTACCGCCACTAAACCCTTCTAACCCGGCCCCTTGGAGTCTCATCTTGAAACAGCAAACATTGCGAAGCCAATTGACCCGGAGTATCAGCGCAGTGATTGTATTGCCGGTACTTTTGATGGTGTTAATTGCCAGCCAGGTTGCCACCACTCGCCTCTCAAACACAATAACAAAACTTGACCACACCCAGAGCATGCACTTGAGCCGAGTGATTCAACATCATTGGCGCACAGCCGGATGGCAAAGTGCACAACAGCAACTGAGACTCTTTATTGCACCGATAAAACGCTCCAGTCAAGAAAGCAGCGAGCGGTTGAAGGAGGTATCCTTTCTCACTTATAGCTATCAATATCGTGGTATTCTGCTGGATGCCAGCGATAACCTGTTGTTTGATAGCGAACAGTTTAATGGCGAAAACGTGCAGCAAAATAACGCAGGCGCCTCGACATTAACTCAAAGCCAGCTCAGTGGCAGCGTGACCATAACGGATCGTCATGGCCAAAAGTTAGGGAGCTTGTTGTTAGTTCGCGACCTCGCTGCACGAGAGCATAGTCAACACAAATTATTATTTTCATTACTGCGCATGTTAATGGTCAGTCTTGCTAGTGGTTTGATTGTGGCGTTACTGATCAGTGTGTGGTTAGCCAAACGCCTAAGCCAACCCATGCTTGCATTAGCCGAAGCCAGTAGCTTAATGGCCACCGGAAAACCCGCACCCGCTTTGCCCGCCCATTCAACGCTAGAAATTAGTCAATGCATGCAGGCCTTTAACCAAATGCAGCACAGCATCAGC